>Ga0116178_10003285_pt1 | contig 12318 bp, 10 predicted proteins | sample AD_STIC12_MetaG_FD_89880 | JGI IMG/M metagenome (GOLD analysis project Ga0116178, IMG submission 89880) | Active sludge microbial communities of municipal wastewater-treating anaerobic digesters from USA - AD_STIC12_MetaG | ecosystem: Engineered > Bioreactor > Anaerobic > Digestate | place: USA... | reverse complement strand
ATAATGTAGCAGTTGCTCTTTCGACACCTGGCACCAGCAATCTGGTTGAATTATTCACATTGAATGATAGCACAGGCCTGCTCACCAATTATCGCAAGATCGATTTGAAAGAACCAAATGGACAGGTTTACGGTATCGAGTTTTCACCGGGTGGAAATAAAGTTTTTGCTACCGTTAAAGGATCGCCAACGCCATCGCAGATCTTTGAATATTTTCTTGATTCGCTTGAGCGGCCTTTCTTCAAGCAACGAATTAATCAAAACACAGAGTTAGGCGCAATTCAATTAGGGCCCGATGGACAGATTTATACAGCCATCAATGGTAGCGGATCGTTAGGTACCATCCAGGCGACTGATGACACCACAGCCTTATCGACTTATACCCCGGCAGGATTTTCATTATTGGCTGGAACCAACAGCCGACTCGGCTTACCAAATTTTGTTCAGATACAAAGCAATGCTTTTGGCGGACCCGGTTTTGATTTTACCGGAGTTTGTTTTGGCGACTCAACGCGTTTTGCAGGAACAGCTACAGATGCAATCGACAATTTTCAATGGTTCTTTGGTGATGGAGGTAGTAGTACGGAAGCTGCACCTGTACACCTCTATGCGGCACCCGGTCTCTACACTGTATCCATGCGACTCACTAACCGATGCAGTTTAGATACAACCATCATCAAGCAGGTAAGAATATTTAGTCCTCCCGCTCCGCCTTCAATACCCGGTGCTGCGGTATTGTGTACAGGGCTGGTAACATTGGATGCGAATATCCCTAACACTCCCGGCCTCACGTATTTATGGTCGAGTGGCGATACTACCCGAACCGTAACTTTCGATGAGCAAGCATTTGTTTCAGTAACCAACACCGATGTCAACGGCTGTTCGTCATCTGCGCAAAGTATTGTGGCTGATAACCGACCACAGGTTGATCTGGGACCTGACCTGACCATTTGTGAAGACAATGCTACGCCAACCCTGGATGCACAAAATCCAGGTGCGAATATTTTGTGGAAAATCGATGGAGTCAATGCGAGCACTATTCAAACCCAGGCTGTAGATACTTCATTGCCTGGGGTATTCAAATACGAAGTAACAGTTACTGATCCCGTTACAACGTGTACCATCACAGATGACAAAGTATTTACTATTAACGTTTCGCCTTCATTTACCCTTACAGGCACTAATCCTGTTGGGTGTGGTACTGCAACAGGTTCAATTACCTTGCAACTGAACATCTCTGCACCACCCGCTGGACCATATTCATACTTTCTGACCGGACCAAATAGTTTCTTTCAAAATGGTATTGACCAACTGGCACCTACAACCATTGGACCTATTATTGGTCAACGAGCAGGTACCTTTTCAGGAGTGGTAACAGATCAGATTTCCGGCTGCACAATTTCAAGTTCGTTTGGTTTGACTGATGCTACATTCACGGCTACAGCATTGGCACAAGCCCCTAATTGTGATCCGGTAACGGTGCGTGTTACAACGGTGGGCGGTTTTACTCTTCCCTTACAATACACTGTAACAAATAATGGAACAGGTCAGTTAATTGGACCTACAAGTTCTGCAACAGCTGTATTTGATATAACTCCTGGTTTAGCCGCAGGCACCTATACGATAGAAGTAAAAGATAATACAGGCTGCATTTTCGCAATCAATAATTTTGCTGTAATACCAGCCACACCTGTTAATGTTACTTTTACTCCCAATCTCTGTGCAGCAACTCCAACATTAACTGCCTCGGGCGGAACAGGCTATTCCTGGACAAGCAACGTACCTGGAAGTATTGTTGGGGCAACGAATGGTGCAACTATACAATTATTACCTGGTGCAGGAACGGTGACCTTTACCGTAACAGCAACAGGCGCAGGTTGCCCTTCAACAGTAAGTACAACGGTAAACGTGCCTGGCACTATAACACCAACCTTCACGCAAAGTGATGCATGTGCCGATCAGGTAATACTCACTGCACAACCTTCAGGTAGTTTCACCTATCGATGGTTTAGAAATGGAGTATTGCAAGGCGGTGGCCAGCAAATTGCGCTTGGCTTGATAGACAATGGCGCATCCTATCGGGTTGATGTTGTAAATACGATAAATGGTTGTGTTGTGTCTTCGGCCGCACAACCCGTAGAAGTAACCGGACTTGTAACTGCAGCGGTAACCGGAACTCCGGCCTGCGATGATAACAAGCCTTTTACATTAACTGCAACCACCAATGCCACAGGGGTTACGTTTGCCTGGTTCCGAGATAACGTATTAATATCCGGAGCGAATACAGCAATTATCAATCAAACCGAAGCCGGTATTTACCGTGTCGACATTATTAAGGGAAGTTGTACGACTCCTGCACAAATTCAGGTGATTAAGGCCCCCTTGCCTGAAGGAGAGTTGCCCAATAGAGTGATCATTTGCAATGATCCGGATAACAATGACCCCACCACGGCAAGCATTGACCTGGATCCTGGAGTTTTTACCACCTACAACTGGTTTAAGAATCAGGTGACATTGAGTTATACGCAACGCGTGCTTAACGCTGATAGTGAGGGAATCTATGAAGTGGATATTACCAATTCATTTGGATGTATTGCGCGCGATCAAACCGAAGTAGTGAATGACTGCGTTCCAAAAATTGTTGCGCCAACTGCCTTTAGGCCTACAAGCTCTATATCTACCAACAAGGACTTCTTTGTTTACAGCTACTTCATTACTGACAACTTTCAAATCTTTATTTACAATCGCTGGGGCGAATTAGTATTTCAATCAAATGATCGGAATTTTAAATGGAATGGCACCTACAATAATGCCGGACAAGCCTTGCCTGGAGGAACATATGCTTATATAGTGAAATATGTGAGCTCTTTCCAGCCGGAGAAGGGAATTTTAGAAAAACGAGGTGGTGTGGCACTCCTTCGATAAAACAAGTCACTGATTTGATTCTAAAGGCATCTACCGTAGGTGCCTTTATTTTTTCTAACAGTTTGTGTAACTATGTACTGGAAATTCAAGTCAACAAATTATTACACTCTATGAAATCATTCTTACTAATATTATTCTTTTCGCTGATGGCTTTCTCCTTTGTTAGCCAACCCAATCAGATTTTAAACACCTCCTTAACGATTACTGTACGCGATGAAGTGGGCAACACGGTGAACGGTGCCGAAGTGAAGTTATTCAAATCTGAGCAAGACTATCTGAAAGAACAAAATGTAGTAATGGAAGGAACCTCGGATGCTAAGGGCTTAGTGAAATTCAAAAAAATGGAGGCAATCTCATATTATGTGATAGTTCGTAAAGACGACCGGGACAACTCAGGTGGTGGCGAAATTATCGGCAAACTGGAAGATGGAAAATTCAATAAAGTCACTATTGTTATTCAATAGTCTTTGTGGATCGTTCAACTTTAGTTAGTTTCTTTTCCGGATATACTACAGCCTTTCGGGAAGAAGAATTTTTCATTAATCGTTTCTTAGAACTGCTTTCTCACCCCGATTGTTTTCAACGCACACACCTCCCGGGTCATATCACCGGTTCGTCCTGGATTGTAGATAGCAACCGGTCGCAGACTTTACTCGTGCATCATGCTAAATTAAATAAATGGGTGCAACCCGGAGGGCATGCCGATGGTGATGAGAATATTTTGCGCGTGGCGTTACGGGAAGCTGAGGAAGAGACTGGCTTAAAAAAACTTAGAATTGTTGAATCAGCTCCATTTGATGTAGATATCCATACTATTCCTCTCCGAAAGGACTTTCCTGAGCATTTTCATTTTGATATCCGGTTTCTTATCGAAGCTTCAATCGATGAACCAATTATAGTAAGTGAAGAATCTCACGATGTGAAATGGATTCCCCTGACATCCCTAGAAGAATACAACCAGGAGCGATCTGTATTAAGGATGAAAGAAAAACTACTTAGAACCCACCAGCATTAATCCAAACGCAATCACCACAATCCAAAACTTATAAATTGCAATTGCTGGAATAATGATAATTTTTAGTTCCATCAGAACTGCCAGCAAGACTAAGATTACTGCAATAGCTTTTAAAATCGAGCGTGTTTTATTACTCATAGGTTTATCATTTGCTCCTACAACATACACCCTTTATCACATCATGACAAATAAATTTTAGCTTTGCGCATCCATGGCGGAAATCGGAAAAGATATTTTCAAAGCAAAAACATTACTGGAACAGGGTGAATTAGTGGCGATCCCTACCGAAACTGTTTACGGACTTGCCGGCAACGCCCTGGATTCAAATGCGGTATTGAAAATTTTTAAAGTCAAAGACCGCCCACAATTTGATCCACTAATCGTGCACGTGGCGAATTTGCAACACGCGAAAGAACTGGTTGAATTCTTACCGGAAAAAGCAGAAAAACTAGCAACCAAATTTTGGCCAGGACCTTTAACCCTGCTGCTTAAAAAGAAAAGTATCATTCCCGACCTGGTCACTTCAGGTATGGATACCGTTGGTATTCGCAATCCAGATCATCCACTTACACAGTCACTTCTTCAAGCTTTATCTTTTCCATTGGCCGCACCCAGTGCCAACCCATTCGGTTACGTAAGCCCCACCCGACCCGAGCATGTGAATGAACAACTCGGCCATAAGATAAAATATATTCTGAATGGCGGAGAATGTCGGGTTGGTATTGAATCTACCATTGTTGGTTTTGAAAATGATATCCCAACAGTATTCCGGCTGGGTGGACTTACCCTTGAGGAAATAGAAAAGGTAATAGGAAAAGTTGCAGTACAACTCAATAGCTCATCCAATCCTAAAGCTCCGGGACAACTGAAAAGTCACTACGCACCCCGAAAAAAAGTTGCGTGGGGGGTATTGTCCGAATTAATAACCCAATACCCAAATTCAAAAGTTGGGATCCTCGCCTTCCGTAATAAAGCAGCGGGCATAGATCAGGCTAATCAAATTGCATTATCCAATACTGGAAACCTGGAAGAGGCAGCCCAGCACTTATTTGCTTCCTTGCGTGAACTCGATAAAAAGGACGTTGACATTATCCTTGCCGAGGCGTTGCCTGATATTGGCTTAGGCAAAGCAATTAATGACCGCCTACGGAGAGCCGCAGCGGAATAAAAAAATATTCGGCCCTACCGCTTTCCATTTGAAGACTTATTAAGATATTCACTGCTTATGTAGTGCCTGATCTTCGGCACCAAACTTATTAGAGCAAGATTAGAAATGACAAAGAAAATTCTCGTTCTCACCGGTGGCGGTGACTCTCCAGGCCTTAACGCAGTTATCCGTGGAATTTGTAAACGTGCCCGCAAGGAAAGTGCTTCTAAAGAAAATGAAGGCTGGGAGGTCTACGGAAGTATTGAAGCATTTAATGGAGTTTTAAATGAACCACAGGAAATAATAAAACTAACCAGTAAGTTGACTGCTGGCATTCACGTAAAGGGTGGAACCATTCTTAAAACAACGAACAAGGGCAATCCTATCAAGTTCCCCTACCCCCAGCCTGATGGCACAGTTCGATTTGTTGACCGTTCTGATGAACTGGTCGAAAAGCTTAAGAAATTAAACTTCGATGCCATTATTAATATTGGCGGAGATGGCTCACAGAAAATATCCAAGACTCTTTACAAAAAAGGGATACCGATGATTGGAGTTCCAAAGACAATCGACAATGACCTGTCAGCTACAGATGTAACTTTTGGATTTCAAACTGCAGTGCAAATCGCTACCGATAGCTTCGACAAATTGGTAACCACTGCTGAAAGTCATCATCGAACCATGATTATGGAAGTGATGGGTCGTGATGCCGGCTGGATTGCGTTGCACACTGCTATTGCCGGTGGAGCCGAAATTTGTCTCATTCCAGAAATCCCCTATGATATTAATAAGTTGGTAAAGAAGATCGACAACCGTTATAAAAAGGGCCGGGGGTTTGTCAATATCGTAGTAGCCGAAGGTGCAAAACCAAAAACGGGAACTATTACTTCTTCCGCTGGTGAAAAGGGATCGGAGCATGTTCGATTAGGAGGAGTAGCCTACCAGCTATCCAAACAACTGAAAGATGCCGGATGTCAGGCTGAAATACGAGAAACCGTTTTAGGGCACGTACAACGTGGAGGCACACCTATCGCGTATGACCGGGTGCTGGCTTCTCTATTTGGGGTGAAGGCCTTTGAATTGGCTCTTGAGAAAAACTTTGGACGGATGGTGGCTTTCAAAAACAATGCAATCACATCCGTAACGCTTGAAGACGCAACGAAAGAATATAACACGTTAAAGAAAGATGCTGATATAATAAAAGCAGCAAAAGGACTCGGTATCAGTTTTGGGGATTAATTTCTACTAGATGAATAAAATCGAACTTACCACTCTTATCAAAGCACCCATTGAATTATGCTTTGATCTCGCACGTAGTATTGATTTGCATAAAATCTCCGTGCAGCATACAAATGAAGAGGCCGTGGGCGGTGTAACCCGAGGACTTATCGGGCCCAACCAAAAAGCATTATGGCAAGCTACTCATCTCGGCTTCCGTCAAACCCTGGAAACTCAAATAAGTAAATTCACCCGTCCCTTTTTCTTTACGGATGAAATGGTTAGCGGTGTTTTCAAAACCATGATTCACGACCACTTCTTCTATGCCATGAATGAAGATACCGTGATGATCGATCATTTTTATTTTGAATCGCCTTTGGGGTTGATTGGAGAAGCAGCCGACTTTATTTTTCTGAAACGCTATCTTACCAAACTTCTGGAGCAAAGAAATGAAACGATAAAGTTTTACGCAGAATCTGATAAATGGAGGGAAATTATCCCCGTTTCTGTGAATGAACCTTCAATCGTTTGCTGAAAAATAGAAGCCTCTATTCACCCACCCTACCAACTGATTTTGTAACTTCGGCCACCTAAAAAAGGTGTTTATGAAGACAATTAATGATATAAATTTTAATGGCAAACGTGCTCTTATTCGGGTAGATTTTAATGTGCCCCTCAATAAAAGTTTTGAAGTAACCGATGACAATCGCATCCGGGCTACCGTGCCTACGATAAAGAAGATTCTTAAGGATGGAGGCAGTTGCATTCTTATGTCGCACCTTGGTGGGCCAAAAGAAGGGCCAGAGGATAAATACTCACTTAAGCACACGATCAAAACTACTGAAGCGCTCCTTGGCGTAGCTGTTAAATTCGCACCGGATTGCATTGGTGAAGAAGGCTATAAACTTTCTGGCACATTGAAACCCGGTGAAGTGTTGTTACTGGAAAACCTACGTTTCTATAAGCAAGAAGAGAAGGGCGATGTTGCATTCGCAGAAAAACTTTCGAAACATGGTGATGTATATGTAAACGATGCGTTTGGTACCGCCCACCGTGCACATGCCTCCACCACCATAGTTGCACAATTTTTTAAGGATAAGTGTGCCGGATATGTGATGGCAGCTGAACTCGACAATGCCAAAAAGGTACTTGACAATTCAGTAAAGCCATTTACAGCGATTATGGGTGGCGCAAAGATTTCTGATAAAATTCTGATCATCGAGAAGCTTCTCGATAAAGTAAACCACCTGATAATCGGTGGTGGTATGGCCTATACTTTTTTTAAAGCATTAGGTGGCAACATCGGAAATTCATTAGTAGAAGCTGATAAACTGGACCTGGCAAAAGAACTTATTCAGAAAGCAAAGGCCAAAGGTGTTGAACTGCATTTACCTATCGATTCTATAGCCGGTGATAAGTTTGATGCTAATGCGAATACTCAAACCGTTAATAACAATTCCATTCCGGATGGTTGGATGGGGTTGGATATCGGGCCACAGGCAACGCAGGTTTTCTCTAAAGTAATAGAAGAATCAAAAACCATTTTGTGGAACGGACCGATGGGTGTTTTTGAAATGGAGAAATTTGAGAAAGGAACCAAGGCTGTAGCCGAAGCGGTCGTTCGAGCTACTTCAAAAGGAGCTTTCTCATTGATTGGTGGTGGTGACTCAGCCGCTGCAGTCGCCAAGTTTGGCTTCGAAGAAAAGGTAAGTTATGTATCGACAGGTGGTGGAGCCCTTTTGGAATATTTTGAAGGAAAAGTATTACCCGGTGTTGCGGCACTAGAATAATAGTTAAAAGCAGTTCACGTCAAAGTCAGGTCTAATAAAAGGCCTGACTTTTTTATTTACCTTGCGTGACTATTATTGCAATTCCGACTTATAAACATGAACCATCAATCAAAATGAAAATGAATCTCATCCTTGGAATATTCATCTTGATGTTTTCTTGCAATGAAAAGAACAACGATGTCAACTATGCCCTGGCTCCCGTAGCAGAAATGGCCATGGATAGGAAGATTAGTGAACAACCGGCTCAAGCAACTGATATTTCCGTGGAGCGAAAACTAATCCGCAATGGGCAGCTTGATTTTAAAAGTAGCGATGTAAAAAAGACAAAAATTGAAATAGAGAAAATCAGCAAAGAACTAAATGCTTACATCTCTTCCGAGAATGAAAGCAACTATGAAAATCGTCTTCAATACACCCAAACAATCAGGGTGCCTGCTGATCAGTTTGATAATCTGATCTATCGATTAGAACCATTAGCTGATAAAATTGAAAATAAGAGTATCAATACACAAGATGTAACCGAAGAGTTTATCGATGTTGAAGCGCGCCTCACCACAAAGAAAGAACTGGAAGCTCGTTTCCGCGAAATTCTTAAGCAGGCAAAAACTGTAGAGGAGATCGTATCCATTGAGAGTCAGATTGCAAATGTGCGTGCTGAGATTGAATCGATGGAAGGCCGTTTGAAATATCTTCAAAACCAGGTTTCATTTAGTACACTCAATGTATCTTATTATGAAATTATTGGAACTGACTTTGGGTTTGCTTCAAAATTTGTGGAGTCATTAAAAGGCGGCTGGGATAATCTACTATCCTTCCTGATCTTTCTTGTAACTCTATGGCCATTTGTAGTAGGCCTTATCGCCTTAGTGTTTTGGTGGGTGCGCAGAAGAAACCGCAGAGCGCTAAAGCCGTAAGTTATTTGTTGATTTTTCGAAGCACCCAAAACTCATCATAAGCAATCTGGGCTGTGTCCACCATCTCGCGCACTACTTCAATAAATAATTCCTTTTCCTGCGGATCAACAGCCGTTTCAAGTTCCTCTACCGTCATCGGTTTTTGCTTTAACAAATAAAGTATCTGTTGCTCATAGTCCTTGAGCATAGCCAGATTCTCCGTTTTGCGCTTGCTGATGCACACATCACAAATCTCGCAGGTTGCATAGGTTATCTCATCAAAGTATTCCTGGATCACCTGCATTCGGCAACGATGATTTTGCTCAACGTAGCTTTTCATTGCTTCCATCTTGCTTAAATGAAGGGTTCTCCTGCGATCAAACTCTTTGCGGTCGATCGGCAATCGGTCTGCATCCTGGCGCGGCAGAACAAACGTAATCTTCGGACTTTCATTGACCGGTTCATACACCAATACCTGAAGATTATTTAATTGTCCCAGTTCCAATTTGATTGTAGAAACGGATTGCTTCATCATCAAGGCGATTTGATTCTCAGATACTGGTGTGAAATCGGAATATAATTCACCACCATATAACCTCAATAAAGCTTTAATAAGTAAATCAAAACGCTCATGCGCTATCTGAAATTCATACAGCTTCTTTTTATCAAAGGTGAAATGAAGTAGCGAGGGCCGGTAAAAACTTTCGTTGAAGTCAAGCAGACCAAATTCTTCCAGTTTTTTTAATGCCGGATAAACATCCGTAGACTTAAATGAAAATTTATTACAGAATCCGTCCAAATCAAAATCATAACTCTCACCCTGACTACTGCCTTCAGCTACCTGAAAGTGATTTGCTACTGCCTGGTAGATCTTTTTTAGGTAGTCTATTTCAGGTTGCGACTGAAGAACTTTGTTTTGAAGCGACAGCACATCCACTTCATGAAAAATGATAGCCGCGTAAGACCGTTTTCCATCGCGACCAGCACGACCTGCTTCCTGATAATAGGACTCTAAGTTTTCGGGTAAGTCCATATGAACCACTACCCTTACATCCGGTTTGTCAATACCCATTCCAAAAGCATTGGTAGCTACCATTACCCGGCTTTGGTTTGAGATCCATTCCTCCTGCCGGGAAATACGGTCCTGATGGGTTAAACCTGCATGATAAAAGGTGGAAGAGATTTTATTTTTATTCAGGAAAGCAGCCAATGATGCCGTTGACTTCCTTGAACGAACATAGATAATCGCTGAACCGGGCACCTTACGAAGTACTTCCAATAATTTTTTTTCTTTCGTTTCTGTCTTGCGAACCACAAATGAAAGATTCTCGCGCGCAAAACTCTTTTGAAAAAGAGCAGGATTAGAAAGATTGAGTTTGGAGATAATATCTTCCTTAACAACCGAAGTGGCGGTGGCGGTTAGAGCAATAAACGGAACGTCCGGTTTTACTTCCCTGAGTTCAGCTATTTGCAAATATGGAGGCCTGAAATCGTAGCCCCATTGTGAAATACAATGCGCTTCATCAATCGCCACCAGGCAGACATTCATTCGCTTCACTCTTTCTTTGAATAAATCAGTCTGCAAACGTTCAGGTGATAGGTACAGAAATTTTATTTTACCAAAGACACAATTGTCCAGCGTAATATCAATTTCACGGTGGTGCATACCCGCATGAACCGATACGGCAGCAATACCCCGTTGTTTAAGTTGCTTAACCTGATCTTGCATGAGGGCGATAAGGGGAGTTATTACAAGACAGATACCCTCCTGCATCAATACCGGAACCTGAAAGCAAATGGACTTTCCGCCTCCGGTTGGTAGAATGGCCAGCACATCACGCTTATCCAAAACGGCCTGAATAATTTCATCCTGTGGTGGACGAAATTGGGTATAACCCCAATAGTGCTGGAGTATTTCAAGGGAAGTCACTACCAAAAATAGGAATTAAGCGTGGGTCTAAAAACTGATCCGTCAAGCCGTCAGACCTCTGATCAGTACATCAAAGAGTGGTCAGAAGCCTAACATTTACCAGCGAAGCTCCTGCTTATTCAGAAAGGCAGCAATACCCCTTTTACAATCCTCAGTTGCACGCGCCTGTGCATTCACAGACGTTGCAAGATCCAGTGCATCGTGTAGTGACAAGGATTGTACATCGGCAATTAACTGCTTGGTTAATTGCATGGATTGAGCTGAGTTGTTTCGAACGAGCTCCTGGGCAAAATCAAAAACAGACGCTTCAAGGTCTTTTGCATCAACTACTTTAGAGATGAGGCCTCTGCTCAGAGCATCTTGAGCCTTTATTATCTCTCCGGTAAGTAATAGCTGTCGTGCCTTTTGCTCCCCGATTTTTCGTACCAAAAAAACAGCCACCAGGGCCGGAATAAATCCAATCTTCACTTCTGTATATCCAAATTTAGCTTCAGGAACTGAAAAGGTAAAATCACAAACTGTGGCAAGTCCACAACCACCTGCTAATGCATGACCTTGTACTTGTGCAATCACAACTTTCTTAAGCGTATAAATCTGCAGGAATAATTCCTTGAGATGTTTTGAGTCTGCAAGGTTCTCTTCAAATGTAAAATTCTGAAGCTGTTGAATATATGCAAGGTCGGCACCAGCACAAAAAGATTCGCCATTGGCATTAAGTACCACAACCTTGATGCTGGCATCAGTTTCAGCTCTGGAAAAAGCCTCCTTCAAGTCATGCACTAATTCATGACTTAATGCATTTCGCTTGTCAGGACGGTTTAGCGTTATATACCCTACTCGTTCCTTTACTGAATAATTTACCAAACTCATATTATCGGGTTAAAACAAAAGCTCCTTCATCCAATACGGCATACAATCGTTCTTTATCAATTACCTTTCTCCATCTATTTATATAACCCCGGGAGTTACTGCCATCCAAAATTATCTGCCTGATCGATAGATTCTTAATAGCTTGCGGAGATATTGAATTTCGGCCGACAACAAGGTAATCGATTTCGCCCGATGCAGGCAATTGGGCTTCTCTATTTTGAACAAAAATTATCCTATTACCCTGCCAATAAAACGTCTCTAAGTTCTGTGGTAATTTTTGTTTGAATGGGATTTCTTTATTAACTGCGATCACACCACGCTGCAGCCGGTTAGGCCGGATGTGAAATCGCATGCGCTCCTCATCACTCTGTAATGCAGAATCTGCTTTGAAATAACTAACTCCGCTATCAGTCCACTCCATAGCAGAATGACCGGATATACTATACACTACAAACTGCTTACGGTCAACCCAATTCCTAAAATGAAGATATTGAGTAAAAACAAAAATCAGGGTAAGGATACCCGCAAGGT
>Ga0116178_10003274_pt1 | contig 12355 bp, 13 predicted proteins | sample AD_STIC12_MetaG_FD_89880 | JGI IMG/M metagenome (GOLD analysis project Ga0116178, IMG submission 89880) | Active sludge microbial communities of municipal wastewater-treating anaerobic digesters from USA - AD_STIC12_MetaG | ecosystem: Engineered > Bioreactor > Anaerobic > Digestate | place: USA... | reverse complement strand
GGGTACATGCCGGAATTGACGCACAGCACTTCAGTAAGCGAAGAGAAGATGTTGACAAGACCTATGATAAAGAAAGTCGGGATAAATGTAAGTGTTTTAGTGAAGTAGCACACGAAGAGCATGATTTCAGATATAATAGGTGCGAACTGTCCTGACCACTCGGCGCATGACAGCGCGTACATGCTCAAGCTCTTGTAGATAAGGAAGTTCAGATTGTCGGCGTGGGTGTAAAATGTGTTTCCCTCACCGTCCACCATCTTTACGCGGAAGAAGACCTTGACCATACGGCTTTCCTCGTTCGGACCGAGGACATAATTGTGCGTGAAGCTCTTTTCGGTGTAGTCCACCGTGCCGTCGCCGTCTATATCCCACTCGTATGCAACGGTAGTGCCGTCAATGCCTTCTTCGAGAGTGCTCGGGGTAAACGCACGGCTTGAATTTGGGTCGAGCCATGAAGGGTAATCATATATAGCTTCATCAGGACCGGCACCTTCAAAGTAAATCTTCTTGTTAGTACCGTCTTCCGTCTCGAAGCGGTATTTGTTAGTCTCCAGTAGATTATCACCAGGGGATGTTATCTTTGCATAATATCTCTCACCCTCGTTCGCCCACTTGTTCACATCGGTCGGTGTGTCAGGTGTGGAAGTATCCGAAGTTCCATCGTCAGGGGTAGCAGGGTCTCCCGAGCCGTCATCAACGGGGGATGTGGAATCATCCGGCACGGAAGGTGTTGAGGGGGGGTTTGAGTCCCCGGTAGAAGAAGACGGCACCGTATCAGGGCAACCGTCGTTATCAAGATAACCATTATAGGTCTCGGGCTGTGAAGGGCAGGCATCCAAGTTATCTGGAATGTTGTCCTTGTCTGTGTCAGTTGAAGTCACCTGCGTCTGACGGAAGTGCCAAACAGGGGGGGCGTTAGTCATATAGTAATAGCTCTCCTCCCAGCTAAGACCGCCGTTCCTGCTCAAGAGGACGGTAGCCTCGACATCAATCTCGCCAGTCACGGTGTAGTAGTATTCCATGCGGTAGCTCTCCATGTAGCCCGCAGTCGGGAACGTGCCCGAGAAATCCTTTATAAGCGACCCAGTGTTCTTGTTCCGCAGAGTGATACGGTATGCCGTGAAGACATCCGTAGTCGCGGACGGGTCGAACATATCATTGACTTTTAATATAAGGGGGAAGGAAGTACCGTTCACGAGGTAGTACGTTCCCCAGTTAGAATCATAAGTGAATTGATCAGAATAATAAGCAGTTTTTCCACAGCTCTCGCACGTTGACGAGTAGCCTTCCACAGGGAGCTGGTAGGAAGTAAAATGGTTGCCACTAAGAAGGACGGCAAAGATGCATATAACAAATACACCAATCGGTATGAGATACTTTGCCTTTCCACCAATGTTTCCCTTTTTTATCTTCTGCATAGTTTGAATGGCTCTTTTATTGCTGGATTTAAAAAGAAAAAATAAAAAATTTAAAATTCTTTAAGGACAGTATACAGTTGATGTAATGCTTGTTGTGTCGAGATCAATAATCCTTGCGTTAGCGGATGTAGCCATCTGTGCGCCGAGTGAGTACCATTCCATGATTGTTAGCATGTAGTCAACAGTTGTTGTGGGCTCGGTCTGGTCGTAGTATGCTCTTATCTTGAACGATGTTCCACCGACTGCCTTGTCTCTTGGCACTTTGACGAAGTAGTAAGTGATACCACCTATCTGCTCTGTCTTGACATCATTGATTCTCTCGTCGTCGATTGTGAACTTGTTAAAGCTCTGTGTTGTAGAGTTTGCATCTATTCTGACTACAAGTTCGCAGTCTTCCCAGAAGAATACGCCACCAGTAGTTAAAGCGATAGTTGCACCCTGGAACTTCAATGCTGTGCTGTTAAGATCAGAAGCACCACCGGCACCGACTGTGACTGAACCAGCGCCCATTTCAGGCCAACCGGCTGTCTTTGTGTTCCATGCTCCGGAAGCGCCACCAGCGTCAACAGGCCAGACTTGCTTGATACCAGACATTGTCTTACCGAAGTTAATGTGATGGTCAGCAGTAGCTTGCACATCATATGCGGGTATGGTTCTCATGTCGACTTCGAGTACGACAGGCCAACCGTTTATAGCGGTAGCAGGTGTACCTTCGACATAGTCGTCATCCAAAAGCAGAGCGTAAAGTAATCCATCAGTCTCGTTGTAGTTTGATGGTGACTTTGCGATAGCTGTCAATATGGACGTGTCAAGAGCTTCCTGATTTACGGCACCCCAGTCAACGGCGGACGAACCCATAAGGTATCTTCCATCGGACACTAGGTATTCCAATCTGTCATAGTTTGAGTAGTATGTATCTGCAGGCGTCAATGTCAGCGGATTCTCGGTGAACCAGTAGATGTAGATATTATCACCTGTTGGATTTGTAGCGCCCTCTGTGCTTGAGAATCTTGCGTCCTCGATAGTGATATTAATATCAGGGGCATGCACGCCAATCTGACCTCTGGCATCCCAGAGATTTCCTGCCAAAGTTACAGTACCAGTGCCTCCTCCACCAGTGTTGTATGTGTCGCCACCAAAGTCGATGTACTTGCCCACTTGTGGAACAACGACATAGCCTATTCCAACCATAACCATACCGATTAGAATAGCGCCGACTATAATGGTAGAGAACATATCGCCCTTTTTCTTTTTTCCTCCAGCCATAAGAGTTTCCTCCCTAATTGATTTTGTTTTTCAAGCATCCGTACTCTAAAAATCCGAATGCCCCCCAGACCGTAGCACTTATCCCGTAGGATTGACTTTTTTTGCACACCGTCGCCGGTGAGGACAAGAATTTTATCGGGAACCACCCCCGAAAGGAACGGGCTGTCAGCCACCTGAAACCTTATTGGTCCGAGTTTTCGCCAGATAAGCCTTCTCTGGCATGGGAGATATATCTCATAGTAAAGTGACACTCCCAGTCACAATACTTACTAATAGTTGATAGTCGATACTATTTAAATGTAATTAACGATAAAGATTATATGGTTCTCATTACAATAATAAGATAACGGTAGAGTGTATTTCGTTACACTTACACAAACATTTATATACTAAAAGACATATAGAAATATGATTGTATGGAGAAGTACATCGTACACATAGACTACCTTATGCTGGCGTTTTTGAAGAAGCACCCGCGCACGTCGGTAGGCGACCTTAGCAGGGGGATTAAGACCAACAGGACGCGAGTATCGACAAGATTAAAACGATTCATAGAGTCGGGGTACGTATCAAGCGACATCAATCCAAAGAACAGGGTGGAACGGCTATGCACGCTCACGGAAAGGGGGATGCAGTTGGTCGATTCGCTCGAGGGATTGGCAACACCGCCGGCAGAGGACTAAACAATCAAGGAGGGGTTTGAATGAAGAAAAATATATTGGTAGCACTTTTGGTCGCGGGGATAATCCTCACGTCGGCTTTTTCTGTCAGTGCTACATTTGGCAACGGCACCAAGGGTTTCTGGACTTCAAGTGACTACGTGCTCGCCTACAAGGGATCAGTTCAGATGAAGTTCAAGATGCAGGACGATTACAATTTCGGGAACTTTGATAGCTTTGAGGTCGTGGCATGGGATACCAACACATCACCGCTTGCGTATAATTTCATCAACGAGCACATAACAAAGACCATATCCATCAACAGCGCAAGGACAGAGGTAACTATAACATTGAAGTCGCTCGTAATCGGGTACACCGACGCAGTGGCTAACGGGGTAGAGCCGAAGTCTTACTACCTGCAGGTGGATTTGAGGAAGAATGGGGATACAGCCCTAGCAGTGGACACTTTTAAAGCAACGCCAATGCAGGTGAGATGGGACTTGAGTTCGCTCGACATGACAGGCGGGGCAGGATGGACGCCAACAAGTCCAGAGCTGGATTACACACGGAGCGTCACAATCACATACGAGGGATACATAGACCAGTTCAAGTACATAGGAGATTTCTCTGAACACGTGCTCGTGATAAACGGATTGGACGGGGAGCTGAAGAGTGATTACTTCAAGACCACAGTGACAAAGATAAACGACCGCTCGATAAGGGTGGCGATAGACAGCGAGCAGATACCGACACTTCTATTATATGAGAAGGCGATAGAGCCAAAGAAGTACGACGCCTACGTGCTGTTCACACCGGATTTGAATATACCTATAAAGTGGTTCAAGGTCGACATGAACAGCCTACCACAGTACACAACCACAACTAGCACAGGCACAACAACAGATTATCCCGCACTGATATCCGCATTGAACGCCGAGATAGCAACTTTGAACGCACAGATTGCAACACTTGAAGGGCAGACAGGGAGCACAGCAGAGCTTACAGAGCTACGGGCTTTAAGGAACACCGCAATCGCACAGCTATTCGAGTACGGCACAGCGAACGACTCGTCAAACGCGTTCATCAGCACAGCACTCGCAACAGCAGTGAATGACGGCAAGAACTGGAAGCAGTTGGGCGGGCTAGGATACGCAAGTGGTTCAGCACTGTTCACAGACTTTACCACATACAAGGCGCAGGCAACTAATCCGTCATGCACGCCATGCAACTACACAAACTACGTCACAAAGAGCACATATGACGGCGTGGTCGCAGAGAGGGCAACACTGACAGCAAAGAACACAGAACTCGTTGACAAGAACACAGAGCTTACAAATCAGGTGGCTACCGCGAAGGGAGCAAACTACCTGTGGGGAATTGCAGGTCTGATTATAGGCGCAGTAGGGATGGCATTGATTACAGCTAGGAAGCCAAAGAACGGCAACAGGCCAAGACCACCAGTCGGAGCACCTAATTTGGAGCAGAGATTGAAACCACACAGGCACAAGGGCGGAGTCCCACCACAATCGGTACACATGAAGAAGAAAGAGCTAATAGGAAGGGATTGAATGCCAAACGTTATCATAACAATATGGAAGCTCACAAAAGAAGAAATCGAGTTGGAAAAAAATTACCAACAGATAGGCGGTAAGACAACCCCACCCGAAGTCAAAGAGCTAAGAATAAAGATACAGGGATTCAATATTCTAAACCAAGATATACAGAAGCAGATCATAGAGGAATTGAAGAAGGAGTTATAATCTAAGGCATTTTGTTTCTTTTGCCTTTATATTTAATACTAATAAGGTGAAAAACTAATGTCACGGGAGCAGGAGATACTTGACTTGTCCAGAAGGATCCGACAGACGCCGTTGGAAAGGTACGGCATGGAGGAATCCGGAGCGAGCGGGATAGTGTCGATGCTACCGTTGATTAACGACGCGGAAGCCATATTCAAGATGTGGCAGAAGCACAACGAGAAGGAAAAGGAAATACAAGACGACATGAAGACGAATGCATTGTGGCTTGAGTTCGAGCGACAGGGGTACTCGTCAAAGAAGGAGATACCGAACGGCGTGGAAGAAATCATGCGCTCAATCGGCAGGGTGATAAATTCAAAGTTCGTCAGGTACCGCATAGGCGACCTCTCGAAGGCGTACAATCAGGGGAACTGCCTCGAGTTCGACGGCAAGGCAAAAGGGCTCACGCACACGGACATCTGGTGCATAATCCAGAACATCTACAACAAGATACAGTCGCTAGCGAGCGACATAGCGAAGGAGCTCGACATAAAGGAGCATGATATGATTGCCGACGGCATGTTCAACGGCGCGGACATAGGGTACGACCCGGCAGAGCTGTCAGTTGGCGAAGAGGAGTTCACAATAGAGGATGATACTACAAACACGGAGGATTATTAAATGCCAAAATTCACTTATGACCCGGACATAGCAGGAAAAATGAAGATGAGTTTTGATGACACGTTCAATGGAAGAGTGATAAGATTTTACTCGCAGAAGCACGTAATAGCTCACGAAGGATTCATATTTGGGGTTGCGCCAGTGGACACCGACATAAATAGCCCTACCAGTCTTTGGCGCGAGATAATGGGGAACGAGGAGCCGTCTGACTACCAGCTCGTGATGGTAGGTTGGCCTTTTATATACGAAGCATGGATAGATATAGCCTATATGAAATTAAAAAAGAAATTTATAGACACGGTGGAGAATGTAGCACCGGGAAACATAACGGACAAGCTGAAAGAGATGCTGGATTACTACGCCCTTTCCGACATGGTGGTGGCGATACTCCCGAGAAATCCGATGATAGTGGAGAAATACGAGAACGTTTGGGAGGTCTACGGGATAATGCCGGAGAAGATTGAGTACCACAACAAGCCTGTCCCCGTGCCGTTCATATCGTCCAGAACAGAGAATATCCTGGAAGCGCAGATACTAAAGCTCACAATCATAAGGCCGAAAGAGCTGAAGTTCCTTTTCAAGCGTCTCGCAGATTTGGAGTTGGAAAACAAACAGCTCAAGATGGACAAGCGTATGATACTGCAAGAGCTGGGGGTGTCTTCAAAAATATTATCAGTAATGGAAAAGGTAGGAATAATGAAGACGATGGACACAGCGAACCAGGGCGATGAGCTTACCAAGATGTTGCTGAACAAGATAGAAGGGGGTATGGGCAGTGAACGAAGAAGACCAGAGCCAGACGAAGAAGAAAGAGACTGATGAGCTCGCAGTAATAACAACGCTGTCCGACAGGATATTCCTATACCAAGACGAAGCCGACCCGAGCAATTACTTTATGAGTTGCAGGGAGGCGCTCGACATAATCAACGACATAATGAAGTCGCCGTTCATGTTCAACGAGGACAAGCACAAGGTTCCGTTGAAGTGTTTTGCGTGCAGTTACACCGGCGGTACGGTAGTATTGGAGCTTTTGATAAACAAGGGGATCATTGACGTGGAGGAAATGTTCGTCAGGAAGGCCGACCTGTCGCGGGAAATATCGGAAGACGTTAGGACATACATCGACAGGGTGAAGGAGATAACGGAGCCCGACGTGGAAAAGCTCAAGCGGAAGTTCATAAAGCACTACGTCGGCATATCGGAGCTGTGCCCGAGGAAGAAGGAGATAAGCAAGCTCTCCGACGTGAGGGACGCCTATGCCGACAAGCTACGCGCATCGGCGAAGAGAGTGGTAATAAGTTCAAAGGAGTGATTAATTGAAAAAAGCAAGCATATTAATAATGTTCATTTTGATGTCGGGCATGTTCGCGTACCCCGTGAAGGCGCTCGACTCTTTGGTAATCGACCAGATAACAGTCACAGGGACGACAGGCTCGCACCTTTTCGTGGGCGACATCTGCACGTTCCAGATAAATCTTTCCAACCCGAACCCGGCGGGAACGTTGAAGTCCGACAGGATTATAGTCACGCTGACACCGCAGGTGGACACTTTCGACACCATAACGAAGACCATCGACGGCTCGCAGGCGGACAGGATAGAGCTCCAGTTCCAGTCGTGGACAACGGGACCGGTAGACATCACGGCAAAGATTGAAGGGCAGGACGGGTCCTTGAAGACGGTCACGGTGAACTACTACAACTTCGCCACGTCAATCGACATACAGGAGGACAAGTATTACCCTACCGAGCCATCATTAAAGACAATCAAGACGACCTCTATTGTGGAGAACAACGGCAACGATGCGGTGGAGTTCACATTATCATACTTGCTGAAGGATTCCAAAGGGGTAAGCCACCCGTTGATACCTTGTCCAGCTCCATGTGTTGCAATATCTATGTCGCCGTCAGGGACACCGCCAGCCCAAATTCCAACTACTCCTCAATTTAATATTACCATTCCCGCAGGAAGCAGGGCGGTGATAACGAGCCAGTACATAATCAACGTGGGCGACCCGACAGGCGCGTGGGAGGCAAAGATAACGGTCAAACCATCAGGGCTGACTCAACCGAAGAAGGAAGCGTCCGACTCGACAAACGTGATGGCACCGCAGGTCGATATGCAGATTTCTTCCGTGGGAGTGTACAAGCTCGGCGACGATATGAAGTTCCGGGTATTATTGGTCAACGGGAGCGACGTCGAGGCGGTAATAGAGGAATTGAAGATTGAGATGTTCGACGCAAACAGTTTCGAGAAGCTAAAGGCAAACGTGCCGGTGAGGATGTCATACGGCGCAACAAGCGAGAAGCTCGGGATGAAGGCGTACGGCATATCGGTGGGCATAGGCAGGACAGAAGCGGTAGAAGTGTCGATAGAGCTCGAGAAGGACAGGACAGACGGATTCAACGGCGAGATATTCTGGGATCCAAAGCAGAAGTACACATTGAAGGTCACAGGAATAGTGCAGGGAGCAACAAGCCCGCTCGTGCAGACAAAGGAGATTGAGTTAAGCCCGTTCGACCCCGACCTGAAGGTGAGCGTCAAGGGACCGCTAATGTACAAGACCAATCAGACAAATGACGTATACATCAGGCTGATAAATGCGAAGGCGACGCCGGTGACAAACATGGTGCTGAGTTTTTACGTGCTCGACCCCGACGGAGTGAAGATAACGCCCAACCCGTCCGAAGTGATAGGGATAAACATAGAGGGCGCTACATACGGCGGTACGACAGGAGGCAACATGTTCGAGACGGTATTCAGGTTCACGCCGACGCAGGAAGGAACCCACGTGCTGAAATACTGCTACGACGACAACAAGCTCTACGACCACAGCGAGCAGTTCTACGTGTCGACAAAGCCGGAGTCAAGCTACCTCGCGATAAAGCCCGAGCCGTCGCTACCAAGACTGAACTACGAGCTCGGTAGCAAGGTGGTGTTCACACTCGACATATACAACGACGGGACATCGACAGAGAGGTACACCTACTCCGCCACAATCACAACGGTCGACGGTGGCGTGAAGATGGGGACTTTCACAGGCGGTAGCGATACTATACTGCCGGGCGAGACGCAGAAGGCAAAGACGATAGAAGTGCCGACGTCAGGCACATACGGACTGCAGAGGGGTAACTTCATAGCGAACGTTGAGCTGGAATACGACGGCGACAATCTCAAGCCGGAGCAGTCATACCCGGTGATGTTCAAGGTAATAGCGCCGAGCGGTAGGAACTTCACGGTCAACCCGCCATCATACGACAAGAACGTGGTCATAGGCAACGACGCGACGATAAAGGTGTACGTGGTGAATAATCAGAACGACACCGCGCACTTCGACTTCCAGGTGATGGCAACAAACTCCGAGCTGGGATTCGGACCGACAACAGCCGAAGCAGATGTAGAAGCAGGCGGTACTTATGAAGCAAGCTTTGTGTTCCACCCGAGGGAAGGGGCGATAGGAAGGAACGTCGTCAGGATAATAGTCAACGGCAAGGAAGTCATCGCGGAGTTCAACGTAATCACGCAGAGCGAGCAGGCGACCATAGAGGCGGAAGAGAGTTTCTGGGTCAAGAGCACGAGCCTTATCATAATAGCAGTCGTCGGCATTGCGGTGATACTCGGAGGGATATACATATACAGGCGTTTCTTCGGCGGTAAGAAGAAGAAACAGCAGGAAGTGCCAAGGGAAAGATACCAGGCGAGGGGGAGATTGTAAATGGTACTAGACACATACAGAATACCGCAGGTGATGAAGTACAAGCTCTACCTCATCGGGATGTTCATAAACAGCACGCCGATGGCAAAGGATTTCATGGAAACGCTGTTCGACAACTCGTGCGGTCACGACTTTGGCATGCAGAAAAAGATGATAAAGAAGGACGGCGTAGAGAAGGAGATAGAGTACCCGAGAGAGATGTGGGGGAACGACGTAGTTACAAGGGGAAAGCGTGTCGACCAGTTCGAGGAGTACCTGTCAGCGAGGGAGGAGTACAGCGATGCAAAGTCCGAGATGATAGTGAACATAGAACCCAGCAACCCGAACCACGTTATATCCTACCTTAGAAAGGCGTGGTACATGGGCATGCCGTTGATGTGCCACACGTACATGATATTCCCCGACCCCGTTACTCATGAGAAGTTGATTGATATGGATCTATGGCATGGGCACGTCGACAAGGACGGCAACAGGACGACAGAGGAAGGGGAATTGTTCGCACACGACGAGAAGCTCGCGAAGAAGTTAAGCGCTTCCGTCGACTTGATAAAGACGCTCAACTCGAACAACAGGCTGATGTCGCAGGCTATGCTACCGGAGTTCTGCGGGACAACGGTGAACACTTTGCTTGAGTTCGCAGACGTGATAAGGTCAAACCTCGGGCTACCGGCAAACACAAAGGCGTTCTTCACGGGGAACGGTATCCACATCTACACGAAGTACGACAAGAAGAAGATACGCGAGTGGACGGGAGCCGGACAGGAGAGGTCGCACAGGCAGATGCTAGTATGCGACTCGGTAATGAGGGAGAGGAGCTTCGTCAGGACGGTCGGCTCGATGAACTTAAAGACGCACATGCAGTTGAGCTTCCCGCTATACGGATGGGACAACATCGAGGAGGCTTTCGCAATGGCAAACCCGTGCTTCTTTGGACTAAGGACTTCCAACAGGCGGATAGTCAGGAAGCTAAACAGGTTCGACACCACGGACGAGATAAAGACCGAGGCGTACCTGTCGGACATCATAGAGAACTACAGGAGATGTTGCGTGCCGTCAAGCTCGAAGAACAGGGAGTATCTGAAGCTCTATATCCAGAATAATATGCCGGAGCTCGCCACCGTTGCGGAAGGCACGAAGGTATACGGCACGGCGGTAGACAGGAGAGTAAGGTGGAAGTGCATGAGGATGGCGCAGGAGCAGTACACGCTCGGCTACGGAGTGATAAAGGACATCATAGGAGGGAGAATATGAACGACGATACAAAGTTAAAAATGGTCGGGATAGTGTTCTTTTTAGTAGGATTGATACTAGCACTAAATTACAATGCGTGGAACGAGGAAACATACAAAGAGTACAAAGAAAATACACCATGTCTATGTTGGAGTTTATATAACGATTACAACGAGTGCCCCGAGGGTATGAAGACATGTTTGAGTTATGAAGACTGGAAGTTCTACAACGGCAAATCGTACTGGAAGGATTTGGCAGGAAGATTGAGCGTGCTGGAAGTTAGTGCGGACGAAACAGGGATAGATTACAAGAACGATTTGAACATTAGCAACATATCCGAAATAATAAATCTCACGCAATGGTATTACATGGGCATCGCTTCGGACATAGGTATGAACGGTGAGACGATAAAACATTTAACATCGACATACTACGACGACGAAGGCAACGAGTACAAGATAATATTAGTTAAAGTGCCACGTGACGTGATAAGAGGGAAAGAAGTTAACATATCACAGTATTACTCTACGTCACCACCAGAAGAAGAATACAAATGGTCTGATGATGATTTAAATATATCTCAATGGGATGACGAGTATCCGCCCAAAGAACCAAAGCTCACAGAACTTGACGGCAACTGGACAGACGTGAACGAGAGCTTATACAACGCCGACATACTGATAAACGACGGTCGAGATACAACACAACAAAAATGGGTGGACTATCCAATGGACGACACGGAAATACTAAAAGAGATGGAAAGGAATAGATTAAGACCAAACACAATTCGCATTATACTGGGGCTGGTAGCAATAATAACTGGAGCAGATGCAATGTATTTATTGAGGGCGAGGAGGATTTAGATGAACAACGTACCGGTAATAGTTCGGGAGTCGATATTTTGCCACAAGGAAGGCAAAGAGACACCAATAGATGATTGCATGAAGTGCATACTCAACAAGAAAAAGACGCGCATTGGATTCACAACGTTTGTCCAGTGCGACTACATGGAGGAGAACAAATGAGATTCAACGCTTTTGATTGCCCAAAGTGTAATGGATTGGGATTAATAATTTCGGAAGGTATATCAAAATGTAAAACGTGTGACGGTACGGGGCACAGACACCCATTCAAACTAGACATTCAATATGAGAGACCGAAAGACGAGATTATCATAGGCAAACTAAAGTTCGTGGAAGGTACAGGGATGAGTTATTACGGGGGATTGTATAGGGAGGAGAACAAATGAAGATATCAGCATTGGAATGGCAGAAGATTAGATTGGCGTTCTGGGCATTTTACACATTGGCGTGCGCCATCTATGTCACATGGTCAGGATGTATGCATAGCGTGGAGTGGAGCACCGTTGCAATGTTTCTCTTGGCGTTCATAGGGAGTTACCAAGTCGCAAGCGCGATAGTGGACTTGACACAGGGATACGAGCGTGGGCATTTCACAGACGAGAGGAGGATTTAGATGAGGCGTAAACAGATGTTGGCCCTGGTGGTCTTGGTCATAGTCATTGGCATGGCGTTCACATCGCTATTGATACAGGGCGCATCGGCAATAAACATGACCGTATCCGGCGACGTCGTTTCAAACGAGTACCGTGCGGACTTTGACGGGCAGACGTTCCTCGGTGACGAGAT
>Ga0116178_10003261_pt1 | contig 12386 bp, 9 predicted proteins | sample AD_STIC12_MetaG_FD_89880 | JGI IMG/M metagenome (GOLD analysis project Ga0116178, IMG submission 89880) | Active sludge microbial communities of municipal wastewater-treating anaerobic digesters from USA - AD_STIC12_MetaG | ecosystem: Engineered > Bioreactor > Anaerobic > Digestate | place: USA... | reverse complement strand
GGTCGAACCGGAGGTGTAAAGGATGAACAGCGGATCTTCCGCGTCCATTTCTTCGGGTTTGCAGTAACGATCCGCTTTGGCCATCAGTTCTTCGTACCAGACATCACGGCCTTCCTGGAAGCTCACCTGCGTTCCGGTGCGTTTGACAACCACCACGGTTTTCACACCCGGACACTGCGCCACGGCCTTGTCGCACGTATCTTTCTGGGGAACGGCCTTGGCGCCGCGGTAGGTGCCGTCGCAGGTGATGACGACCTGCGAGCCGGAGTTGTTGATGCGGTCTCTTAACGCTTCCGCCGAGAATCCGCCGAAAACGATGGCATGAACGGCGCCGACGCGGGCGCAGGCCAGCATGACGATGGACAGCTCCGCGATCATGGGCAGGAAAATGGTGACACGGTCGCCCTTTTTGACGCCCAGGCCTTTCAACACATTCGCGAACTTGTTGACTTCGCGATACATATCGTAATAGGTGTACACTTTCCAGTCGTTGGGATCGTTGCCTTCAAAAATGATCGCGGCCTTGTTTTTCTTGGTTTCCAGATGACGGTCGAGGCAGTTGTAGCTGACATTGAGTTTTCCGCCTTCAAACCATTTGGAATAAACATTTTTGGCGTCAAACGACCAGTCCGAAACCTTATTCTTGTCAAAGGGTTTGAACCAGGTCAGTCTTTCCGTTGCCATTTTCGCCCAGAAAGCATTGGGGTTTTCGATCGACTCTTTGTAGAGTTTGTCATACTCCGCACGACTCTTGATGTAGGATTTCTCCCTGACTCTGTCCGGTACGGGAAAAACCTTGTCGTAAAAATCTTGTTCGTTAGCTTCAGCCATATCATTCTCCTTCAAAATTATTTTTTATGCCTTCCTTTTCCGCCAAAAAGGCATGATTTCTCTTTTGTAAACCAAGGGATCCGGTGCCAGGTTCGATGCTTTAAGGGGAAGACACGGACGCCATCGGTCTTTTCAGGAGGGGTACGCCCCGCGATTCGGGCCTTGTTCCTGTTTATCAGACGCGCGTTTCTGATTCACCGGCCGCAAAACCTTGGGGCGTATTACATATGGCGGATGCAATACATGTACCCCTTGAAAAGCATGTATGGAGTACACTTTTTCCGGTGTGCGCGGTATCGGTCTCCGTCCGAATCTATTGAAGGTTCATGTCCTACAGAATGTAGGTGTTTGTCTTACAAAAAAGGCGAGAGGCTATCGGCTAGAGGCGATGGGCTATAGGTTATGAGCCATGAACTACGAGCTACGAGCTACAAACCATGAGTGATCATCAGCGCCAGACAACCTGCGCCGCGTTGCGTTTTGGAATGCGATGATATCGGTATTGCGGGTATCCCAGCATCACGGCGCCGAAGCACTGATGGCCCGCCGGAAGACCCAGCTCTCGAATCAACGGTTCATGCAGATTCGCGGCACCCGTAAAATATCCGGCCCAGCAGGTTCCCAACCCTTTGGCATAAGCGTAAAGCTCCAGATAGGTGAGCGCGATTGCGCAGTCGGCGGCAGGAAAGGAAAGATCGGAGGGGCTGTGCGCGACCACCAGGTGCGGGGCATCCCGCGTAATTCGGTCCCGTCCCTGGTCCCAGGCGTCCACGATTCTTTGAAAACGCCGGACCTGGGCTTCGTCGGGCGTCAGAGGCAGCATGATTTTGATGAAATCAATCACCATGGCCCCCATGCGGCGGACCTGCAGCGGCTTTGATATCACTGTCCAGTGGACCTGCTGTTTGTTGCTGCCGGTGGGCGCATACCGCGCCACATCAATCAATTCCGCGAGCAACTTGCGGGAAACGGGTGTCTTTTTATACCGGCGGATGGAGCGGCGGACCAGGAGCAGATGCTTCAGGGCCGGGGCGTCCGGAAGAAGATCGGGCATAACCGTCTCACAGGACGCCGGAGGCATCGACGTGAGAGTGAAGGCCCCGTGAGGGCAGACCGCGACACAGTGCCCACAGTTGATGCAAAACTCTTCTCCGCCCGTACGCAGCGTCGGGAAAGACTTCCGGTCCGAATGGACGATGATTTGGGCGGGGCATGCCGCCGCGCAAATTCCGTCGCGTCTGCATTTTTTCCGGTCAATGCTGAAAAGCGCCATGACGAATCCCTTTCATCCGAAATGCCGATTTTATTTGGACTTGTTCCTTTCCGGACGAACCGTTGATAAATCATTCATATATTTATTGCAATGACTTTTTGATAATTCGCTGTTGTGATATTTTGTGTTTTTATCTATCATGCCCGCCAGAAAGAACAAGGTAAAACCGTATGGCCAAACTGACCCTCGACGAATGGATCGCCCGCCTGAAAAAAAACAAAAGCTTCAATGCCAACGCGGCGGCGGTTGTGGAAATCCCGGCCAGGCCGGGGGATTGGGAAGATTATCCGTCCTGGGTGAGCCCCCGTCTGCGCGAAGCGCTGGCCGGGCGCGGGATGGAGCGGCTCTATAAACATCAGGCGCAGGCCGTGCGCTTCATCCGCGGCGGCCGGGATGTCGTGCTCGTGACGCCCACGGCCAGCGGCAAGACGATTTGCTATAACCTGCCGGTGCTGCAAAGCATTCTGGACGAACCGGAAACCCGCGCGCTGTATCTGTTTCCCACCAAGGCGCTGGCGCAGGACCAGATGCACGAAGCGCACGGCCTGATCACCGATTTACAGGCCGACATTAAAACCTTCACCTATGACGGCGACACGCCCGATGACGCGCGCCGGGCCATTCGGCGCCAGGGGCATATCGTCGTCACCAATCCCGACATGCTGCACGCGGGCATTTTGCCGCACCACACCAAGTGGCAAAAGCTGTTTGTCAACCTCAAATACGTCGTCATCGACGAGCTGCATATTTACCGCGGCATCTTTGGATCGCATTTTGCCAACGTCATCCGCCGGCTCGTCCGCATCTGCCGCTTCTACGGCGCCAACCCCGTGTTTATCTGCTGTTCGGCCACGGTGGCCAATCCCCGTGAACACGCGGAAAAAATTCTGGAGCGCCCCGTCGCGCTTCTGGATAAAAGCGGCGCGCCCGCGGCGGCCAAAACCTTTGTGCTGTACAATCCGCCCATCGTGAACCGCGAACTGGGCATTCGCCAGAGCGCCATGACGCCGGCGCGCAAGATCGCCTCCGATCTGATCGACAACAATATTCAGACCATCGTCTTTGCCACCAGCCGCCTCAACGTGGAAGTCCTGACCAAATATCTAAAGGACAAATTCAATAAGACCAAGCCGACCGACGATCATTTCGTCACCGGCTATCGCGGCGGATATCTGCCGAACCTGCGGCGTGAAATCGAAAGCGGCCTGCGGACGCGCGAGGTCATGGGCGTCATCAGCACGAACGCGCTCGAGCTGGGAATCGACATCGGCAATCTGGAAGCCTGCATCATGGCCGGCTACCCCGGCTCGATCGCGAGCACCTGGCAGCAGGCGGGACGCGCGGGAAGGCGCACGGGACGATCTCTGGCTATTTTGATCGCGCGAAGCAATCCGCTGGACCAGTTCCTCATGGAAAATCCCGATTACTTCTTTGCGCTCTCGCCCGAGCATTGCCGGATCAATCCGGACAACCTGCTGATCCTGCTGCATCACATCAAGAGCGCGGCGTTTGAACTGCCGTTTGAAAAAGGCGAAAAATTCGGCGGCGAGAACCTGGAGGAGTTTCTGCAGTACCTCGAAGAAAAAGGCGTTCTGCACCAAAGCGACGACCGCTGGCACTGGGCGGCGGAAAGCTATCCGGCCGACGAGGTCAGCCTGCGCGCCATCAACCCGGAAAACGTCGTGGTCGTCGATACGACTGATACCGCCAACCACAAGGTGATTGCCGAAGTCGATTGGGACAGCGCCTTCACCGCCGTCCACGATGAGGCCATTTACATGCTGGCCTCCGAACAGTACCATGTGGACAAACTGGACCTGGAGCGAAAAAAGGCCTACGTCCGGAGGGTGGACGCGGACTATTACACCGACGCGATGACCTACACCAACGTGCGGGTGATCGATTCGTTTGATCATCACCGGACCGGCGGCGCGATTGTCGAGCACGGCGAGGTGCAGGTCGTGCGCAAGGTGGTGGGCTACAAGAAGATCAAATTCTACACCTCGGAAAATCTGGGCTACGGCGATGTCAATCTGCCGGAAAAAGACATGCACACCACCAGCTACTGGTTTACCATTCCGCGCGACCGGCTTCGGGGGCTCGATTTCACGCCGGCGGAAATCATCGACGGGCTTTCGGCGCTGGCTTATACCCTGCAGCATCTGTCGGCCATGTTCTTGATGGCGGATACGCATGACATCGACCGGTCGCTGGGTGACAAGTCCGGCGAGTGGTTCGTGAGTCAGGGAAAAACCGGCCGCGTGATCACATCGTTTTCCGGCGGCAGGCCGCAGGCGGCAAGCGGTTCCGACGGCGCACGCATTGATGAATTCGACCCGACGATCTTCATTTTCGATTCCTATCCCGGCGGCATCGGCTTTTCGGAGCTCCTCTACCGCGAGCACGCCAATCTGCTTTCCGCCGCCCGAAGTTTAATTGAAAAGTGCCCGTGCGCGTTCGGGTGCCCGTCCTGCGTCGGCCCCACGCTGGAAGTGGGAAAGACGGCCAAGGAAATCGTGCCGAAGATTATCGAACTGGTGTTAAAGGGTGAGGCGTGAAGTATCAGTAAGAACAGCTAATTATAGTCATTCCGGCGGAAGCCGGAATCCAGAAAACAAAAAAAATTATGACCCAACAACCTGCCGTTTATATTTTGGCCAGCAAAAGAAACGGAACGCTTTATACCGGAGTGACATCGGATCTCATCAAAAGAATATGGGAGCATAAGAATAATTTAGTGGCGGGGTTTACGAAACGGCATCGTGTACATACTCTTGTCTGGTATGAATTGCATGCCGATATGATTTCAGCGATTGAAAGAGAAAAGAACATTAAAGAATGGAAACGCGAGTGGAAGTTGAACCTCATCGAGAAAAATAATCCCGATTGGCGTGATCTATATGATGAGATTATTTGACTGGATACCGGCCTGCGCCGGTATGACGTAACCTAAAGGATTGAGATATATTTTCCGGATTGTTAGCGTACGGAAAAAGTTGTCATGCCGGTCTTGTGACCTTCAGGTTACGAAGGCCGGCAACCAGGAGTAATTGAAATAGTGTGCTGAAGATGTTTTGTTGGTATTAAACTATGAAATCGATCGATAAATTAAAACGCCTGACGGGCGAAAGCGTTTCACTGAAGCCCCAAAATGAAATGCCGGCTGTCCCTCCGCCATCGGAAAAACAATTCCGGATCGACGATTTGCGAAGGCGCGTTGAAAATGTCGTCACCCGCGGGGCCGCGCGCGCCAGGGCGGCGCAGGAGGAAGCAAGAACGCACGGCAACCGGGCGCTTTGCGAAATCCTGGAGGGTGAGGAGATCGAAAACCGGCATGGCCGTTTTTTTCTGGCCGGAGGTTTTCTTTCCGGCGTGAGCCGCCACGGCCACCGCAGCATTTGCGAGGCTTTCGATTTTGACATGACCGCGGCCGGCATGCTGGCCAACAACCCGGTTCTGGGCGCTTATCACCCTTCCGATGCGCTCTTTCTGGACACGGAAACCACGGGGCTTTCCGGCGGAACAGGCACCATGGCCTTTCTCATCGGCCTGGGCTGGTTTGAGGAAGGCCGGTTTCACATTCGGCAGATTCTGGCGCGCGATTTCGGTGAAGAAAAAGCGGCGCTGACCTATCTAAAAGAGATCGCCGAGCACAAAAAGTTTCTGGTCACATTCAACGGCAAAGCCTTTGACGTCAACCTGCTCGCCACACGCTTCATTCTAAACCGTATGCAAAGCAGCCTTCACGAACTGCCTCACCTGGATCTGCTGCATCCGGCGCGCCGGCTGCTCGGACACCGCCTGGAAAACTGCCGCCTGGCCACGCTGGAAGCGGACATCCTGGGTGTCGAGCGAGAAGGAGACATTCCCGGCTGGGAAATTCCGCAGCGGTATTTTGACTGGCTGAGAAGGCGCGATCCACGGCTGCTCGCCGATATTTTTGAACACAACCGGCTGGACGTGATTTCGATGGCGACGCTCACCGCGCACCTGGTCGATCTTCTGAACGCGCGGGCCCTCAAACAGCACGCGCATCCCGACGACTACGTGGCGGCGGCAAGGCTCCTGCTCAAAAAAGCGGGGACAGCGGGCGTTCACAAAATTCTGGAGATTCTCGGGGAAGACGCCTGCGCCGAGCTGTAGCTGTCCTCCAAGAAAAACCTTGCGAACCTCTGCAAACGCACCGGCCGGATGGACGAAGCCGTCCGAATCTGGCGGCAGATGGCCGCGTGCGAACCGATTGAATTCTATCCCGTCTCGGAGCTCGCCAAATATCTGGAGCATCGCGCCAGGGATTACGGGCAGGCCAAAGCTATTATTGAAAACGCACTGGCCGGTAACAACCTTTTTCCAGAAGATGAAAGAGACTCTCTGTCGCATCGTTTGAAACGGTTGAACGCAAAGCTGAACATGCCCCGGTAATCTCTTCTCATTATGCTTGCACTTATTTGCCGTCTCCCATGTGAAACCAAGGCCTCAAAGGCAATATCGTGACCATCGAAGCCTACCCGACGATAACCATCACAAAGGCCGGAATCCGCATAAACTCACAATATTTTCAACAATATGTCCTTCTTAAAAAGAAACTGACATGTTTCGTGAAATCATATTGACGATTATCGTTGTTTCTGCGTTATCGGCAACTGCGCACGCGCAGAAGGAAGCCCGGCGCCGGTTTACCCATGGTCTCCGCTCTGGCGGCATTGCCCCAGGTGGAGCCGAGCAAAAGATTTGCCATCGGCGTTGGCACCGGTGGTTACATGCCACAGGTTGCCATAGCCCGCGGCCTGAGCGCCCGTTTCCTGGCGAACTTCTTGTTCAAAGCAGGCGCCGCTTTTGTCCCCGGCTACGACGGCAAAACACACCCCGTGTGGAACGCCGGAATCCATTATTCCTTCTAACCCCTGATGATTTGAGTATCTAAAAGGGCCGCTCTCCGATGAGAGCGGCCCTTTGCGTTTATCTTTTCTAAAATCGATCATTTATTTTCAGAAGATGAAAGAAGATCTCCTTGCAAAAAAAATTTGACGAAAGCACGAATGCGCATTACAATACACATCAGGAGGTGTATCATGAGAACGAATATCGTTTTAGATGATCAACTGATTGTCGAAGCGTTTAAATACGCCGGAAATATACGTACAAAAAAAGATTTAATCGAAACGGCTTTAAAGGAATTCGTCAAGAACAAAAAAGTGAGGAGCTTACGCGATCTGAAGGGCAAGATCCTTTTTGCTGACGGTTACGATTACAAAAAAATGAGAGAAGGCAGATGATCTTAGTCGACACGTCAGTGTTGATTGATTATTTAAAAGGTATTGAAAATACTTCGGTTTCCGCTTTTGGTAAAATACTCGAAAACGGGACGCCCTATGGGATAAACGAATTGATTTATCTGGAAGTGCTGCAAGGCGCCCGGACAATCACGGAATACCGGAAGCTCCAGGAGTACCTGGAAACCATTCCCTTCTATTTTCTGACGCTAGGGAAGGAATCCTACGAACGGGCTGCGCAGCTTAACTTTGTTTGCCGGCGATCCGGAGTAACCATACGCAGCACCATTGATTTACTCATCGCTCAAACCGCCATAGAGAACGATTTGTTTCTTCTTCACAACGATCATGACTTTACGAATATGGCAAAGGCGATTAAAGCATTGAAAATATTTGAGCCGGTTTCATGATCCCTCCACACCGGTCACCCGTAGGCGGGTAGCTGCAACATCATGTTCCATTTGATAAAACCATTACGAAACGGTTCACATCAGTTACTCTCATACTTCGTAAGCTTCTTGCGCAGGGTTTTGCGGGTGATGCCCAGACGGCGCGCGGCTTCGCTTTTGTTGCCTCCGGCCGCTTTGACCGCCTCCAGAATGCTTTGCCTCTCCACCTCCTCCAGCGGCAGGCCCGCCGTCGGCGCAGGCGAGCGGGGAGCGTCCGGGGAAAGGCTCTGGTCCGCCATCGGAAAAACCAGTTCGTCTTCGTCCACCGTATCGGAGCGGGACAGGACCACGGCCCGCTCCACGGCGTTCATCAGCTCGCGGACGTTGCCGGGCCAGGTGTAGGCCGCGAGCTTTTGCATTGCCCGGGGTGTAAAACCGGAGATGGTCTTGGCGTTGCGCCGGGCAAACAGCGTTAGAAAGTGCTGTGCCAGAAGCGGAATGTCTTCCGCCCTTTCCCTGAGCGGCGGGAGCGTCAGCGCAACGACATTCAGCCGGTAGAATAGATCTTCGCGGAACCGTCCTTCGCGAATCTCCTTTTTCAAATCCTTGTTGGAGGCGGCAATCAGGCGAACATCCACCTTGACCACGTCCTGACCGCCCACGCGCGTCAGCTCCCGCTCCTGCAGGACCCGCAGAAGCTTCACCTGCATGGCGGGCGACATTTCGCTCACCTCGTCCAGGAAAATGCTGCCCCCGTCGGCCTGAACAAACTTTCCTTCCCGCCTGCGGTCCGCGCCGGTAAACGCGCCTTTCTCATGGCCGAACAACTCCGACTCCAGAAGCGTTTCGGTAAGCGCCGCGCAGTTGATCTTCACAAAGGAAGATTCCCGGCGGGGGCTGTTGAAATGGATCGCATTGGCGATCATTTCCTTCCCGGTTCCCGATTCTCCGGTAACGAGCACCGTGGCCTGCGTCGCTGCGACCTGCTCCACCATTTCCAGAAGCCGGATCATGGGTTCGCTTCGGCCGATCAGATTCCGGCGGTCGAACTTCTCGCCCAGCCTTTCCTTCAGATATTCATTCTCGTTCTTCAGTCGGCGGCGCTCCGCCGTTCGCTCGATTTTGATTTGCAGCTCGTCGTAGTTCAGCGGTTTGGTCAGGTAATCATCGGCGCCCATTTTCATGGCGCTAACAGCGGTTTCCACCGACGCGTAGGCCGTCATGATGATCACCGGAACGGCCGGTTGGATTTTCTTGATCTGCTCGAGGGCTTCCAGACCCGACATTCTCGTCATGCGAATGTCCATCAGGATCAGGTCAAAGGTCTTCAAGTGAGCCTGCCGGACGGCTTCTTCGCCGTCGTCCGCCTCCGTGACGGAATATCCCCAGCCGGCCATGTTGAGCCTGACCGCCCTTCGGTGAACCGCATCGTCGTCCACGATCAAAATCTCCAGCGTATCGTTCATTGCCCCATTCCTTCCTTTTCCGTGTGCGGGAAGCGCAGCGTAACCCGCGTCCCGGCCCCTTCACGGCTTTCCACCTCAATCGCACCGCCGTGCGCGTCCATGATCTTTTGCGCGACCGCAAGGCCCAAACCGGTCCCGGCCGGCTTTGAGGTGTAATACGGATCATAAATTCTGGGCAGGTTCTCCTGCCGAATCCCTTCTCCGGTGTCGGAGACCGCAATTTCCAGAGCATCTTCCAGACGGTTCAGCGCGATCGACAGACTTCCGCCGCCGGGCATTGCCGCCAACGCGTTTAAGAAAATATTGAGCAGCACCTGCCGGACCTTGTCCGGATCAACCTCGGCCCGGGGAAACCCCTCCCCCGCCCGGATTTCAATCGCTACAGCGTTTTGCTCCGCTTCGGCCGTCACCAGGCGAAGCGTCTGGCGCACCAGGTCCTCCAGGTCCGCAGGCTCCCTTTTCAAAACCAGCGGACGGGCAAATTCAATCAGCTGGCTGATGACGCGGTTGAGCCTTTCGGTCTCCGCGATCATGATGTCGGCCGTTTCTTCGTCATCCTTGTTCCCGGTCAGCTTTTTTTTGAAATAAACGGCAAATCCCTTGATGGAGCTCAGCGGATTGCGGATTTCATGCGCCACGCCGGCGGCCAGCGACGCAAGGGCGTTCAGGTGGCGGCTGCGGGCAACCTCCCTTTCCATCTGCCGGACACCCGTCACATCGCGGGCCAGGAGAATCCTCCCTTCCCGATCCTCATCGTCGGAAAAAACCGCTGCGACCGCTTCCCAGATCTGTTCACCGGTTTCGGAAGTCCAATGAATGTCCTCTGCAACCGGACCGGTCCGTCCCTGAACGTCTTCCAGCAGCCGCAAAAACGGTTCGGGCAGAACGCGGGAAGCCTCCCGTCCCACCGCTTCCGCGGGGGAGACGGCAAGCAGGCCGTTTGCCTGCTCGTTGCAGGCGGCCATCTTCCCTTCCCGGTCCACCGCCAGAAGCGCGATGGGCATATTTTTAACGAGGGCTTCCGAAAAAACGGTTACCCGCGAGAGAGACAGGCGCGCCAGACGATACGCCTGGACCAGAAAAAGAGAAACGATGGCCAGAGAGCCGATCAGGACAAGAACGAGCGCCGTCGCCGCCGTCCGCAGCGCGTCTTCCCGGGAAGCCTTTTCGATTTTCGCCATATTGAATCCGACATAAACAATCCGGTCTCTTTTCCCGGATTCGCCCGTCGTCAAAGAAAACCCCCGATAAACCTCAAACGTGCCGGCGCCTTCGGGATTGGCCGTCTGCCGCCAGTGAATGTTCCGGCTTTGCGCAATCTTTTTCACCTCCAGATCCAGTCCGTAGGGCAGGCCCAGCATGGAAGGATCGCTATCCGCGAGAATATGACCTTCGTCGTCCGTGACCATCAGGTAATCCACATCCGGCTGCTGTGCGGTTTCCATCAGCAGTTTCTGAAGATAGAAATCTTCTTCCATCTGCTCCGGAAGGAGGCGCAGCCCCGATTCAAAGGAATGAATCAGCGTTGTTCCCTTATCGATCAGCAGCATTCGGGCCTGATTCTGGGCATGCTGAAACTGCATGAACATCATCATCCCCAAAATGACGGCTAAGACCGCAACGGCACTGATGACCACCCAGACGGAAATATCAAAGCGGACTTTTCTCTTTTTTTTCTCAGGCATGTGCTTTCCTCCCGCAAAAACCTGGATACAATGGACCCACCTGGATACCAAAATTGGATACGTATTATCCGTCCAACGCGGGCAAAAGGCAAATTAAATTCTGCTAATTTTAAATATTGCCAATGATTACATACAATTGGATTAGTTGGCCCATTCCTTGCTCTATAAATCGGCAACTGATCAGAAATAAATGAAAAAGGAGATGCACCATGAAGAAAATCACATTAACGCTAACAGCCGTTTTGGTGGGCTTGCTTTTAACGACTTCGGCTTTCGCCTGGGGACCCGGCCCGGGAAAAGGCAGAGGTTACGGACCCTGCGGGAATGCAGGCCTGGAAAGATTAAACCTGACCGATGACCAGAAAGGTAAAATCGAAGCCCTGCGGGACGCAAACTACAAAGCCACGAGACCCGTCCGGGAAAAGATTTTTGACAAATCCGTGGAATTGCGAAGACTGTGGCTGCAGACCAATCCGGACAAGGGAAAAATCAACACGGCTCAAAAGGAGCTCCGAACGTTGAGAAACGAATTGGAGGACAAGGCAACCTCTTTAAGATTTGAAATGAACAAGGTTTTGACGCCTGAACAAAAGGATAAACTGGCCAACTCGCGATGGGGCGGGAAAACAGGCTTTGGCCCCCGCGGCGGAATGAGAGGCGACTGCGGATTCGGCGCCGGCCAGGGTCCCGGACCCGGTTTAGGAATGGGTATGTATCAATAAGCCAATTTGCCCATCCCTCCTTTGGAAAGGGGAGCTTCGGCTCCCCTTTCTTTCATCAAACACCTCGCAGCAAGCTGTCCAGGCATGAAGTGAACGCGTCATCCTATTGAAGCAAACTGCGGAGAATCAACGCTCGTCCCGCCAAAGCGGGATTGAAAAAAGTTTTGACAAACTTCGCATTTTGCATTAACAGGCACATCCAGTTTTTTTTCATGCAAAGGAATATCATGTTCAGCGATACGACGACAACCATTCCGGCCGGCGCTCTTTTGACCCTGCTTTTGGGCCTCGCCCTGTTGCGCCTGTTGGTCAAGGCCACCTGCCCGCCGTTTTTAGGTCGTCGCTGAAAGCAAAGCATAACGAATCACCTAAAAAGGCCGTGGGCGGAACCCGCGGCCTTTTTTTATTGCAAAGAACTGCCATTTATTTTTGTGAGCGAAAGGAGCGGAAGATGAAGAAGGACAAAAATCACGTTTATATTTTTGACACGTCTCTTCGGGATGGAGAACAGTCTCCGGGCAACAGCATGAACACGGAGGAAAAGCTGCTTCTGGCCCGGCAGCTCGAAAAACTCGGCGTCGATATCATCGAGGCGGGGTTTCCCATCGCCTCGGAGGGTGATTTTGACGCCGTCCGGCAGATCGCCCGGGAGATCCGGAAGTCGCAGGTAGCCGGACTGGCGCGCGCCAACAAACAGGACATCGACCGCGCCTGGCAGGCCATCCGGCAGGCGGCGCATCCCCGCAT
>Ga0116178_10003260_pt1 | contig 12387 bp, 15 predicted proteins | sample AD_STIC12_MetaG_FD_89880 | JGI IMG/M metagenome (GOLD analysis project Ga0116178, IMG submission 89880) | Active sludge microbial communities of municipal wastewater-treating anaerobic digesters from USA - AD_STIC12_MetaG | ecosystem: Engineered > Bioreactor > Anaerobic > Digestate | place: USA... | reverse complement strand
GGCCCGCATAACCTTCAGACTAGTTCGTGGCCGGCGCGATCGAAGCAACCGTGTCGGTGCTGCGATCAACCGTGCAGAGCAGTTTCGCGGACGACTCGGCCGCCAAACTGCTCTGCACCGTTGATCGCAGCACCGACACGGTTGCTTCGATCGCGCCGGTTGCGAGCTAGACCGAAGTTTTTGCGGGCCGCGTGTTTCGCGGCCCGCATACTTCATTCGGGGCGACTTCACGTCCCCAAGCTACTTAACGTCAAAGACCATCAGCAATGTGCGCTGACTGGCTGAGAAGTTGTCATCAGAGATGATGAACAGCCGGACATGGCCGTCCGGCATCGCCTTCGCGGCAATGCCTTCATAATTATCGATGGTCACGAGCAGGTTCATCTCGGCCAGCACGCGCGACGATTTTATCTGGTAGTCCCAGCGCGCACGCTCATCGATCTCGTCAACCACCCGTGCTGACAGGTTCGATTGATCTAGCTGGCGTTCTAGCACGGTCTCCACGACCGTTATCGCATTGCCGGACATCACCCGTGACGAGCGATGCAGGCTGAAGACGTGGATGTCATCGCCGATGCGTAGCTGATCGAGCCCGACCAGTTCCGGTGCATTCTCTGCAATCGCAAGATCGAAACGAGCCGGCGCTTCCAGCGGCCGCGCCGACAGCGGGCTTGCCTTTCCCGTCTTCGTTTCGACGCCAGCGAGCAGATACCAGTCGTCGGTCACAGCGAGACCTTCGACACCCTGATTGTCGCCAACCTTCATGTTCTGGCGCGCGAACGCATTGCCCATGTTCCAGCCAAGCGGGATACCCCGCGCAGCAGCGCCACATGCGTCGACATCATAGGCCAGCACGCGCGGATCGGTCTCGAAAGACACAAGCGCAACGCCGCCTTGCACGGCCAGCCCTTCGGCATCGCCGGCAAACTTCGATGAGAACGGCTTGCCCTTGCTATCCCGCATCGCGGCGATCCGTGCGGCGTGGGGCGTGACGCCGTCTTCCTTCACATCGATCCAGACAAAGTCGCCCTTGTCGCTGATGGCCAGGAGATTGCCGTCATCGAGAATATCCAGTCCGGAGAGGCCGCCGAAGCGCTGTTCGTCGCTTGTCAGGTGGAAGCCGGAGACGAAGTTCAGACCGCCAATCGATGTGCGAGCCGGGTTGATCGCCTGCAATGCGATTTTTTTTGCCTTCAGCGCGATGCGCTCCGGCTCCACGAACTCTTCGGTCTTCGGGCATGACCGGGACTGCAGTGACGCCAGATAAGCATCGCGCGTTTGCGGCTTTGAGATTTTTGGCGTGGGCGGCGGCGAGCTGGGCTCGATCAATTCGCCGATCGGATCGCCGATGGGGTCGCCTGCAGGGTCAGATGGCGGCTGCGCGCTGGCGGCGACGCCTGCCAGCAACCCGGCCAGCCCAAGCGTCGCTATACGGATCAGGGCAGCACGCATGTATCTGCCCTCCCGAGCCAGTATTTCCGAGTGATGCACCGGAGCGCCCTGTGGCTCAAGCGACTGATGCACCCTGGCTCACTTCTTCAGGTCGGCAGGCAGCATCGGGGTCGACAGAATGTGCTCATAGGCCGCCCAGCGTGCATCGGGATCCTTGCCGCCCACCCGATCGACATAAGCGCTGACCAGCGCCTCGCCGACGGAATAGTTGATCACGTAGGACCGATAATCCCGGTCGAAGGCCAGCGACTGCTCCGCCACGTCACGCGGGGCGAGCTTGTATTTCTGGGTCAAGGTGATCGCCCGCTCGCGGTTGATTTCGCCATCGAGATGCATCTGCGAAATCTTCAGCAACGCGCCATCAAGCTCTGCCGTCGCCGCACGCAACTTGTCGTAGGCCTCCGCCATTTTTGGATCGAGGCCCGCCAGCGGATAGAGCACTTCGGCCTCGAACTTCCATTGCTCATCGCCGGGGAACGCCAGCTCGATCCCGAAATCAGCACCGCCCTCGTTGATCGGCGACGCCGGCGCATACAGCGGAGCGACCGAAAACTCGGCCCATCCCTTTGTGCGGAATTTCCGCTCATTGTGGACGCCCTGCACATGGTGCCCCGGATAGCCCTCGTGGCAGGCAAGGCCCAGCACATTGCCGATCGACATCGGCATGTCGGTGTTGATCTCGATCTTCGAGTGGTTCTCGCCCTGATAATAATTGTAGGCGCCCCAGCTCTTGCCCTTCACCAGCGACATGCCGAAGCTTTCATCAGCCGGCAGCTTGATGTGGGCCAGCGTGCGCTTGCGACATTCTGAGATCGCAGCGTCCATAACGACGCGGACGCGCTCTTCGGGAATCGAATAACGAGCACGGAACGCCTCGACACGTGCGGCCAGCGGCCCTTCGCCCGGCGCCAGCGCGTCGATCTTCTTCAGCGCCCCATCATAGGAGGAAAGCGGCTTGAGTTGCGGGCGCAGCGCGAACAGCTTTTCGGCTTCATCGGCGAACGGCACGCGCTTGCCATCGATCATGTCGAGCCGGAAGCGGGCGCTGGAAACATTGGCAAGCAAGACCTTCGCGCGCTGGGCCGTCGCCGCGTCATCCGATGAAAATCGCTTGAGCATGCCCTGCAGGCGATCTGCATTCGCCTTCAGCTCGCTGCGCTCGCGTGGACTGCGGCGCGCCGCCTCCCGCCATTCGTCGGGGCCGAAATAGGCGTCGACATAGCCGCTCTCGTGCGCGTCGATCTCGAGCACCAGCGATACATATTCGCGCGCTATGTCATCGAGGCTCAAATCCGCACTCCCGGGCACACTCGCACAAGCCGCAAGGCTGAGCGCCAACCCCGACGCCAGCCATTGCTTCACCCGCCGGACCTCCGCCCTTTGGCGACTTCGCCGAACGAAGTTTTCTTGACGGCGCGACCAACGCCGACATCAACGCTTGAGCGCGCGCGCTGGCGGGGCTCTGGCGATTGCGAGGCAGCTTTGGCTTTTTTGGCTTCTTCTTCGCCAAAGAGTTCGGCCAGCTTGTCCGTCATCGCGCCGCCGAGTTGTTCGGCGTCCACGATGGTGACGGCGCGGCGATACCAGCGCGTGACGTCGTGGCCGATGCCGATGGCGATGAGTTCGATCGGAGAAGCCGGCCCCTCGATGTGGGCAATCACTTCGCGCAGGTGTTTCTCGAGCGGATTGCCGACGTTGACGGACAGCGTCGAGTCGTCGACCGGCGCGCCGTCCGAAATCACCATCAGGATCTTGCGTTGCTCGGCGCGGGCCATCAGGCGATCATGCGCCCAGAGCAACGCTTCGCCGTCGATGTTTTCCTTCAGCAGGCCTTCGCGCATCATCAGGCCGAGATTGCGGCGCACACGACGCCACGGCGCATCGGCCGCCTTGTAGATGATGTGGCGCAGGTCGTTGAGGCGGCCGGGGGTCTGCGGCTTGCCGGCCTTGATCCAGTCCTCGCGCGAAAGCCCGCCCTTCCACGCCTGCGTCGTGAAGCCAAGGATTTCGACCTTCACGCCGCAACGCTCCAGCGTGCGCGCCAGAATGTCGGCGCAGAGGGCGGCGACCATGATCGGGCGGCCGCGCATGGAACCGGAATTGTCGAGCAGGAGCGTCACCACCGTGTCGCGGAACTTGCTCTCGTCTTCCATCTTGAACGACAGCGGCGCCGTGGGATCGACGATCACGCGCGTGAGGCGCGCCGTATCCAGCACGCCCTCTTCCAGATCGAACATCCAGGAGCGATTCTGCTGCGCCATAAGGCGGCGCTGCAACCTGTTCGCCAGCCGCGACACCGCGCCCTGAAGGCCCTGCAACTGTGCATCGAGATAAGCGCGCAGGCGCGTCAGCTCTTCCGGGTCGCACAGGCTTTCAGCGGTTGCGATCTCGTCATGGATCGTGGTGAAGGCCTTGTATTCGGATTTGAAGGCGTCGCTGTCGCGATAGTTGGGACGGATGGGCGTTGCGGGCTCGTCCTCGTCCGCCTCGCTTGCTTCCATCTCGGTGTCGGCGTCCAGCGAAGACGAGGCTTCGATATCATCGCCCGGCTCGCCTTCGCCGCCATCGCCGGATTCCTGTTCCTGCGATTCACCCTCGCCATCGCCTTCACCTTCGCCTTCTTCAGGGGCTTCGGTCTTGGCTTCGCCTTCTTCGTCCTTCTCGCCTTCCGTATCGTCTTCGTCGGTCTTGTTGGCGGTGTCGTCGGCCATGCCGAGATCGCGCAGCAACTGGCGCATCACCGACGAGAATGCCGTCTGGTCGTGCATGCTGGCTTGCGCGCGGGCGAGCGGCACGCCGGCCTTCTCCGAAAGTTCAGACCGCCAGACTGCCGCGACCTGTTCAGCGGCGGGCGGCAGCTTGCGGCCGGTCAACACCTCGCGCAGCACGAACTCCAGCGCATCGTCCATCGGTGCGCGGCTCTTGTCGGTCACGCGGCTATAGCCGGCCCGCTCGCAACGCTGCTGCAGGGCGGCGTCGAGATTTTCCGCCACGCCATCCATCGCAACGGCGCCAATCGATTCCACGCGCGCACGTTCGGCAGCCTCGAATAGGCGCCGGGCGTCTTCGCGCTGCGGCATCGCCCGCGCGTGTTTGCGCACGTCATGGTGAGCCACGCGTAGCGCCAGCGCATCCGCCTGACCGCGGGCGCGGGCGGCGGCGGCTGGCGTGAGATCCTTCGGCGGGGTGGTCAGGGTAACCTGGCCCTGCTGCGCCCGGCCGCCGTCCACGGAGAACTCCACGGCAAGCTCGTCCTGCCCGGCGATTGCGCGCGTGGCAGCAGACAAGGCGGACTTGAAGATGTCCGAACGGTCGATGGTCTTGCTCATGGGTTCCTTTTGTCGAGGTTTAGAACGCGACTGCCGCGCTGGGAAGGGCTGTCGCCCCTCGGCCATGACGGGGACGCCCAGATCCGGCCTTAAATTACAGAGTGTTGTGGCGCCGCCCCCCGCATTCCCGGAACGCGACAATGGAACGCGCGTTTGACCCATGACGCATTGGAGGCATCACATGACTGGTTTGAAAACTGTTCTGGCGGCCATGATCGCCGCTGCATCTCTCGGAGCCTGCGGAACATTGACCGGCGCTGCTGTCGGCGGAGCTGCTGGCGCGGCCATCGGCAATAATACCGGTAATGGCGACGCGGAAACCGGCGCAGCTATCGGCGCAGCGGCTGGCGCGATTGCCGGCACGGTTGCGGACCACAACTAGACCAAGTCGAAGGACCGCCCGCTTTTCCGAGGCATCATGGCCGAGGCCTGGCGGGTGGTCTTCTAACTCGCGGCGGATGTGGCTGGCAGTCCGAAGGCAGCCGCTATCCGCCGCGAAGCCGTTTCCGGATCGTCGATTTCTGAATCGATGACCAGATCCGCTGCCGGCATCGCGGCTTCGCAAGCGGCGAAGGACGGACGAAGCTCTCGCAGCAGATCGAGCGAAACCAGCTTCTTGAATTGCATGCGGCTTTCGTTGGCGATGCGCCGTTCCTGCTCTTCGCGGGAGACAACGAGCCGCACGAATTTCAGCTCGCCCCCGGCGTCCGTGATCACATCAGCAACACGCTTGGGGAAGTCGGGCGAGACAGTTGACTCAGGTGCGAAGGTGAAGATCAGCGACTGTCCTGCGCGCGCCGCCGTGTCGAACACGGTCATCCACATGGCTTCGCGCAGCCTCACGAACTCCGGTTCGCCGAATTCGTATTTCTCGAGCAGTGCATCGACCACAAGATGATTGTGGAACAACGCGACGCCGGTCAGTCGCGACAGTTCCTGCCCCACCGTCAGCTTGCCGGACGCAGCCGCACCCCAGATGAAGATCAGTCTCACGCTGAGGCGCCGAAAAGCGCCAGCGTCCTGTCGAAGGCGAGCGCATCGGATGCGGCGTCGTAGTCAGCGGACTGCTTGCGCGCAAAGCCATGGCCGGCGTCATAGATATAAACCGGCACGTCCGGGTGGGCGGCTTCAACCTTGTCGACAGCGCCAACCAGCGGGATGTGCGCGTCCTTGGACCCGAAGTGGCAGATCGTCGGGCATTTGGGCTTGAGGCCGACCATCTGCGCAATGTTGCCGCCGTAATAGCAGGACGCTGCAGCGATCCCGTCGATGCGCGAAGCAGCGAGCCAGCTCATCGTGCCGCCATAGCAATAGCCGGTGATGTATACTTTTCCCGATTTAGACAGCACATCGAACACGCCGCCCACATCGTTCATGGCATTGTCCGGCCCATTGCCCATGGCGAGCTCGCGGCCCTTGGCCATGCCGGCGGCCACGTCCGGCGGTTGCACGATGAAACCGGGCGCGGCGCGATCATACATGGACGGCGCGATGGCTTCGTAGCCGGCCGCGCCAAAGCGTTCCGTCATTTCCTTGATGTGATCCGACAGGCCGAAGATTTCCTGGATGACGATGACGCCACCCTTGCGTGAGCCCTGCGCAGCGACGCGATAGGCGTCGAATTCGAAGCCATCGCGGCTTTTCACACGGATCATGCTGCCAGCTGCCATCGCCTGCTCCCTTGATGTCCCGCTCACCTATGTAGTTGCTTCCGCCATCTGGGCGAAGGTCAGATGTGGATCAGGAAACTCATTGCCGACGCGATCACGCCGATCATCAGCAACAGAATCCCGCCCGTCATCAAACAGCCCGCGCCAAGCTCGCGATTGAAGTTCGACTTGCGAAAGCGGAAGACGATGAAGCCGCCAAGCACGGCCATCAGCGCGCCCATCAGCAGCAGCTTCCAGTCCATCGCCCCCTCCCATCGCGGTTATGACGCAGTCACGACGCGGTCGGCACCATCGCGCACAGGCATGGCCGCTTTGTCCAGCCTTGGCTATGGCCTCAGCCCGGCCGAGCCACACCCGTCAGCAATATAAGTGCGGATTTCGGTTGAGCCGCGAAAACCTGTGTCGGCCAACCCGGCTCCAGACGATCCAGCGCCATGAACAGGGCCAGCCCAAGATCCTGCGACCAGCGCTTGCCGCGCCTCATTCCCTTGAGGGCGGCAGGCCGATCAAGTCCGCCACCATCGCTGTTGGACAACCATGCGAAACCGGAAAACTGGCCCGCGCCTTCCATGGTGAGGAAGATGTCTTCCAGTTCGGCCAGCGGCGCATTCTCGCCGACAAGCCATTTGCTTCGCCGCGCGGCAATCAGTGTCTGCGCTTCCACAGCCAGAGCCTTCGCCCTGGCGTCGTCAGTCTCCGCCGCCGCGGCGAACAGCAGGTCGCGCTCGCGTTCCACCGAGGCGGCAAATTCGGCGTTCGATGCGAATTTATCCTGGATAATGTCATCGGTCATGTCTTCACCGATGCCTGTGGCAGTCGCCAGAGCGTCGATGCGCGGACCATAGTCGGGGAACTGCCGCGTGTGGGTCAGCTCGTGCGCCAACACCGCGTACATCAGCTGCCCAAGCCCCATCTCGCTGCTGACATCGCCTGCCCGCCAAATCGTCGGCAGGCCCATCACCATCATGGCGGAGCCATCCGCCGCGGGTGCTGCGAAAGAGGTCACCTGCGCCGGCATCTTCTGGCCGTCGGGCAGTGCGACCTGTCCGTCATGTGCTGTGGCCGACCAGTTGCGCGCATCCTTGCTGGTGAAGGAACATTTCGCGTCGAACAGCACGTAGGTGACATGCGGGTCAGGCGACGCCAGCTTGTAGATATTGTGCGAGACCAGCGGCCATACCTCGGGCGCTCGTGTGAGCCACGCCTTGTCGCCGGCCTCAAGCACGCACGCCGGATCGCCCGCCACTATCGTTTGTGGCGCCGTCGCGCACCCACTTGCCGCCAACGCGGCCGCAAGCAGCAGGCGTCTCACTTCAGCTCCTTGACCATCACCCGCATGGCGCGGCTGCGGCCCGGGCGAAGACCGCCCGAAAATGTCTTGCCGCCGATATCGGCAAAGCCCCAGCGTTCGTAGGCCGCCCTCGCCCACTCGGCGTGCTCCATCACGTCGAGCCAGACATAATCGCAGCCTTCCGACCGGGCCTGCGTCTCTGCGACTTCCAGCAGCTTCTTGCCGATGCCGCCGCGGCGGGCGCCGGGAAGAAGATAGATGCGCGGAATTTCCGCGCCGTTGGGGCGCTGATTGATCGGCTCAAGCGAGCCGACGAACATTGTCAGGAAGCCGACGCCGGCGCTGTCCTGCCGCGCGATCCACACCCGCGCATCGGCGCGCGCCAGCGTGACCGTCATGGCTTCAGGCCCGAACGACTGCACCTGATGGAAAAAGCCGACCGCATCATCCCAGTCGTCATGATAGGCCGCCGCATAGGCTGCGGGCCCGATGATGCCGAGGTCAGCCGCATCAGCGGCGGTCGCGCGCGAAATGACAAAATCCATGCGGACAACTTTCCGAGTCAGGCGGCCGGAAGCAACCGCACGCAAACCAAATCAGCGATCAACCACACAGCTGCCGCCGGGCGGATCACGCCACCTTCACCATCGCCGCGCTTTCGGGCAACTCTTTCGCGAAGGCGCGCTGATAGAACTCGGCAACCGCGGGACGCTCAAGCTCGTCGCACTTGTTCACGAACGTCATGCGGAAGGCGAGACCGACATCGCCGAAGATCAGCGTGTTCTCGCCCCAGGTGATGACGGTACGCGGGCTCATCACGGTCGAGATGTCGCCGGCGATGAAGGCATTGCGTGTCATGTCGGCGACGCGCACCATTTTCGAGACGGTGGACTTGTCGAGATCGGGCACTTTCGCAGCAACGATCTCCACCTCGGCATCGTGCTCGAGATAGTTGAGCGTCGTCACGATCGACCACCGGTCGAGCTGACCCTGGTTGAGCTGTTGCGTGCCGTGATAGAGGCCGGTCGTGTCGCCGAGACCCACCGTGTTCGTCGTCGAGAACAGGCGGAAGTTCGGGTGCGGTTTCATCACGCGGTTCTGGTCAAGCAGCGTCAGCTGGCCCGACGCTTCGAGAATGCGCTGGATGACGAACATCACGTCCGGCCTGCCCGCATCATACTCGTCGAAGACGAGAGCAATAGGCCGCTGCAGCGCCCACGGCAGAATGCCTTCGCGGAATTCGGTGATCTGCTTGCCGTCCTTCAGCACGATCGCGTCCTTGCCGACGAGATCGATGCGCGAGACGTGGCTGTCGAGGTTGATGCGGATCAGCGGCCAGTTGAGGCGCGCTGCAACCTGTTCGATGTGCGTGGACTTGCCCGTGCCGTGATAGCCTTGGATCATCACGCGGCGATTGTATTTGAACCCTGCGAGGATCGCCCGCGTGGTCTGCGGATCGAAGCGGTAGGCCGGGTCCGTATCCGGCACATAGCTCGACTTCTCGGCGAAGGCGGGAACCTTCCAGTCGAGGTCGATGCCGAATGTTTTCTTCGCGTCGAGCTCCTTCGTGGGCGCGAGCGAGATCAGGGCGTCAGAAGCGTCAGTCACGGCCATGGGAGGAGTTCTCTACTGTCCTGCCCCCGCATATAGGCGAGCCAGACGACACATTGCAACGCAACATGTCCACGCCACACAACGCGAAATGTGCCGGTTCGCCAGCAAATCACGCTTTCAGGCGATTGCGCAGCGGCCACCGGGGCGTCTTGATGGGCAGTCCCGGCATTCAGGAGAAATCGGAAATGGCCAAAGTCATCGGAGTCGGCGGGGTCTTCTTCAAATCGAAGGACACCGCAGCCCTCACGAAATGGTACGCCGATGTGCTGGGCATGCCGCTTCAGGACTGGGGCGGCATCCTTCTGCTGCCCGACGCGATGGCTGCTCATCCCGGCGCGGCGACGGTCTTTTCGCCCTTCAAACAGGAGACCGACTATTTCCAGCCCTCGACCAAGGACTTCATGATCAACCTCGCCGTGGACGACCTCGACGGCGTCCTAGCCAACTGCGCCAAGCATGGCGTGACGCCCGTGAAGACCTTCCCCGAAGAGGCCAATGGCAAGTTCGCCCACATCATGGACCCGGAAGGCAACAAGCTGGAATTGTGGGAACCGAAGCCGATGACTTAGGCGAGGCCTGACGATTTCAGCGCCTTGAATGCCCGGATCACCACGTGCAGGCGGTGCTCCATCGAGCGGTCGCCGCCGTTGGAATCCGGGTGGTACTGTTTTACCAGCACGCCATAGCGTTCGCGGATGGTCGCGCCGTCTGCGCTGTGCGGCAGGCCCATCTCGTCGAGTGCGCGGGTTTGCAGACGGGTGCGATCCCGCACCGGGCCCTGGCCCGTGCCGCCGGTATGCCCATTGTAGAGCCAGTCCTTCGCGCCCTTCCAGCCCTTCGGATTGTTCATCCGCTGCGCCCGGCCGGCTGCGCCAACCGCGCCGCCGCCAAAGCGCCAGGTGGGCTTGTGGCCGTGGCTCGCCGAGGCCTGGAAGGCGGTGATCTCGTCCTCGGTCATGCCGTCGAAGAAATCATAGGTTTCGTTGTATTCAGCAGCGTGGCGCTGGCAGAAAAAGTGATTGTCCTCGGCCACGACCTACTGGCCGGGCACCTGAACCGTGCGGGCGGCAAATGGCTTCGGCGCCTTGCAAATCCCGAGTTCGTCACAACCTTTGCGTTCGCAACGCTGGACATACGCTCCCGACTTCCGCTTGCCACCCGGAGGGTTGACGCGGACATCGATGAACTTGACGCGGTATTCGGGCATGTAGTCTTCAGCTGCCGACATGGCTTTGATAGTGGGATGCGTTCGTTAATGCCGCAAGAATTGACAACGCGCACAGAGCGCATTCGGACCGCTCTTGTCGCTGCTTTTTCACCGGATCAGCTCGATATAGTCGACGAGTCGCATCTGCACCACGGTCATGCTGGCGCAGCACCGGGCGGCGAGACGCATTATGCAGTCAAAATCCGCGCCGCGGCCTTCGGCGGGCTCTCCCGGCTGGCGAAGCACCGGGCCGTCAACGACGCCCTCAAGGCCGAATTCGCATCGGGCCTTCACGCCCTGCACATCGACGCCGCCTGACAGGCTGCGGACAGCTGGACCGGCTGTCAGCGCTCAAAAAACGAAAAGCGGCCCCGCCATTGGCGAGGCCGCTCTCAACCCAGGGCCATACCGAAAAAGCCGGCCCGTCTCCCATCCCCATGCTCAACCCGCACACCGATAGGAAAAATAAGGGTTAGCCCTGATCTTTTGTCGGAGGCCGCTGGAAAGCCTCCTTTTCAAAGGATCAGTTTCAGGCGGGTCGCGATACGGATCGCATCGATCATGTTGCGGGCATCCAGCCGCCGCAGAATTTCCGTGACGTGACACTCCACCGTCTTCTCGTGTCGTCCCAGCGTTTGCGCCACCTGCCTGTTGGACAGGCCTTCCGACCGCATCGCCAACACTTTCAGCTGCGTTTTTGACAGCTCCCGCTTCGCGTCGGCTTCCTGCTGCGCAGCGCCCTCCGGCGCGACTTTCAGCATACGCGCACCTTCATTGGCGAAGACGTCGAACGCCATGCGCAAGACGGCGCGCGCCTGCTGCGTGCGGATCAGCTCCAACCCCGCCACCATCATGACAGCGACACCGCCTGAATCGAGCGCGATGCGTTTGGTGAACCCGTCGCGCATATCGAAATCGCGGGCGGCGCCCATGACTTCACGACCCGCCTTGTTCATGACCATGCCGCTGGTCAGCTCGTTCCAGTAGCCATAGGCCCCACCGCGCACCACGCCCTGGAATACCGGGTCCGTCGCGTCGTATCCCCGCGCCAGATAGAGTTCCAACCATTGTCGCGACAGGTTGGAGATCGATTTGTCGATGACGAGCGAACCCTGCTCACGACGCAGGTAGAGGCAGGCGAATTTCGTCGCGCCGATTTCATGGATCAAGGACAACAGGCTGGAGGCGAGCGCCTTCCGCGTCTGTAACTCAGGCGCCTGCGTGGCAAAGGCGAGCAAGCGCTCGGCTAGCGTCATCTGAAATCCCAACCCAGACATATCCCCTGAAGGCATCCTAGGCTGGCCGGACGGATTCAGGAAGCGGTCAGGCTCCCGCGACCTCAGAAACCAGGAATTCCTTCAATGGCTGCAGGTCGGCGTCACGCTGGATGTAGGCTTGGCCGATGCCGCGGGCCAGAATCAGGGTCAGCCGGCCGTTGCGCGCTTTCTTGTCGTGCGCCATGTGCGCCAGCAGTTCGTCCGGCTTGTAGGGCCCGCCACCAAGATCGCTGACCCGGGTCGCCAGACCCAGCGCATTGAGCAAACGCTCGGCCCGCACCGCATCCTGTCCCGGACAGACGCCAAGCTTCACCGAATAGCGCAGCGCCATCGCCATGCCGATGCCGACGCCCTCGCCGTGCAGCAGGCTGGCCCGGTACTCGTTGGCGCGCTCGAACGCATGTCCGAACGTGTGTCCCAGATTGAGCAAGGCCCGCTCGGCCTGCTCGGTCTCATCAATCGCCACGATGCGTGCCTTTGAAGCACAGGACACACGAACAGCTTCCGCCAGCGTCGCCTTGTGGCCTTCCGCCAGCGCCTTCGCATT
>Ga0116178_10003259_pt1 | contig 12388 bp, 9 predicted proteins | sample AD_STIC12_MetaG_FD_89880 | JGI IMG/M metagenome (GOLD analysis project Ga0116178, IMG submission 89880) | Active sludge microbial communities of municipal wastewater-treating anaerobic digesters from USA - AD_STIC12_MetaG | ecosystem: Engineered > Bioreactor > Anaerobic > Digestate | place: USA... | reverse complement strand
CAAAATTTGATGGTGAAGACGAAGAAAATAAATTTTCAATTGGAATATTTAAACAGGAAGGCAATAGAGTTACAGGAACTTTTCTTACGAATACCGGCGACTACCGTTATCTGGAAGGCGAAATGTCGGGCAACCATCTTTCACTTTCAACATTTGATGGCGCTCACGCTTATTTGTTCACTGCCGATATTGTAAACAATGAGATCGTCAATGGCCATTATTTCTCCGGACTACATTGGCACGACACATGGACAGCAGTGCGCGACGAGAATTACAAATTGCAGGATGAACGTTCTTTTTCACATCTGAATCCCGGATATAAAAAAGTTGAATTTACGTTTCCGGATATTAACGGAAAAAAAGTCTCCCTTTCTGACAAAGAATTCAAAAACAAAATTGTGATCGTTCAGATCATGGGAAGCTGGTGCCCGAATTGTCTGGACGAAACCAGATTTTTATCTGACTGGTACAATAAAAACGATCCGAAAGATGTCCGCATCATCGGACTTGATTATGAAAAAATAACGGATTCCACAGTAGCTCATAAAAACATCCGGCGGCTGATCGACCGATACAATGTGAAATATCCGATCCTGTTTGCAGGAAGTTCAAACCGTGAAATGGCAAGTAAGACTCTGCAGATGCTGAATAAGATCTTTGCTTTTCCTACAACAATTTATATTGACAAAAACGGAACGGTTCGGGAAATTCATACCGGGTTTAACGGACCGGCTACCGGGGAGTATTATGAGGAATTCAAAAAGAATTTCGAGAAACTAATAAAGGATATGCAGGTGAAAAAGTAGTTTTATATTTCCCGCAAAATTGCGCAGAGTACGCAGAATAGCCACAGATTTATAAATCTTATCGAAGACTATAAGTATTGATCTTCATTCCACAGGAATCTCTGCGGATTTTCTGCGTACTCTGCACAATTCTGCGGGAAAACCCCTTGAGATAATTTAATTATAATTGGAATAAAGTCTCGACTACACGCCTTTTTTATAAATTCGCATCATGTCATCTATCATCAGCGCCCTACTCTACTATTGCATTTTAATTCCGATTTCGCTTTTGCCATTTCCGGTCATGTATTTCGTGTCGGACATTTTCTTTGTAATTCTTTATTACATTTTTCCTTACAGAAAGAAACTTGTTATCGCTAATCTTAAACGTTCTTTTCCGCAGAAATCAGAAAAAGAAATTCAACAGATCACAAAGGAATTCTACAAACATTTCTGTGATATTGTATTTGAAACCCTGAAAGTATTTACGGCATCACCGGGAACAATTAAAAGCAGAGTAATCTTGGAGAATACCGACATCCTCAGAAATTATTATAAGCAAGGAAAAAGTGTGATCGTCGTAACCGGACATTATTCAAACTGGGAGTGGCCTGCTGTTACTCTGCCATTTCATTCTGATCATAAAGGTTCGGGAATATATTCTGTTCTTTCGAATAAATTCTTCGATAAAAAATTGCGATCTACACGTGCGCGATTCGGAACTCAACTTATGTCGACCAGACAAGTGCATGAATTTTTTGAAGAAACAAAAAACGAATTGTTCACATACGGTTTTATAAATGATCAGAGTCCTTCGAAACCGGAAAAAGGTCACTGGATGACTTTCCTTGGACAAGATACTTGCATGCTTTTAGGAGCAGAGAAATATGCTTTGCTTTACAACTATCCTGTTGTTTATGGAAAGATCACGAAAGAGAAACGGGGGCATTATAAACTTTCGTATGAATTAGTTTCTGATAATCCGAATTCTGAGAAACCATTTTTTATAACAGAACAGTGTGGAAGGATAAATGAGAAGTTGATTACTGCGAAACCGGAGTATTGGTTGTGGACGCATCGGAGATGGAAGTTCTCCAGAGTCAGGACAGAGTCCTGATTACATCGAGTCCTGACTACTCGTCCCCCAGGTGTATGATTCTCCCGTTAAGATCGACATAGATCAACCGGTGTTCATTCATTCCACGAAGAATCTTCGATCCAATCATATCGATAGAACGGTAAGCACATGGAAGAATTAATCCGGCCGACTTCGACAACGCACCAAATTTTCCTTCTTTCACAACGCTGATGTAATCGTTTTGCAGTATGACGTTGTCGTAAAGTGGCTGAATAATTTGAACACCATTCGTATCAATAACTCCAAACAGCCCTTTGCTTTTCACAACTGCTAAACCGTTTATGAAAGATTCTACCTGATCGAACTTCGGCTGGATCTTTATTTTACCGGTCATGTCACTATAACCCCATTTCTTATTCTTCATAACCGGAATTAAACCATTTCCGGGAATACCGTATTGTTCAATGCCGGGAAACACTGTAATTACTCCGGCAGTATCTGCCAGAAGCACTTTGTTCTTTAATCGCAGAAGAGTATAACCGTTCGTGAATTTTCCGGTACTGAGCAATGAAGTAGAATATAAATATTTCAATGGAATTTTTTCTACTCCATTCTCATTTATATAACCATACTTCCCATTCATTGCTGCTAAGGCAAGACGATCGCTGTATTCTCCAACATCATCATAAATAAAAGCTGCTAATGTATTTCCACGCAAGTCAATAACGCCCCATTTCTCATTGTTTGATGCTTTCATTCGTTCCTTACTGATTGAGATCAGTTCATCATACAATGGTTCTATAACAAATTTACCCAACGAATTTATCAAACCAAATTTTTCATTGACTGAAACTATTGCGTATCCTTCATGGAAATCATTTGCTATGTCAAAAACAATTTCTGTCAATTGCTTTCCTGATTTTGAAAAATATCCTGATTTACCATTCTTCATAACAATACAAACATCTTCAACAAAATCACTGATATCTTCGTACTCCGGCTTGATCACAAACTCACCTTTTCTGTTAATTACACCATACAGGCTATCGACTAATACTAGAGCAAAACCATTGTGAAAGGGATCTGCTTCAGTAAATGAAATCGGCAAAACGATTTTTCCTGACTTTCCTATATATCCGAATTTGCCATTCATTTCAACTACTGCAAGGCCTTCCGAAAATAATGATGCATCATCGAATTGTGGCGAAATCAACTCCGTACCTTCTTCATTAATGTAACCCCATTTGTCATTTTTCTCAATTGGCAAAAAAGTATAATTCTGTAATTTGTAATCCGTTTCCATTTCGCTTACAAAAGGATAATCCGGATAGTTACTTTTAAAACTTTTGAATGCCGTTTCTGTAAAATCTTTCATTGACAGAGCATAAACTTGTCGCCATGCATCTCCGGAATATTTCGACTGAAGATATTTCCTTGCGAATCTCGCATACTCGTCTATGGTATGATTTGTAGTAGACAATTTGTAGATCATTCTGTCAGCTTCATCAACATATGGACTTTCAGGATGCGAACTGATAAATTTTTCATATGATGGAATTGAATTGTCTGCAGTCTTTTCTTCAAATAATTTCTGTTGATATAATTCCATTGCTCGCTGCGCATCTTCCGCTTCCGGATATTCCCGGGTAAATTTTAAATATGCTTCTGATGTATTTTCTTTTCCTGCAGCTTTGAACGCTGCAACATTTCTTAGCCGAATGACTTCGTCGTTTTCTGTACAAGTGGAAAAGCTTGAAAGAAAATGTTCGTACAAAAGTAAATTGTCTGATTTCTGCACATACATAAAATATTTTCCGCAAATCAATTGTGAAGTCGAAATAATTGAGGAATCAGAAACTCCCAATGCAGAATAATATTTATGTTCTTTCTGCCTGATTGTTTTAAAGGCTGAATCTGAAATTAAAATATATTTCCTGGCTGAATCGAGATTATAAAACGGGTTGTTTTCAAGACTAAAGATCACACTTAATCCAAAAGCAGCACCCGGAGTTTTTTTCTCCAATGTCTTTTCGAAATATTCCTTTGCCTTAAAATAATCGTGAACTTTCAAACGCTCAAAACCATCTTCCAGTTTATCGGCAGAGACTTTACTTATGAAAATCGTGACCATCAAAAGGATTAAGGCTTCTTTCTTTAATCTATTCATTTTACAAAATTAAGGTTTCGATTTTAAAATTCAGATTGAATTTTAAAATTTCGATTAAGAAACGAATTATACACCGAATAAACTATCAGGAAGCTTTTTCGGATATTTTCCTTCATGTCCGGCATAGAAACTAAGAATATTCTTTGAGTCAATTTCCTTATTTCCGGTTGGAAAATATGGCTGCGAAAAATAAACTGTCTTCTTTTTGTAATCTATCGCAGCTAATAATAAAGGAACCTTTGCTTTCAATGCCATATAATAAAATCCGGATTTCCACTCTTTAACATATTTGCGTGTTCCCTCCGGGGCAATTGCAATAGCAAATTTATCATGAGCATCAAAAATAGCTGCAACAGCATCTACGAGATTCGTGTGCTTTGATCTATCGACCGGATAGCCGCCAAGTTTACGGAACAGCCATCCAAATGGCCATCGAAATAGTTCTTTCTTTCCGAGAAAACTAGCTTTGAATCCCATTATACTTCTTACAGCCAAACCAATCATAAAATCGTAATTGCTTGTATGAGGAGCAACAACGATGATATACTTTTTTTCTTCAGGCACTTGTCCGACAATCTTCCATTTTAATGCCTTCAGGAAAATCAGTTTATATAAAAATTTCATCAGTCGCAGATCAGTTTTACTTTGTATTTTTCGGCCATCTTTAAAATTTGTTCTTTGCTTACATCATGAACATTTTCACTGCCATGATAATTTTCAACAGTGATCACATGCAACACACAATTATACTTTTCTGCTAATTTAAAATACGGCTCCATTTCCCATTCAATTGTAAAGGTGTGATCAACAAATACAATTTCTATTCCGGAAACAATAGCATTCTCAGTGTTCTCTTCGCAGGCTTTATACGCTAAATAATTTTTTGAATAATCAAAAGTGTAATTACCATCTTTATCCGTAAAATATTCGTCAATAGAAAATACCGGAAACTTTCCGTTATTCGACAATGCCTTAGACAAAGTAGTCTTTCCACTTCCCGGCAAGCCTCGAAGTAAAATCAAATTGACGACAGGATTACTCATTCTTTTATTGATTGGGCAATTTACAGTAATAACCTTTGAATTTGTAATTATTTGAGTATTTCTTATTAACTTAGTACTTGTCAATATGTCTCAATTTTAAAAGTTATAATTGAACATTACCGAAAATATTTAAATATGAAAATCACACTCCTAATTAGTTCTGTCCGGGATGGGCGTTTAGCAGATACTGTTCTGCAAAAAGTTATAAAACTCATCGGTGATAAATTTGAAGTTGCTATTATTGACCCGAAAGAATATGTTCTCCCTCTTTTAAATCTGAGATATTACGAGATGAAAGAGCCTACAGAAGTTTTTCAGAAGTTACATACAATTTTTATGGAGACAGATGGTTTTATTATTGTTACTGCTGAATATAATCACGGAATTCCGCCTGCATTAAAAAATATGCTTGATCACTTTGGAAAGGAATTTAAAAGAAAAGCATGTGGAATAGTTTCCTATTCAGATGGAGCTGTTGGTGGTGCAAGGTCAGGTGAGCAATTGCGGCTTGTTTGCTCAACTCTCGGAATGCCACCGGTTCCAATTTCACCTGCATGGGGACTGGCAAATAAAGCAGGCAAACCGGAAGGTAAATCTTTTGAAGATAATTTTGAAAGGACTTTCAATGCATTCTTGCCGGAATTTTTGTGGTACACAGAAGCATTAATGAACCAAAGAGCTAAGGGAGAGGCTAACAGAACAAGTTTATAAATTCTCTTCTTTTATTTCAGGCTCATCTTTTGTAAACATTAATCCTATCATCATTGCCAATACAGAAAGTATTACTGTTTGAATAACCAGTGACTTATTTGCAAGAGGAATTGATTGCTCGGGAACAATCGCAAGAAACAACAAGATCGTAATTAAACCTCTTGGTGCAACAAATAACAATGGCATGATCTGCAGACCGGAAATTTTTAATGTAATAAATCTGACCAGCAAAATACTTCCAACAATTGCTCCTGCCAGCGGAAAAGTAACCGGATTGAGGATTTCAGAAGGTTTCATCAGAAAGCCGAACAGCATAAAAAATGTTGCTCGCACTAAGAATGTAGCTTCAAATGTTACCTCTTTGAATTTATCAACTTCCAGTTGAAGTTTTTCCGGACGAAACTTTTTAATCCACTTAAACCGTTTCATTTCATCAATGTTGCCAAGAAACAATCCAAAAACGAGGATAAAAATTAAACCCGGAAGATGAAATTCCTTTGAAATGGCATAGATGAGAATTACAAAAAGTATTATCGGTGTAAAAGTAACATGATGTCTGATCCTACTTAATAAAAACGATAGTCCGAGTACAGAAATAAAAGATACAGCTATGATGATCAATATCTGAATTCCAAATAATCCGAACGACTGGCCATTTATATAAGGATTTAAAGCTATAAAATTGAAAAATAATACTCCGAAAATATCAGACAGACTACTTTCATACACAACAAATTCCCGACTCTCTTTTGATAAACTCCGGACACTTGGAATTGCAATTGCGCTACTGATTACACAAAACGGAATTACATTTACGAGATTGATCTTAAAATCGCCCTGATTTAAAAACTGAAATAAATAGGCTAGTCCAAACGCCAGAACAAACATCGGAATGAGAGCTACAACGACAGATTTTTTGATTAATGGAATCTTGGATTTGTTTAATTCCAACTCCAATGATCCTTCGAGAACAATAAGGATAAGTCCAATTGTACCTAATATCGGCAATGCAGGATTCAAGTCAGGAATAAAAATGTTCAATGAATTCGCCGCGATTCTCAAAATCCCTCCAAGAATAAGCAGCAAAATTACGGAAGGAATTTTTGTGAACGTTGCGCTGACATCAAATGCATAGGCCAGAAGGAGTAGTACGCAGGCGATTATAATTATTGCAGTAGACATAAATTAATCAATAGTATTATTAGATTTGTGAAGGTAATGTAATCAAACTACAAAGGCACCAAAAGTCAAAGCAACATTATACAATATTGTCAATGCAAAGGAATTATCTTCTCTACTCCCTTTCTATTCTAGCAATCTTTCTTGGTTCATTTTTTCTTTATTCATCATTGTTTTATGCTTTATTGAATTCCGACAATGCTGTTACGGTGTTAATGGTTCACTATTTCAAAATTCCTGCTGATCTTTATTTTTGGGGACAAGATCGGTTAGGAAGCCTGATTCCACTTATTGCACAGATTCCAAATAAATTTTTAGGCCTCTCGCCTCTTCTTTCAGAATCTCTCGTTCATTATGGAATTTTACTCGCAGGGTTTCTGGCCTTTTCGACTTTCATTCGTTCTCAATTTTACAAAGTCATCTTTGCATTAATATGGTTTTTCCCGCCCATGCGATTAATTGATGTAACTCAATTCGCTTTTGGTATTCATTATAGTTTGATCGCTATTATATGCTATCTGATCAACAAATTAACCAACGAAGAAAAAGCTCTTAACAATCTGCGCTATTACATCATTCTAACGATTGCAACATTGCTGATGATCATAACCATCTGGGTCTCTGATATGGCTATTGTTTCTGCAGGAATATTGATTGGAATTAATTTTTACTTCTTCTTTAAAAACAAGAGTTCGCAGGAAAAACGAAATAAAATATCTTTCGCGCTATTTACAATCATCGGAGGAATTACAGGATACATTGTTATACATTATGCTAAAAGCCTGACAGGAATTCAAAATACATATTCAACTTTTGGTGATCTTGAAATGATCAGGAAATCATCCGAGATATTCCTGAAAACTATAAAAGAATTTCTGACTTTTTCTTCCGACGAACCCCTTACAAATATTTACACATATCTGGTTTTGATTTTGATTGGTTCAATTGCATTTTCCTTAAAATATTTCAACTTAAATCGTCAAACTAAAAAATGGCTGATTTACTTTTTACTGGAATCAATTTTGCTTTTTGGGATAATTATGATTTCGAAGTGGACGTTTTTAAATAGTGTGCCAAGAAGGTATTTCACATGTACCTATATCACATTATCATTTGCAATGATTATCATACTCGACAATCTTGAATTAAATAAACGCAGATCTATCTATTTTAAAATTCTTACGCTTATAACAGTTCTAGTTGGAGGGTCAAGTACAATTTATAACATAAAATATTTCGCGCCAAGCTCGCTGATCCCGATGTCAACAGTGTTAAGTGACTTTGAAAAGCTCGGTCGCATTGGTGTGATTTCTGAATACTGGAATTCATATGTTACATCCTGCATTAATCCTGAATTGATAAAAGCAACTCCGCATGATCAGACCTACGCTGTCCGCAATTATAAAATTGTAGAAGAAGTTTTTCAGCAACCAAACATTTACATCATTCGCGATATGTGGATGGATTCTTTTCCGGATACTATGCGGCAGTTTGATCGTACTTTGGTAAAGGCGGGAGACCAGGTAAAGCTAGGGGATTGTTTTGTCTGCAGGTATGAGATCGTTCCATAAGTTTTTTTTTAACACTAAGATCAATTAAATTTAGCACAAGGGCACAGGTATGATGAAGTGGAATGAAGTGGAATGAAGTGGAATGAAGTGGAATGAAGTGGAATGAAGTGGAATGAAGCGGAATGAAGCGGAATGAAGTGGAATGAACTGAATTATTATTGTGTGTTCTTGTGATAATTTTTAGTGATCTTAGTGTTGAATTTTAAACTATGACTAAAATTCCACTCTATAAGCAAGTATAGGAATCAACGGGGTCTGATATGAAATCTTTGTCGTTGAAGTTAAAGGATCAAAATATTCACCGGCTACATTTTTATTGCTTGTTGCATTCTGAACATCCAGACTCCAGGTTACAGTACTTTTCTTCCTGTTTCGTTTTACAGAAATTTTTACATCTGTACGGAAATAGTCTTTCGCTTTTAAACTGTATGATTCCGATTCAATATATTTGGTTTCACCGGCGGCAACAGATGCATTGTAATCAATCGGGGTGTTTCTCAATCCACCGGCAACAATAGTCTTAATATTTATACCAACAATTCTATTCCCAAATCCCGGACCGGTTTTAAAATCTTTTCCTCCGGTGAAGGTTGTTGCATATTGACCATTGAAGCGGGTATTAAACCATTTCCCGGAAAGGGTCTGGTATTTTGAATCATAGAATGAAGAAGACAATAGAAAATAAAAATCATTGTGCAGATATTGTTCAATTGTCAGTTCTATACCCTTGTTAACTCCTTTTCCTTTGTTAACTAATGGATCAGTAACAAAACCATATTCATTATTCAACATGGAAAATGTCTTACTCGCATCAGCATTGACCGGAACATTGAATATTGACTGATAATACCCCTCAATTTTTACATGCATATACTTTGTGATTGTTCTGTCATATCCCACAACAAAATGATGCGACTTAGATATTCCTAAGTCATGATTTGGCATTACAATAGTTCCGTCGGAATTGTTTAGCTGCGCAAAGTAAACTCCCAGCGGTTGAACTTGTCCGTGAAGCCCATAGCCAATACTTACTGATTGTTTATCATTCAAATTATATTTTGCTGACGCACGAGGTTCAATCGAGAAGGTATTATTTTCTGTAAAAGCTAAATAATGTAAACCTGTAACAATTGTAAGTCTTTCTAAAGGATGAAAATTCCATTGAGCAAATGATTGCAATGTTATAGCTTCACCATTTTGCTTTATCAATGTTTCAATTGAAGTACCGGATTCGTTTCTCCATGACTGTTCCAGATCGTAAAAATTCATGCTTGCAATTATTCCTGCTTTAATACTGTTCTTTGCATTGATCTTTCTTGTGTAAATTGTATTGAGTGCTACCTTATTCTGATCATAGCTTTCATTTCCTTCAGGAATTTCTGAATATTCAGAATCGAGTATTGATTGTTCGCCACCTCGATCGGTGCCGGAAGTAATCAGAGTAGACTTGAGATAACTTTTATCATCCAACATAATGAAATGAGAAAGTCCAACTGCACCCGTATTATATTTATAATTCCAGCTATAGCGGTCAAAATTTGTTTCCCATTCTGTTGAATCTTTTTTAGCATCAGAAACCTGATTACTCAATCCACCGAAGCCCCATATTGAAAAATTTCCTGATCTCTTAGTTGGCAGAAATACATTGAAAGAAAGATCCTGAAATGTTGTCACCGCATCACCTATCGAAACGCCTAATGCACTTATCATTGCTAATGTTGAATACCGATAGTTGATAAGATACGAGCCATTATAATCTTTTTTGAATGGTCCTTCGATCGCAAAATCAGTTCCTAGCAAACCTGCCTGCAGCGTATATTCAGTCTTCTGATCATTACCCTTACGCAATTTCAAATCGAAGACCCCTGACAATGCATTTCCATATTCTGCAGCAAATGCACCTGTGAGAAAATCCGAATTCGTAAGAACCTGAGAACTAAGAATAGAAATTCCGCCACCCGAAGTTCCTTCTAAACTAAAATGATTCGGATTAGGAATTTCAACTCCTTCCATCCGCCATTGTAAACTATTTGGAGCATTTCCGCGAATTGCAATATTGTTATTCCCATCATCAGTCGATATTACTCCTGCAAATGCAGTTGACATCCGGGCAGGATCATTTACTGCTGCTGCATACTTTTGGGTTTCTTCAACCGAAAATGTTCTTCCGCTTACCATTGTAAATTCATTTAATGGTTTGTCTTTTTGAATTTCAGCAGTGATAACTACTTCTTTTCCCATGACAATATTTTCCTCAAGCGAAACAGAAAGCACAACTTCTTTTCCAGAAGTCACATTTATGTTTGGAAGAATAAATTCTTTATAACCCATAAAAGAGATTTTCAAAGATTGCATTCCAACAGGAACATCTGTTAGTTTAAAATTTCCGTTGAGGTCTGTTGCTGTTCCATTGACCGGTGAAGAATTCATCAATACAACACTTGCTCCGGGAAGAGTTGCCTGGGAGATCTGGTCAGTGATTGTTCCTCTGATGGTTTGAGTAAGTGTTTGAGCTTTCAAAGTAGTTGAACAAAATGTTGCAACAAACTGGAGAAATAAAATGTGTGATATGATTTTCATTTTTAGTTTTTTTTCTATGACTTAGCTATGTTCTAAATGTTCTTTATGCCTATTTTAAAACATATAGAACAAGGTGAACACAAAGAGTACATTAAATTTAGTTATGATGATTAACGTTTCCTGATCCGGAAATATGAGTCTGGACTGAAGGGTATCCGATATAATTAATATTTCCACTACCGGAAATTCTTGCAATGAGATTGTCAACTACATTTGTTTCAATTTCACCCGAGCCACTGATTGTTGCTTCATTATTCTGACAGATCATAGCATAGCCTTTTATATCGCCCGATCCGCTGATGCGCATTTTTGAATTATCTGAATTACCGCTGAGATATATTTTTCCTGAACCGGAAATAACAGCATCTAAATCTGATACGTTTCCTGAAAAGTTTATTTTACCTGAACCGGAAACATTCAACTTGACATATGAAGAATTAAATCCTGATGAAGTATGAATATCGCCCGAACCTCCAATGTTCAGGTATTCAAGCGAAGGAAGATGTATTTCAATTGTTACATTTTCGTCACTTAGAGATTTTCTTGAATCAACTACCAATGTTCCACCACGAACGTAAGTATTAATCAATGGATGGTAATTTGAATAAGTGGTTACGATAACCGAAAATGCAGAATCCTGAATTAAATTTACCCTTCCTGCTAACTGCAAGTCTACACCGTTAAAATTTGTTATGATCCGCTCCTGACTTCTGACAGGTCCTACACCTTCTACTCCACACCATTCCTTTGTGCAAGATGAAAATGAAAGTGCTAAAATTGAAAATAAAATGATCTTGTTTAATCTATTTTTCATTGTTGTTCTGTATTTATTGGGTTTATATACAGAAGACAATTTAAAAAAGGGTTACCCCTATTGATCATACCATTTTAACACAAGTTCACTAAATTTTTAGCACAAGAACACATTTCCAACTTTAAATCAAATGATCTCGCGCTGAGCTAAGCGATGCAGCATTAACTTTCAACTCTCACTCTAAAAGAATCGCAGAGCAATTTTTCCTCCAACCCACGTTGCGTTTTTGTAATTGCCGGAGGTTGTACTACTGATCAGATTCGCAGGAACAATCTGTTCAAGGACACTATCAAATGTCGGATCTTGCAAATGATAATAAAAGATATTCAAAGACGGCCCGGCTGCAATAGAGAAATATTTTGTAAATCGTTTCTCAAAAGTTACATTTAATTTTGTCAGGGGATTAAAATAATTTAATTCATTTCCTTTTAAAGGTTGACTCATTGTCAAATCGAAATCT
>Ga0116178_10003258_pt1 | contig 12389 bp, 2 predicted proteins | sample AD_STIC12_MetaG_FD_89880 | JGI IMG/M metagenome (GOLD analysis project Ga0116178, IMG submission 89880) | Active sludge microbial communities of municipal wastewater-treating anaerobic digesters from USA - AD_STIC12_MetaG | ecosystem: Engineered > Bioreactor > Anaerobic > Digestate | place: USA... | reverse complement strand
CTCGGTGATACTCGGGAAAAACCCGAGTATCACCACGGCATCTCCCTGCGGGTAAGTAAGGGCGAAGTGGGTGACGGGGAGAAAAGCTCAACCTTAGAGAAAGAGCCTATTGCATTATCTGGGTTTAACAAGAATGGCATAGGATACCAGTAGGTTACGAGTAAGGGCGGAGATGAGCCAAGAAAAGAAGTGAACCTTTTCAAAAAGTCAATTGTTTTGAAAACATCTGGTTTTTGCAGGGACATTAAGGACAAAAATGAGTCATATCCCGTTAGAGAAAAAAGAGGGATGAAGCACCAGGCTCCATCCCCTCTATACTTAGGTTTTAGGTGTTATTTCTTGATCGCCCTGATGTAGTAGAAGGCCATGGGCAGCTCGGTCAGGTCGTCAAACTGCAGGTCTTTGATATCGGAGGCTATCATCTTGAAGTTGCCGTTGGGATCGGTAGAGCGCCAGACTTCGTAGAAATCTGCACTCTCTACGGCTTTCCAGGTGATGCATATACCACCATCTATTTTGGTGAGACCGGAGATCACGGGAGTATCGAGCTTGACCACTTCGCCAGAGATCACATCCATGCTGGCGTTCACGTTCAAGCTGGGGCTTTCAGGATCGTTGGACTGGATGGTGAGCAGGGCTTGATAGTTACCCGCTGTCATGCCGACGGCAGAAGAGTAGGCCGTGATGGTGACACTCTCCCCTGCTGCGATGCTGCCAAATTGAGGCTCAACTCTCAGCCAGTTGGAGGAGCCGAGACTTTCGGTCAGCACAAGTGAACCCTCGGAAGCGCTAACATCAGCTTTGGCAGCGCTGTTCAAAGAGCTGCTCTTCTCGAGATCGTTAGCCGTTTGCAGACTGTTGTCTGCCCTGGAAGCCAGTTGATCCACACCGATGTTGAAGGTTAGGGACTCATCACCCATGTTTTGGATGATGAAGGTCTTCACCTCGGTATTGCCTGAGACAACTCTGTCGTAGGACAAAGAGGAGGGATCGACCACGATCAGAGGGCTTCCCTTGGCAGATGTCAGAACCAGTTTGATGTTGGGACGATATGTAGAGGTATAACCACCGCTAAAGACACTGGTCTGATCAGCAGAGTCGCTGCGCACAAAGCGGTAACCGCTGGTCATGTTTGTGTACTGAACGGTTCCGCTGGAGCTATAGGAGCTCATCAAACCAAAGGCGGTGTCCACCACGATGTTATCTCTTCCGTTCCATAAGAAGGGTGTGGAAAGAACGAACAGGTTCCAACCTGTGACCGTAGGTCGGTAGGAACTGTTTCTCCAAACCTGGGTGAGGCCGGTCGATACCCAGCTTGAAACATTGGTAGCACTGGTATGTCCCATGCGGACCACAAAATTGGGCATGGCATTGGCAGGCAGACCTGTTATGTTGAAACCAATCTTGGTGATACTGATGGGACCATACACTCCTGCAGCGTTGAGTTCCGCCTTGGTATAAATTGCCTGCCCGTGCAGACTTTTCCAATAGACATTGATGGGGCTGGGAGTGGTAGTACCAGTGGAACTGGTGCCCGTCCCGATAACAAACTCTCCCCCGCCACCTGAGGCCTGTATGGCAAGTTTGAGGTTGGGACGGGAGCTGGAAGTGTAACCACCACTGTAGACGCTCGTCTGATCGGCAGAGTCGCTACGTACAAAGCGGTAACCGCTGGTCACGCTCGTATATTGAACGGTTCCGGTTTGGCTGTAGGAACTGATCAGGCCAAAGGCAGTGTCCACGACGATATTGTCTGTCCCGTTCCACAAGAAGGGAGTGGAGAGGGTGTACATGTTCCAACCGGTAGCTGTAGGCTGGTAAGATGAACTTCTCCAGACTTGGGTGAGACCACTGCTAATCCAGCTTGAGGCGTTGGTAGCACTGGTGTGTGCCATGCGGATCACGAAATTGGGCATGGCCTGATTGGGTAGACCGGTGATGTTGAGACCGATCTGGGTGATATTGACGGGGCCAACTACTCCGGCAGCATTGAGTTCCGCCTTGGTATAAACTGCCTGTCCATGCAGACTCTTGTACCAGAGGTTGATGGGGCAACCTTCGGAAGTACCGGTAGAACTGGTTCCGTTGCCGACAACAAGATCGCCCCCACCACCTGAGACCTGTATGACAAGTTTGAGGTTGGGACGATAACTTGAGGTGGAACCGCCACTAAAGACGCTGGTCTGATCCGCAGAGTCATTGCGCACATAGCGGTAACCGTTGGTCAAGCTTGTGTATTGGATGGTACCAGTAGAGCTCCAAGAGCTGGTCAGGCCAAAGGCGGTGTCCACGACGATATTGTCTGTTCCGTTCCACAAGAAGGGAGTGGCGAGGGTGTACATGTTCCAACCGGTAGCTGTAGGCTGGTAAGATGAACTTCTCCAGACTTGGGTGAGCCCACTGCTAATCCAGCTTGAGGCATTGGTAGCACTGGTGTGTCCCATACGGATCACAAAATTGGGCATAGCATAGCCCGGGAGGCCGGTGATGTTGAAACCGATCTTGGTGATATTGACGGGGCCAACCACTCCTGCAGCATTGAGTTCCGCCTTGGTATAAACCATCTGCCCATGTAAGCTTTTGTAATAAACATTGATGGGGCTGGGGGTGGAAGTACCGGTTGAACTGGTACCATTGCCGATGATGTGTTCGCCTGGCTGGGTTCCTCCGCCAACTGTGAATGGGTAGTAGTTTGAATCTGAATGGCTTGTACCTACGAGACTGACGCGAACATGAACATTGCTGCTATTGTTCATGGAAGGGACGTTGCTCCAAGTGTAGCTGCCGGTATTGCTCAGATTTGTTGCGATCTGAGTCCAGCTTTGGCCTCCGTTGCTGCTATACTCGAGTTTTACACTCCCGGAGGAGGACTTGCTCTTCCAGGTGATTACTCTGCTGTCACCGCTTTGCCACGTCTCGCCTCCATGCGGATAAGTAAGCTGGATATCCGATATTTTCACTTTGAAGGTGATGGAGTTGCCGGCAGAACCAATGTCGTAGATATTCAAGCCTCCTGCAGAGCCATCACCAAGAAAACCGTTTGGCGTCGTTGCTTCACTAATCTCTTTGCGCCCACTTTCCTGGGAAAAGAAAGCCTGATTTATGGTTCCATTCACGGAGTTCGTTCCACCTGGCCTGTAGATATAGAGTTCATCCGGCGGGCCCTGAGCGTTGCCTTCATAAGATGGATTAAGTCTATAGACCAGCAGTCCAGTGCCTGGCAGGTTGCCGTCGTATGTGCCGTCTGACTTTCTGTATTCCAACACATAGTATTCGTTGCTTTTCCAGCTATTAATGCGGTAGATATTACTGGTAGAAGAAGATGCTACCGGATACAGGGTATAAGATCCGGAAGAGGTGATGGTGGGTACACTGCTGATCCACTGTCCGTATCTATGCTTCATCCAGGCACTCATGTGTTGAGGTGGGGTCAGGTTAGTGGCCATCAGGTCCCATCTTCCAACCGGGGTGATGGAGGTATTGGAATATCGATACAGGTCTGGTGCTCCCAAGCTGTGGAACATTTCATGCGATAATACACTGGCACCCGAATTGTTCAGCGAGGTCTCCAGTTGGAAGTTGAAATCCCAAACCCTTTTGCCATTGATATTGGCAGTGACGGAATAGAGAACCCAGCGATGCGGCCAGAGCAGTTCTGCCCAGCCATCCGGAGCCCCTTGGACGATGAAGCAAACGTTATCCACATAGCCATCGTTATCTCCATCAATATTCAAAGAGGTGGGAATCTGCGCGCTCACTCCGTTTACAGCCCTCTGCAGCAACTGATGTTCACGGTCTCTGCGCTCGGTATCCCCAGAATATCCATTGGTGTTGGAAGAGCTATAAGGCTGGAAGAAACTGCGTGGCCGAGTGTCTGTATAACAAACTACTGTAGTCCCGCTGGGCGCAGGATAGAAAAAGGAATCAACTGTTAGCTGATTGTAGGAGGCAGCCCGGAAATAGCGTCTCATCGAGCTGTCTGTCGTAGAGTTGAAGATCTGCTGATAGTAACTGAAGGAGGTGCTGAAGTTCGGACTATCAGAAAACCTGATGAAGATTACGATGTTATTCAATTGACCGGAATGCGGGGCGCGTCCGTTGGAGTAATCCCGCATCGTCTCCAAGCGATCATATTTGGCTTTGATCTCTTCCTGACTCAAGTTGAGCCCAGGTGTTATGTTGCGTGTGGAGGGACTGTCTCTTCCTACCAATAGATTCGAGGGTGCCAGGCCGCTACGTTCCTGCACAGCATAAACGTAAGCTCCTCGGGAATCCCTGACTATTGTGTAGTTGTTTTCATCATGCAACCAGTTGTGAAATTCATCACCGCTGGCAAAGATGCTAATCTTGCTTCCATCCGGCTGAATCGCCTCAATCGGTAGGAAGCTGTGAGGTGCAGCTACTAAATTGGTGCCTATCAAGACCATTATCAAGAATGCCAGACTTGTAATTCGTCTCATTTTTCTTACCTCATTAGTTTACCAGGTTGTTGTTTGTTTACTTTAACTCACACAGATCCCGCTACAGTTGCGGGGTAAACACTAAACACTTTTTGCGGTTAGTTAAGGGTATTAGAAGTTCCAAATGACTCACAAAAAAAAACAATGTGAAGCCGTTAGAATAGTATTACCGTTCTGACACTGGAGAAGATGAGTCTTTAAAAGTGGGGATTCCAAACAATGCTTTGACGGTTGTCTGAGGACAGGCAAATATTCCTCGTTTGTCACATCTATGATAAGGTCGACCGACCGGAGCGCATTGTTTTTGCACTGCCAATAAATGTCAAGTTAATTCTTAACTGCATAGCTGCCATGTGGTTGTACGCCACTGATGAAGCGAAATCCACCTTTCAGAACCACTATACATCATGCTTTGGCTTGCAGGAATAGGATTTTACTGTGTATTCAAGCCCCTTTAAAAAAAGGGTTCCGCTCTCCTAACTCTGAGGTCATGAAGAGCGGAAACAGACAGTTTACTATGATTGTGTTTTTATAGATTAATTCCTGATCGCCTTGATGTAGTAGAAGGCCATGGGTAGTTCGGTCAGGTCTTCATACGTTAGGCCGCTGATGTTGGAGCTGACCCGCTCAAAGGTTCCATAGGGATCGGTAGCACGCCAAACTTCGTAGGAATCGGCGTGTTCCACTGCATTCCAGTTGATGCGGAAACCGCCATTGATCTTGGTGATGGCAGTGATCACAGGAGTTGGGATGCTGTCCCACACATCCATGCTGGCATTCACATTGAGGCTGGGATTGTCAGGATCGTTGGAACTGATGGTGAGCAGGGCTGCGTAGCTACCCACAGCCATGCCGACGGCTGAGAAATTGGCAGTAACGGTAACGCTCCCGCCCACAGCGATGCTGCCGGAGAGAGGCTGTACTGTCAGCCAATCAATGGGAGGCAAGTCCTGTGTCAACACAATGGAACCGTAGAGGGTGTGAGGTTCAGATGACCATCCGTCACCGTTGATAGTCCAGGGTAGGGAGAGGTCACCGCTGAAGCTTGGGGATATAGTCACGTTGACCGTGGCGGAGGCTGATTGGCCTCCATGGATCAAACCGAAACCGCTGGAATTCTCACCGTGCCAGGTGATGGTCACACCGTTGCCACTGCTTACATTTGGGGTCAGCTCTCCCCCACCTCCGCCTACAAAGTTGGTGGTGCTGTTTACAGTCACGCCTGCGGGGAAAGTGATGATCACATCTTTGAGCCATTCTGCACTCGTGCTGGCATTGTAAACAGTGAAGGTCCAGTCTACCGTGGCACCGGGCAGATAGTCTGTAGCGTCCAAGGTGAGGGTACTGCCTGCAATGCTCCTATCTTGACCGGAAGCTTTTTCGGAGGTTCTGGATGAGCCGCTACCGGTTAGTTCTTCCATGTTGATGTTGAAGGTGAGGGGTGTATAGCCGCTATTGGTGATGGTAAAGCTGTCCGTGCCTTCGGTGCCCACCTGCAGATTGGCAGAGATAGCATTGTTGTCGATGCTGATGGCGGGAGTTCCCAGTTCCTGCAGGGTCAACCTGAGGTTGGGACGGTAGTTAGAGGGTTCGCCGCCGCTGAATACGTGGGTCTGATTTGCAGAATCACTGCGCACAAAGCGGTAACCATTGGTCACGTTTGTATACTGGGTGGTGCCGCTGGGGCTCCATGAGCCGGTCAAGCCGAAGGCGGTATCCACCACGATGTTATCTACCCCGTTCCACTCGAAGGGAGTGGGAAGTACGAACAAATTCCAGCCGGTGGCTTCGGGCTGGAAGGAAGCACTGCTCCAGACCTGGGTGAAGCCGGTGGTGATCCAGTTGGACACGTCGGTGGCGCTGGTGTGTCCCATACGGACAACGTAATTGGGCATGGCCTGAGACGGTAAGCCGGTGATATTGAAACCAAGCTTGGTGATATTGATGGGGCCATATACTCCGACAGCGTTGAGTTCCGCCGCGGTATAAACCGACTGTCCGTGCAGACTTTTGTAATAGATGTTGACGGGACAGGCGGTATAACCTCCCGTGGACTCAGTACCCGAGCCGATGATGACTTCATAGGATAGAGGTAGAAGAACCAGCTTGAGGTTAGGACGAAGGTTGGAAGTAGCCCCACCGCTAAAGACATTGGTCTGATCAGCATCGTCATCGCGTGTGAAACGATAACCATTGGGCATGTTGGTATACTGAGTGGTGCCACTGGCATTCCGGGAACTGATGAGGCTAAAGGCGGTATCCACCACAATGTTATCCGTTCCGTTCCAGAGGAAGGGGGTGGAAAGGGTGTACATATTCCAGCCGGTGGCTGTGGGCTGATAGGAAACACTGCTCCAGACTTGGGTCAGACCTGTGGAAATCCAGCTTGATACATCAGTGGCTGCGGTGTGCCCCATGCGGATGACGAAATTGGGCATAGCCCTGGCTGGCAAACCGGTGACATTGAAACCGATCTGAGTGATACGGATAGGGCCAGTAACCCCGGCAGCGTTGAGTTCTGCAGCGGTATAGATCGACTGTCCATGCAAGCTTTTGTGATAGACGTTGATGGGACAGGCGGTGGCAGTACCGTTGGAACTGGTACCGGTGCCCAAGACAACTTCGGTAGCCGAGCCGCCTCCACCAACTGTGAAGGGATAATAGTTTGAATCCGAGTGGCTTGTGCCAATGAGACTGACGCGAACATGCACATTTTGACTATTATCCATATAAGGCACATTGTCCCAAGTGTAGCTGCCGCTATTGCTTGTACTTGCTGTGATCAGGTTCCAGCTTTGGCCTCCATCGCTGCTATAGTCCAGTTTCACGTTTCCGGTGGAGGATTTGCTCTTCCAGGTGATTACCTTGTTAGCGCCGCTCTGCCACACTTCTCCTCCATGCGGAAAAGTGAGCTGGATATCAGATATTTTCACCTTGAAGCTGATGGTGTCGCCGGCATAGCCTATGTCAAAAAGGTTCAAACCTCCCGCTGAACCATCGCCCAAAAAACCGTTGGGCGTAGTGGCTTCGCTGAGCTCTGTGCGTCCACTTTGCTGGGAAAAGTGAGCTTGATATAGGTTTCCATCCACGCTGTTTGTACCACCCGGCCTGTAGATATAGAGCTCATCGGGAGGGCCATGAGCATTGCCTTCCTCACGCGTATCCAGTCTATAGACCAGCAATCCGGTGCCCTGCAGGTTGCCGTCGTAGGTGCCGTCCGACTTTCTATACTCCAGCAGATAGTATTCATGTTCTTTCCAGCTATCAATGCGGTAGATATTGTTGGTAGAGGATGATGCCACCGGACTCAGGGTATAAGTTCCGGAGGTGGTAATGGTGGGCACATTGCTAATCCACTGTCCATACTTATGCTTCATCCAGGCGCTCATGTGTTGAGGCGGGTTAAGGTTGGTAGCCATCAGATCCCATCTTCCTACGGGGGTGATGGTTCTGTCTTCATATCGATACAAGTCCGGTGCTCCCAGGCTGTGGAACATCTCATGCGAGAGCACGCCGGCACCGGAATTATTCAGTGAGGTTTCCAGTTGGAAATTGAAGTCGTACACCCGCTTGTTATTAATGTAAGTAAAGTTGCTATAGAGAGCCCACATATGTGGCCAGAGCAGCTCTGCCCAGCCATCCGGGGCACCTTGGATGATAAAGCAAACATTATCCACGTAGCCATCGTTATCTCCATCAATATTCAAAGTGGTGGGAATCTGCGAACTTACAGCATCCACAGCCCTCTTCAGCAGTGCATGCTCACGTTGAGTACGCTGGTCATCTCCAGAATAACCATTGGGGTTGGTAGAGGCGTCATAGGGCTGGAAGTAACTGCGCGGATAGGAATCTGTATAAGAAAGCACCACATCCCCACTGGGCGCAGGATAAAAGAAGGAATCCACGTTCAACTGATTGTAGGAGGCGGCTTGGAAATAGCGTTTCATCGAGTTGTCTGTGGTGGAGTTGAAGATCTGCTGATAGGTACTGAAGGAAGTGCTGAAATTGGGGCTATCCGAAAACTTGATGAAGATCACTACATTGTTCAATTGGCCTGTGTGCGGGGCGCGGGCATTGGAGTAATCCCGCATATCTGCGTAGCGATCGTACTTGGCCCTGATCTCGTCCGGACTCAGGTTCAGCCCGGGTGTGAGGTTACGCATGTTTGGCAGGTCTCTTCCCACCAGCAAATCCGAAGCAACCAGGCTGCCACGTTCCTGCATGGCATAGACGTAGGCGCCGCTCTCGTCCTTCACTATGGTATAGTTGTTCCCATCGTGCAGCCAGTTGTGAAATTCATCACCGCTGGCATAGATGCTAATCTTGCTTCCATCCGGTTGAGTGGCCTCAATCGGCAGAAAGCTGTGCGGTGCAGCCACTAAGTGGGCGGCTATCATAATTAGGCTTAAGATTGCCAAGCATGCTATTCTTCTCATTTTGTCCTCTTTACTAAAGTCTGTTATGGGATCCGTCGACCCGCTACACTGTTTTTATAACGGCGCTAAAAGTCAAGTGTTTATTTAACCTCTACCTGAGATTTGAGCGCCGCCGGTAACTCACCAAGACGGCACAAGCGGCTTTATGAGCGGGAAAATAAAAAGCCCCGAGATGGGCTCCCGAGGCTTTGTTCATTGTAGCGAGGTGCTTATTTCTTCAAAACCAGTTTCTTAGCGGCACGATAGCTGCCTGCGCTCATCTTATACAGATAAATACCAGAAGACAGGGCTCTACCAGAGGCATCGCAGCCATCCCAGATGACACGATAATGCCCTGGGGCATCATGGCCACGCTCGAAGCTGCGCACTATCTGCCCTTTGAGATTGTAGATGTCTATCCTTACCTTGCCGGGGTCTTTGAGCTGGTAAGGGATAGAAGTATCCGGATTGAAGGGATTCGGGTAGGCATTTTCCAGCCTGGTGACGAGCGGCAGAGGCGGGATGCCAGAGCCAGCTTCGGCATCGAAAAGCACGCTTACCGGGCCATGATAGCCGGAGCTGCCATCCAAATCCACATTTTGCAGCCAGTAGTAATAGGTGCCGCTCTGATCCAGTTCCTCATCCACGTAGATATAGGTCTGGGCGGTGGAGGTATTGGTGCCTTCGATCAGATTGGAGACCTTGAGTGCTGAGTTCAAATCTAAAGCAGCGTTGCGGTAGACGTTATATCCCAAAAGGTTGCTCTCAGTCTGTGAGACCCAGGTGAGCTGGACAAAGTTCTCGGCAGTAACGGTAGCGGAGAAATGAGACAGCTCCACGGGCAGGGTGGCAGGATCTCCATTATTACTGAGGACTACGTAGACATCGCCTCTGGTGGTGAAATCCATGCCGCTCAAGGTCACGGTGCCCGATCCGGATGAAACCGTCAGAGGGTAGGTATCGGCTGGATGCCAGTTTCCGCCCCAGTAGCCCAGCAAATACCAGTCGCCGTCTGTGCTGATGGTGAAGGTCATGCTAACGTTGTCATCTCCACCAGTGTAGCCAGCGATGTGAGAGCTTGCAGGATCGAGGTTGGTCAATTCTGCTATTGCGGGTGTGTTTTCGTTAACTCCAGGGACGATGAACAGGTCATGGTTGGAGACGAAGGTAGCACCGGTAACGGTACTGGCAGGATAGGACACGCCAGCCATAATATCTGGAGCCCACACATCCATGGTAGCATTCATATTAAGGTTGGGGTTGACAGGGTCGTTGGAACGGACAGTTAACAGAGCTTGGTAGGTTCCCACTGCCATGCCGACGGCGGAGAAATTAGCTGTGATAGTTTGGCTTGCTCCTGCGGCTATGCTTCCAGAAAGAGGTTGCAGGCTCAGCCAGGGCAAAACCTCTTTCAGTATTATGGAACCGGAAAGACTGTGAGGCTCTGAACCATACACATCGCCGTTGATAGTCCAAGGTAGAGTGAGATCGCCGCCGAAACTTGAGGCTATACTCACATTGACTGTAGCAGATGCAGATTCTCTACCTTGAATATACCCATAGCCACCGGTGGTCTTTCCGTGCCAGGTGATGGTCACACCGTTACCGCTCGTTATACTCGGAGTCAGTTCTCCCACGCTCCCTCCCACGAAGTTGGTAGCACTATTAACGGTCACACCGGTGGGGAAAGTGATGATCACGTCTGAGAGCCACTCTGAGTCTGTGCTGCCATTGGTTACGGTAAAGGTCCAGTTCACCGTGGTACCAGACTGATAGTTCATGGCGTTCAGGGTGAGGGCACTATACTCTATACTCTTAGCTTGACCTGAAGCCATATCTAGCCCTTTGCCAGCTCCGGAGAGCAGTTCTTCCATCCCGACAACGAAGGTGAGGGGCTGATTGCCGGCATTGGTGATGGTAAAGCTATCTGTGCCTTGGGTACCCACCTTCAGATTGGCAGAGAGAGCGTTTTCGTTTATGCTTACAGTGGCTCTTCCCAAGGTCAGTCTGAGGTTGGGACGACTGCTGGAAGTAGAACCACCGCTAAACACGTAGGTCTGGTCAGATGAGTCCATACGCACAAAACGATAACCGTTGCTCACGCTCGTATACTGAACGGTTCCAGTTTTGCTGTAGGAGGCTGTCTGGGCAAAGGCCGTGTCCACCACGATGTTATCTGTTCCATTCCAGAGGAAGGGAGTGGAGAGGGTAAACATGTTCCAGCCGGTAGCAGTGGGCTGAAAGGAGGTGCTGCTCCAAACACGAGTGAGACCGGCGGAGATCCAGTTTACGACATTGGTGGCCCTGGTGTGTCCCATCCGGATCACGAAATTGGGCATAGCCTGTGTCGGCAAACCCGTGATGTTGAAACCAATCTGGGTGATATAGATGGGCCCAACAACTCCGGCTGCGTTGAGCTCCGCTTTGGTATAAACTGACTGCCCGTGCAAGCTCTGGAAATATACATTTACGGGGCAGGCTTCAGTAGTACCGGTAGAGCTGGTACCTGTTCCGATGATTGCTACGGCGGGTGAAGCGCCAACATTCATGCTCTTGGTAGTATTAGCACCGTAATGACCGGCTGTAGCTGCGAAATTGAGGTTAATCACGGTGCCTTGCGCCACTGAAGAAGCTGCTGTCACGCTGAAGCTGAGACTGGTATAACCGTCTGCGGCTACGGTGTCAAAGTTGACGGTGGGAGTATTGACTGTGATACCTGTGGTAGCGCAGCTCAGAGTAGCCGTTCCGGTCGAAGAGGCAGCACCGTTGTTGTTCAATCTTATCGTAACGGTCACGGTTTCGCCTGGGTCAAGTCTGCCGTTGTTGTTGCCGGTAGGGTCATAAGTGGTCATAGCACCAAAAGCTAAAGCCGGCGCTTTCAAGGTCAGAGGAAAGTTGTAAGTCCAGGGATTGTGACCACTCATGGTCATAGTGATGGTAAAAGAGGCCACAGTACCGTTGGCAATGTTGTCAGCAATCGTGATGGCGAAAGCGTCTTCGGCCAAAACAGAAGCACCGCCTGCCAAGCTGCTGATTGTATAGTTGGAGTTATTTATAGTAACGCCAGGGGTAGAGCAGCTCAGCACTACGCTCACATTGGTAGCACTCTGCGCACCTTCGTTTTTGAAGGTCACATCCAGATAACCGCTTTCATTGTACTCGGGAATGTTGTTGTTGGCATCGTCATAAGCAACTGCAGTCACTGAAATATGGGGCCCAGTGTTGCTCGTGACGGCAATGTCCGCTATCTTAGTAATCCTGTTCTGTGCAGTGAGCACTAACTTAGCGGTTCCGGCTGTGGTGAAAGGAGTGATGGTAAGGTTTGCGTTACCGGAAGCGTCAGTCATGCCGCTGCCATGGATCACGCCATTCATGCTAAGGCCAACGCGGGTATAGGGTGCAGCTCCCGTGATGGCATAACTGTTATTCCCGACCATGATCTGGGCATGATAGGAAGCGGGATTGGCAGTAGGGACACCCATATAGGGCATCAGAGAGGGGTCGCCCATGATGT
>Ga0116178_10003256_pt1 | contig 12390 bp, 10 predicted proteins | sample AD_STIC12_MetaG_FD_89880 | JGI IMG/M metagenome (GOLD analysis project Ga0116178, IMG submission 89880) | Active sludge microbial communities of municipal wastewater-treating anaerobic digesters from USA - AD_STIC12_MetaG | ecosystem: Engineered > Bioreactor > Anaerobic > Digestate | place: USA... | reverse complement strand
TATCCGCACAAAGCGGCGTTTGCCGACCTTCACGACGCAGTCGCACGGGAGGCTGAGTTCGAAATCCTCGCTCTCCACCTTGTTGTTGTCAATATAAACCCCGCCGCCCTTGACCAGACGGCGTGCCTCTCCATTGCTTGAGGCAAGGCCGGAAAGCACCAGAAGCTTCGCGATCCATATCGAGCCGCCGGCCGATTCCTCCATGGGAATGGAGAATTCCGGGATATCGTCCGGCAGATCCCTCTGCACGAAGATCCTGTTAAACTCGGCCTCGGCCCTCACGGCCGTCTCGGCATCGTAAAATTGCGCGCAGATCTCTTTTGCCAGGCGGACCTTTATGTCGCGGGGATGGATCGACCCTCCCTTAAGGCCAGTTTCGAAAGCCTCTATCTCGTCGTAGGGCACGTCGGTCACCAGACGGTAATAAAGGAACATGAGCTCGTCGGAGATGGACATCACCTTGCCGAATATCTCCCTCGGCGATTCGTTGATGCCTATGTAGTTACCGAGCGATTTGGACATCTTCTGCGAGCCGTCCGTGCCCACCAGAAGCGGAAGCGTCATTATCACCTGGGGCTCCTGGCCGTATTCCCGCTGCAGATCGCGGCCCACGAGCAGGTTGAACTTCTGGTCGGTGCCGCCCAGCTCGATATCGGCCTTCAGCGCCACCGAATCGTATCCCTGCACCAGCGGATACATGAATTCCAGAATGGAGATCGGCCTGCCCTCCCGGTAGCGGCCGGCGAAATCGTCCCGTTCCAGCATGCGCGCGACATTGTAGCGCGAGGTGAGCTCCAGCACGTCCCCAAAACCCATGGGCTGACACCAGCGCGAATTGAAGTCGACTACTGTAAGGGCGGGATCGAGAATCTTGAACACCTGCTTCTTGTAGGTCTCGGCGTTGGCCTGCACCTCCTCGCGCGTCAGGCGCTTTCGGGTTTCGGACTTTCCCGACGGATCGCCGATCATGCCGGTAAAATCGCCGATGAGAAACACCACCGTATGGCCCATCCTCTGAAAATGCCGCATCTTCCTTAAAAGCACGGTGTGCCCAAGGTGGATATCCGGGGCCGTGGGATCGAAACCGGCCTTTACGATCAGGGGTTTTTGCTCCCTCTCCGAGCGCTCCAGTTTTTTTAAAAATTCGTCCTCGGGTATTATCTCCTCCGTACCTCGCCTGAGCAGTTCGACATCATTTTTGATCATAAGGGCCATCCATACAGCGGTAATGAGCGGCATCGGTGCGCGTGTCCCCCGCCGCCGGTTGCGGGATAAAATGAAAACACTATAAACGACGGGCTTGTCAAGATTATTTGCTCAAAACCAGGGTTTTTGCGGGGAAAGGTCCGCACGCCCGGGAATGGGCCAACTGGAGCGCCGTCATCGTTTGCCGGCATTCCCCATATCCATGGGGCCAAAGCTAAGGGCGCGTAATCAATCGAGGCGTACCAGCGCTACAGCCTGCGCCGCTATGCCCTCGCGGCGCCCCGTAAAGCCCATCCCCTCCGAGGTCTTGCCCTTCACTCCGATGCGCTCCACCGGCAGGCCGCCAAGAGCGCGCGATATTTTGGCCTTGATCGCGCCGACATGCGGAGCTATCTTCGGAAGCTCGCATATCACCACAGAGTCGATGTTCAGGATTCGAGTGCCGCGCTCGGCCATAAGCCCGTACACGCGGGCAAGGAGCTCCATGCTGTCCGCGTCGCGCAGGGAAGGGTCGGTATCGGGGAAGATTTGTCCTATATCTCCCAGGGAGGCCGCGCCCAGAAGCGCGTCGATTACGGCGTGCGCTAAAACGTCGGCGTCGGAATGCCCGGCAAGCCCCCGTGGATGATCGATCCCCACCCCGCCGAGAACCAATCTTCTATTCTCGGCGAACGCGTGAACGTCATATCCTATGCCGACGCGCAGGTCCACGGGTCGCGGTTTTTCCGGCTTAAAGCTCGAATACGTCCGAGAGGGAGCTTAGCTTGAGCACGTTTAAGACCTTGGTGCTGGCTTTTCGTATTTTAAGGGCTTTTCCCTTTTTTTTCTGGAGCTTGAGCAGGCTGATCAGCACTCCGACCCCCGAGGAATCGATATATTCAACGTTGGCGAGGTCGAGCTCGATATCCTTATCGGTGCCCTGCCCGAGATTGAGCAGTTTCTCCTTGAAGTCCTTGATGGTCATCATTTCGATATCGCCGTTTACGATGACATTCACCAGGGCGGCATCTTCCTTCACTTCGATGTTCATAACGCTTCCTCGAGGGTAATTTCTCGCCATCGCGATCGTCTCACAGTATGAAGGGCGTCCGTGAAAGTCAAATAAATTAATCGAACTTGTCGTCTGAGCGAAAATGAGAGCGCGGTTTCCGCGTTCGCGGAGTGGAAGCGCCGATCATTCCGACTCCGGCAACATATCTAATCGTTGTCCACGGCCCCCCGTTGCGTAATGGCTTTAATGAGCATACGGGGTCTGGTTACCCCCCGAAACTCGTTCAGCGACAGGGAGTATATAAGATCGACCTCGGCCCCCCGGGCTGCGGCCGCCATTTCCGCGGCCATGCCCCAACCTATGGCTTCCACCCCTGCCGGTCCATCGATCGTAAATTTTCCGTGCGCCTGCCCCGCGCCCATCGTCCGGAAAGCGGAAGGGCGTACCCCGCGTGAGATGAAAAGGGGCTCCTCGTTTCGATGTCCCACCGGTTCGAACAGTTTAAGGGATTCAACGAACTCAGTTTCCAGGCGCCCCAGCCTTTCGATAGCGAGCTCCGCGTATGCGGGGCCGTTTGCGGTGAGACCGCCCCTCGGCGCCGACTCTACCGCGGCGCCGATCTTTTTTCGGACCTTATCGATCCTTTCCCTCCGCACAGAAAAGCCAAAGGCCTGCGGATGCCCCCCGGCTCTCTCGAAAAGCGGCATAAACGGAACGACGCACGAAAAAAAGTCGAAGCTGCCGCTTGCGCGACCGGAGCCCTTCACTACATCGCGGCCGTCCGTAAGCGCCACCACTATGACGGGCATCTTAAAGGCGTCCGCAAGCCGGTTGGCCAACAATCCGCAGAGCCCGTCTGGCACCTCCGGATCGCACACGAAAAACATGCCACCGCCGGCCCGGTGCCTGTCGTCCCTGGCGCATTCTTCGTACAGGCGCGCATACAGGAGTGAGAGCTCGTCCTTGCGCCGCCCATTCATATCGCTTATCTCGCGAATTATTTTGCCAAGGGCCTCTTTGTCACTTTCGAGGAAAAATGAGGCCAGAAGCTCACTGCGGCCGTAGCGGCCCGGCGTGTTGAGAAAAGGGGCTATCCTCCATGCGACGTCGCGCGCCGTACACACGCCGCCGTTCGAATCGATCAGGAGGCGAAGACCGGCATGGCGCGTACGGCCAAGGGCGTCGATCCCGTATCTAACAAGCGCCCGGTTCTCGTCGATAAGGGGCATGATATCCGCGATGGTGCCGAGGGCGACCAGGTCCAGGGTGGAATCCGCGAAATCCAGAATCGCGCAGCCCTTCGCGTAACAAGCCTCGAAAAAGAGCCTTTCAAGCAGGTCGATACGCCGTGTATACATGTCTTCCCGCACGGAAAATTTGGCGCACCATTCGGAAAGCGTAAGCGTTTGCGCTGAGGCGTTATTTTCCAAAGGCTCGAGAAAGTTAAGAAAATCATCGGCGTTATGTCCGAACCGGGCCTGGATATCTTTTCTGAGATCATCGTCCAGGTCGTAGTGCAGAACGCTATCCACATCCGCCAGTTCGAGCTTATCCACGCTTGCCCGAGCCTGAAAGCTCACGGGAGATTCCGCAAGCATATCGGTTATTCTGAGGATATGGACCCCACTCCCGTCCCGTGTAATTATCGCATGACGACGTTTGTACAGGGGGCCGCGGGAAAAAAGCACCGCGGAACATAGTTTGAAGGCCACTCCTACGCCGGCGAGGTCCCTGAACGGATAGGGATTGTTTCGCGTTTTGGGATTTACGACGATGGCGTCCGGAAGCTCATCGCCCGGTTCATGATGGTCGCATACCAGCACGTCCATGCCGAGTTCGCGCGCGCGGCGGATCTCGTCGATATCCCGTATGCCGGAATCCAGTGTAACGAGAAGCCGGACGCCGGACGCGCCGAACTCCCCGACCACGCGCATGCTCAGGCCGTAGTCATCATCGTCGACAGGATAGCGGATAACTCTATCCGGAATGTCCCCGCTCGCGCCGAGCAGGCGTTCCAGGACCGCGAGAGCCGAAAGCCCGTCGAGATCCGAATCCGCGAAAATTCCTATACGCTCGCCGGAATTCACGGCGCGCTCGAGCCTGGCCACCGCCTCATGCATCTTGGGGATTAAAAACGGGCTGTGGAGCATGGCCAGGCTTGGATTGATGTAAGCCTCGGCCTGCTTCAGGTCGCGGATACCCCGGCGGACGAGCAGTCCGGCGATAACGGGGTCCAGGCCGAACCTGGAGCAAAGCTCCGCCGCAAGATCCCTCTCCTCGCCTGAAGCTACCATGGCCACCGGAGTCACGCCTACCTGTTCATTTCCGAGGCTTTTTTTGCCAGGTAATCGGCCTTGTCGTTGAGGTTGCGCGTAACGTGTTCGATTCTGCAGCTCGAAAAGCCCTTTTTAAGCCGCATGGCCTCCGCATAAAGGCCCTTAATGTTCTCGTGATTGACCTTGTATTCGCCCCTGATCTGCTTAACCACGAGCTCGGAATCTGTGCGTATCTTCAGCATGCGGACCCGGAAATATCGCCCTATGCGCAGGGCGCGTATCAGCGCCGTATATTCCGCGAAATTGTTGGTCTGCACGCCGATGGGAGCCGACACCTTGCCGACCTGCCGGTTGTCGCTGTCGTATATGACGATCCCTATGCCGGCGGGACCGGGATTGCCGCGCGAGGCCCCGTCGGTGTACATCACCAGGGAGGAGTCCAGCGGCACGACCGAGAGTTCTGCGCCTTCGAAGATCTCGTCGTCCGGGGAGGGAGCGCCCCCGCTATCTTCCGCCGACACGGTTGATGGGTCGTCTTCCGTGTTCTTCCGCCGGATGATGATCTTTTTACGGGAGCGCGCCCTGTCGCTGCTTTCTATTATCGCCCTCGCTTCTTCTATTATCGCACAGACCTCGGAGGTATCGACATCCGAAAGCTCCGCTATCTTCTCCACGCTCTTCCCTTCGGCGAGAAGCTGCAACACCCTGTCAATACTCAGAAGCATATTATCCCCTTGGTCTCGATCGGCCTTTCCGGGCCGTTTCGCATGCGCGCCTTCCGCTTATACTCCGCACAAACGGGCGCATTGTTATACGAAGCCGGATTATCCTCCGGCATGTCCGACGGACGAAAATTCCGAAAGCATCCGGCCCTGCGCCGATAAAAACCGCCCCGTTGGACCGGCATGTTTCCCGGCGGCACCGCGGCCGCGTACGAAGCGTCCGCAACTGGAGCGGGCGCGCGTTATCCGCTGTAAAGAAACCTTCCGCAATTACTGCACGATATCACCCTGTCCCGTTTGGACACCTCGCCCGCCAGGTGAAAGGGCACCTTGACACGACAGCCCTCGCAGATTTCGCCATCTATGCGGACTATGGCCTTTCCGTTTGCGGTCCCGGTAAGCTTTACGAATTTCGGCCTGACGGACGCCGAGAGCCCGGAAAGTCCCTCCTCGAATCTGGCCTGGTGTTCGTCCATCTGCGCAGTGAAGCGCCGTATCCGCTCCTCCAGCATCGCTATATCCGACTCCGACTGCCTCCCTATCTCCCCCGCCTCTCTTTCGGCCTCCGCCAGAATCGCGCTTTTCGATTCGAGCTCGTCCATAAGAAGGAGTATTTCCTCCTCCAGGACGCTTTTCTCGGATGTTGCGGCCGCAAGCTCGTTTTGGAGCGCGTCCGCCTCGCGCTCGGTCCTCAGCGTGTCCCTTCGCGATTCGAGCCTGGCGATCTTCTCCTCGACCGCCGCAAGCTCGACCTCCCTGCCCCTTTGCGAGCTTTTTGAAATCCGTATCGACTCCCGCAACGTCTCGACGCGGCCGGCGCTTTCATCGATTTGCCCTTTCCAGTATTGGATCGAGTCGCCGGCTTTTTTGATCTCGTCACGACAGCGCAGAACCGTGTCCCAGAACCGCTGAAGCTCTATCATTCCGCTGATATCGCTGTTCATTGTTTTTCCGGCGGATATACCCTGAAAGGATTTGTCTCCATTCTGGAGACACAGGCCCTTATTTGCCCGGCGGGGGTTGTTTTTGTCAAGTAGTCTTGGATTTCGGCGTGCAAAAAATCCAGCAATATCCTTTCCGTGCCGAAATGCCCCGCGTCGATAACCGCCACCCCGTGGTCAAGAGCGGTTTTCGCGTCGTGATATCCGACATCTCCGGTTATAACGCAATCCACCTTGTGTCCGCCAATTATCCGCTCGATGGCCCCGCCGCCGGCGCCGCCGCTCACCGCGCAGCGGCGAACGAGCTTGGAAGAATCGCCCGAATATATCAGATATGGCAGCGACAGCCTCTCGCGCACCCGGTCAAGCAAACTCATCAGCGGAAGCGCTTCGTCGAGCTCTCCGACCGCGCCGAACCCGTACTCGCCCGGTTCACGGCTTTGCGTCGCGTCCGATCCCAGAAGAAGCTTTATGTCCGACAGCCCTATCACCCGCGCCAGCCGGTCGTAGTATATCTTGTCCAGATTGGTATGCGCCGAGTACAGGCTGATCCGGCCGCTAACCAGGTCAAAAAGCGCCTCGGAGCGGGGATCCCCGTCGGATATAGAACGAAGCGGCCTGAAAAAAAATGGATGATGGCTCACTATGAGATTGCACCCCAGCAAGATGGCCTCGCCTATTACCGCCCTATCGCAATCGAGTGAAATCAGGATACCCGTGCAATCGTCATCAGAAAAAAGCACCTGTCCTCCCGCGTTGTCGTATTTCTCCTGCAGTGCGGGCGGGAACCGGCCGTCGAGAAAGGATTTTAACTCTTCGATCTTCATGAATTTCCTCCGGGAGAGGCGTCTCCGCGCCTGTTCTCATAATAACGTTATGCGGCGCAAAAGGCGAACGCCCCTTCAAAGAATAATCATGGCGTCGCCGTACGAAAAAAACCGATACCGCAGTTCGACGGCCCTTGAGTACGCTTCCATAATGCGGTCATATCCGGCGAAGGCAGCGACAAGCATGAGCAGGGTCGAACGCGGCGTATGGAAATTGGTTATCAGCGCGTCTATGGACTGCGGCCGGTGCGGCGGGCGTATGAAGATATCCGTAGTCCCCTCCCCGGGACGGTTGATGCCGCTGTCGAATGTGCTTTCGAGAACCCGAAGGGAGGTCGTACCCGCCGCTATGACCCGCCTCCCCTCCGCCCTGGCCCGGTTGACGGCCCCGGCGGTCGCCTCGGGGAGAAGGTATCGCTCGGCGTGCATCCTGTGGAGCGAGATCTCCTCCTGGCGAACCGGCTGGAAGGTGCCCCAGGAGACGAAGAGCGTAAGATAAACCGTATGCACGCCGCGCGCGGCCATCTCCGAAAGCAATCCGCCCGTAAAATGCAGGCCCGCCGTGGGAGCAGCCGCTGCCCCGTCCTCTCGCGCATAGACGGTCTGGTAGCGTTCGCCGTCCAGTTCATTGCTCGCGCGCCGTATATACGGGGGAAGGGGCACCTCTCCGATTTTCTCCAGCACTGTTCGGTCCATGGCGGTTTGGCTTTCGATAATGAAATGATCTCCTTCACGCGATACAACGCGTATCTCCACATCCCCGGCGGCCTCGGCCCTAAGCCGTTCTCCCGGTATTAACCTGGAGGTCCGATTGCAGATCGCCGTCCATCTGTAATCGTCGAGCCTCTGGGTAAGAATGAATTCGACGCGGCCTCCGCTCAGGCGCGAAAAAAATACGCGTGCCGGAATCACACGGGCGTCGTTAAAAACGACGACATCACCCTTTCGAAGATATTCAACGATATCGCGAAACCCCCTGTGCTCCAGGAGGCCGTCTTCGCGCAGCACCATAAGCCTCGACATGTCCCGCTCGGCGGCCGGCTCCTGCGCAATAAGCTCTTCGGGAAGATGAAAATCGAAATCGGAAAGACGGAATGTCCGCTCGTCAGCCATGGCGCGATCATGTTACGAAAGGGCTTCGCTTTAACAACAATTATTTCTGGCGGGCGTACTCAACCCGGCGGGTGCGGTCACGGGCCATTTTTCGGGTTTCATCTCCGCGTGGCTTTTCCCCGATCATCATAAGCGTGGTGCCGCGGTAGTAATGCCGGAGGATCTGGTTGTAGGAGGCCTTGCGTTCGGCCATGCCGTTCGCCCCCCACTGGCACAATCCCACGCCGTGGCCCCAGCCCCGCCCTTTCAGGAGCAGGCCATCCCGCGTTTTGACCGCGTCGAATGAAAGGCTTTTTATTTTCTTGTCCGGGAACAGCAACCGGAAATCGTTTCCGGAGAGGCGCACGATGCCGTTCTTATGCTCCACCGTAACAAGATTTACGGGTCCATCGGACTTCTTGAACGAGATGCCGGTTATCGGCCCGATACCCAGAAACTTTTTCCCTAGGTGTTGCCGTATCTCATACAACGTGAGCTTTTCCTCCCAGGAAAAATGCGGCGAGGCCGAACAATACGGGCATCGCACGGCGCGCAGGTAATCGAGCGCCTGCCCCGACCATACCTTGTCGTTATCGACCGTTCTGCCGCCGCAGGTGGAATGGAAGAAGGCGAGAATGGGCTTTCCGTTATAGGCAAGCACCTGCCCGCTGGTGTCCCGCACCGCTCTGTTGGTACGTTCGGTTTCGAACCCGGCGCCTCGATACACCTGCGAACGATTGGTCGAGTCCAGATCATACAGGGGATCGCTTCCGTTCATGATATGATAATACGCGTAACTACGGGCCGCCACCGCCTGGGCGCGCAGCGCTTCCGTATTCCAGCCGCTGGATATCTCGCAGGGGACGACGCCTGAAAGATATTCATCCATCGTAACCACATTTATGACGAGGAGCCTTCCCATCCTCGAATGCAGCTCGATCGAACCCCTGTACGCGGTTCCATTAACGGAGAGGGGGGCGTTCCACGATTCAACCGCTACGGGTCGCTTCAGCCTCTCTGGATAAAAATAGACGCTCCCTTTATTCATGTCCCGGAGCACCCGCCTGTCCGAAAGGTCGCTGATTTTGATTCGCGACGACGAGGAGATGGATATCCTTTCCTTTGTGTCGATGAGAAGCACTCGGACGTAGTTCTTGTCCTCACCGAGCTCCGTGCTTCTCTTCAATAGAAATTCACGAGACGGCGTGCAACCGGCCAAAAGGCCGAGGACGAATGCGGCAAGGCCGACCGAGCACGCGACGCCGCGGCCGTCGATCCCCGGACGGGTTCCTTTCCCGGTTATAAACCGCACCTAATTATCCCTTGGGATGGAAGCGACGGTGGATTTTCTGCAGTTCCTTCCTCGCCAGGTGGGTATATACCTGCGTGGTCGAGATATCCATATGTCCCAAAAGCTCCTGGACCGAACGCAGGTCCGCCCCGTTTTCCAGAAGATGCGTAGCAAAGGAATGGCGCAGGGTATGGGGGGTGATGTTCTTTTTGATCTGTGTTCGGTCGACATATCCTTTCAACAGGCGCCAGACCGATTTTCGGTTGAGCTTGGAGCCCTTTTTGCTGATAAATACGAAATCGCTGAGCCTGTCACCGAGAATATCGCCGCGAGAGTGTTTGAGATACTTACGTATCAGCCTGACCGCCTCTTCGCTGACGGGCACCATCCTTTCCTTGCCGCCTTTACCGGTTATCGTTATAAAACGGTTCTCGAAATCGAGGTCCCCCACCGCCAGTTCCACCGCCTCGGTGATCCGCAGTCCGCACGAATACAACAGCTCGAATATCGCCTTATCGCGCAGCTCGAACGGGTCGCTTTCGGAGATCGAGCGAAAAAGGACATCTATCTCGCGTACTGTCAGGAAATCCGGAAGCGTCTTTTCCACCTGCGGCGTGCCTATGCGGCTTGCGGGATTCTCGATGCGCTCCACGTTGAGCGAGATGAAATTATAGAATTGCCTGATGGCCGCAAGCGACCGCGCCAGCGTCCTGGATGAGTTATGCTTCTTGTTTTTTTCGAATTTGAGAAACTGTTGAACGTCATCGTGGGTGGCGCTGAGGATGTCCTTGTCGCTTCGCGACAGGAAATCGCTGAACTTCTTGAGATCATAGGTATAGGAATAAATGGAGTTCGGGGAAAGCCCCCTTTCGGTCTGCAGGAACCTCTTGAATTTTTTAATCGCCTGGATCTCTTTCAACTCTTTTCTCCTTGGGTTTGCCGGTCCGGAGCCCTTGCGGGAGTCGGCGCTCCGACCGGCCATCCTCCGCTTTCTGTCTCCAGGCGGCCTTCCGATCCGCCGTGGTTCGCATGTACGCTCTATATATCGGCCCGTTGGAGATTATGTCTTAACAGGGAAAAAATTAATTTCTTGAGGAGGCGCGCCGGCGCCCGGGTGGCTATTCGTAACGCAGGGCGTCTATGGGCTTCAGGCTGGAGGCCTTACGGGCGGGATAATAACCGAAGAAGACCCCCACGGCGCCCGAAAAAATGAAGGATATCGCGATCGAAAACACCGAAAACAGGAAGGGCCATCCAACCGCGATGGTGATGACGAGGTATATGATAATTCCGAGAGTGATGCCGACGATACCGCCGGCCGCGCTCAGGGTGACCGCCTCGATGAGGAATTGCAGCAGAATGTCCCTTTTTCGCGCGCCGATCGCCATTCTGATGCCTATTTCGCGCGTACGCTCACTCACCGAAACCAGCATGATGTTCATAATGCCGATGCCGCCCACGATGAGAGAGATGGAGGCGATACCGGCGAGCAGTATAGCCAGTGTTTTCGAGATATATTCCGCCATCTCGAGTTTCTCTTTACTGGTTTTCACCGTAAAACCGTCCTGCTGCCCCGCTGGAATCGAGCGCTCGGCCCTCAACGAGCGGCGAATCTCGTCCGCGGTTTTCCCCACAAGGTCCTCCGAATAGGTCGAGGCGTAGATCTCGTTAAAGTCCCGCCTCCCCTCGATCTTCAGCCCCGCCGTGGTATAGGGTATTATGATGACATTGTCCTGGTCGCGCCCCGAAAACGCCTGCCCCAGCTCGGAGAGCGAACCAATCACCTGGAAAGGCACGTTGTTGACCAGGATGATGCGCCCTATGGGGCTCGCGTTGCCGAAAAGCGCCAGCCTGGCGCTGTCACCAAGAATGGCCACCTTCTCGTAGGAAAGAATTTCAAGCTCCGTAAAATACCTGCCATAGGTGGCAGGCCATCCCTGTATTCGGAAAAAATCGTTATTGACCCCTCGTATCCGGCTCGCGATAAAACGGTTCTCGTATTTGATGTTAACCACCCTCCCTCCGATCATGGGAGTTATATATCTAATATAGGATGTGGTTCTTCGCAGGCGCTCCAGGTCCTTCTCGGTGAAAGGACGATCGGAGTCAATGGACATCGCGTTCGCGCCGTATGTATACACCTTGTCCCGCACCGCCACGCGCGCACTGTTGCCTATCCCGACCATCATGATAACCGAAGCCACGCCGATGATGATTCCAAGGCTGGTGAGCGCCGAGCGCATCTTGTTCTTGGCGAGCGAGCGGAAGGCGGTGACAAATAGATTGCGAATGTTCATTCTATTTTACGCCCCGGCGCGGCGATTTCCTGAACTGAACGTCCTGAACGATGAGCCCGTCCCTGAAGACTATTCTTCTTCCGGTATAGTCGGCCACCTCCGGCTCGTGGGTGACGAGGATTATCGTTATACCGAGCTCCCTGTTCAGCCTGGAGAAAATCCCCATTATCTCCGCGGTGTTTCGGGTGTCGAGATTTCCAGTCGGCTCGTCCGCCAGGATGATGGCCGGATCGTTTATCAGGGAACGCGCTATGGCCACGCGCTGCTGCTCTCCGCCGGAGAGTCTGTTGGGGTGATGGTCTTCGCGGCCGGAGAGGCCAACCATCGCGAGAAGCTCGCGCGCCTTCCGGCGCACCTCGGACGGGCGGGCACCGCCCCGGTAGATCATTGGCAATTCGACGTTCTCGAGCGCAGAGGTTCTCGAAAGTAGATTGAATCCCTGGAATACGAAGCCGATCTTGCTATTGCGAATCTCCGCCTTTCGATCGTCGTCAAGCGACGCCTGTTCGACCCCGTCAAGCAGGTAGCTACCTCCGGTAAGCGAATCGAGGAAACCAAGGATGTTCATGAATGTGGATTTGCCCGAGCCGGACGCGCCCATTATCGCCAGAAATTCGCCCTTTCCAACCGACATGGATATACCGCGAATGGCCTGAACGCTCACCTCGTCGCTCAGGAAATAGGTTTTTACGAGATTTCGGACCTCGATTACATTTTTCATTACAACCCGGCGGTCTTCACAGCTTG
>Ga0116178_10003253_pt1 | contig 12394 bp, 5 predicted proteins | sample AD_STIC12_MetaG_FD_89880 | JGI IMG/M metagenome (GOLD analysis project Ga0116178, IMG submission 89880) | Active sludge microbial communities of municipal wastewater-treating anaerobic digesters from USA - AD_STIC12_MetaG | ecosystem: Engineered > Bioreactor > Anaerobic > Digestate | place: USA... | reverse complement strand
GCTGATCGACGGAAAGTATCATGACGTCGATTCCGACGCCCGTTCGTTCGAAATGGCCGGTTCGCGCGGCTTCAAGGCGGCCTTCAAGCTTTGCACCCCGATCATTCTGGAACCGATCATGGAACTGACCATCGTCGTCCCCGAGGAGTACCAGGGCACCGTCATGGGCGACATCAGCAGCCGCCGCGGCAGGATCATGGGTGGCGACGCGGCCAACGGCAAGCAGATTGTCAAGGCCACGGTTCCGATGTCGGAATGCCAGACCTACGCGTCCGACCTTCGTTCGATGACGTCGGATCGCGGCTCGTTCTCGATGGTGTTTGATCACTACGAGGAACTGCCGCCGAACCTGACCGAAAAGTTGATCGCCGAAGCGAAGCTGGAAGAAGACGAAGAATAGGTCTTTTGGAGGCGGGCGAATTTTCATTCGCCCGTACGGCGGACGAACCGGTTCGAAGGGTCATTCGTCCGTAGGGTCTGCGGCTTTCCGGTTCCTTCCTTGTATGGGCGGATTACATCCGCCCGCTGCGACTCAGCACATTGCCTTCAATCGCGCCGTACTCCCGCCTTTGTGGCCCGCCGCGGTTTCGTGGTTGTCCGTGTTTGGATATGTCGTTATCATCGGCGCAATTGACCAGCGTGACGTGTCTGGCATTCCGGGATGTTTGGTGGGGATATTGCTTGTTTCTCAAACGTGAATTGAAACGGTTCCTTCTGGTTGCCTGCCTGTCGATATTGTCAGGATCGTGCGGATCCGGCGATCAGCCCTGCGTTGATTCAATCGATTGCATTTCCGGGCTTGCATGTCGTGAAGAGAAGTGTGTCGTGGTCACGTGCCAGTCGTCCGATTTTTGTGAATCGAATCTGGAGATATGCGTCCCTGCCGGTTACCTGGGCCAATCCGGCGATAGTTCTGTGTGCACGGCCCGGTGCAGCGTATTCAACCGTTGCTCGGAAGGCTTTGAATGTCGTAATGGCATCTGTGTGATTGCAGGGTCGGTCGATTCGGATACGTCAGTGGGCGATGGTGGTTCCGACGATGTGATTGTGTCCTTCGACACCAACGAGCCTACGGACACAAATGTGCCGGCGGATACCAATCTGCTTACGGACACCAGCGAGCCCAAGGACACCAACGAGCCCACGGATACCAATCTGCCAACGGACATCAACGAGCCCAAGGACACCAATATCTGCGTGCCGAATTGCGGCACCCATGTTTGCGGTATGGATCCTGTCTGCAGCAAGCAGGACTGCGGGACGTGTGATGGAACCGACAAGTGCGTTGATGGCGAATGTATCTGGCAGGCCGACACCTACGTTGTGAATTGCAGTGATGGCATGTGCTTGATTCCCGCAGGATCATTCTGGATGGGATGCAATGAAGCGGTTGACTCGCAGTGCAGCGACGACGAAAAGCCCTATCATGAAGTGACTTTGTCTGCGTATTACATTGACAAGACGGAAGTAACGCAAGGTGAATACAAGAAGTGCGTTGATGCCGGTGTTTGCGGTGCTCCGGGATGTGACTGGGATCCGTCCGATGTTCCGAACCAACCCGTGGTTTGCACAAATTGGGAATCCGCAACTGCTTATTGCGTGTGGGCCGGGAAGCGTTTGCCGACGGAAGCGGAATGGGAAAAGGCGGCACGGGGAACGGATGGCCGCAAGTATCCATGGGGTAATGAGACGGCGACCTGCGATTATGCGGTGATGATTGGTTGTCCGGGTGATGCCATGGTTGTTTGCAGCAAGTCTCCGGCCGGTGACAGTCCTTATGGATTATGCAACATGTCTGGAAACGTCTTGGAGTGGGTTTCCGACTTGTACGGCTCGGATTATTACATAAAAAGTCCAAATTTAAACCCGACTGGTCCGGTTAGCGGCTCGATCCGGGTCAGTCGCGGCGGTGGCTTCGTCGGCTACGATGACTACCTCCGTGCGTCTGATCGCAACTACGCCGACTCGTCTTACGACGGCGTCTTCATCGGCTTCCGTTGTGCCATGGATGCCCTGTAAACCGGTGAAGAATTGGGAATGAAAGAGTCCTATGGTGAAGGCATAGCGAGCCACACCGGCCCCGAGTCATGCCTGTAGGTCCGTTACGTCATGCCCGAAGCGTTGCCAGGGGGAAATGCGTGGAGGGTATTGAGCCTCGAAAGCATCGGAATAGTACTGGGTGCCGACGTATTCTTTGCATACGGAAGGCAACACCGGGCATCGAAATCGCGAGATGCCTCCGGATTCGGCGGGGTCAGAGACCCCTTGTATGCATGGAAACTTATTACACGGGATGCAGGAGATCCCGGCCTTATCCACATGGTGAATGCGAAGTGGCCGGCACGGAAAACCTGGAAGGGGTACAGCCGTTAGAACCGGGGCCGGGAAGTCAGACAGTTCCATAGTATGGAAGAATAACCCGAACGTTTGGATCTATTGATTATTGTGGGGATGATCGGAGGCGGGCGAATTTTCATTCGCCCGTACGGGGGACGAACCGGTTCGAAGGGTCATTCGTCCTTAAGGTGGCCGGGCCCGGTGCCAGCCGCGTCTGAAAATTCCCTTTCCCTTTCCTTCAGGTATTGATCATCCGGCTTAAGGGCAAGCGCCTCGCGCGCGACTTCCAGGGCCTCGGCGGGTCTGCCGCTGGCGGCAAGCGCATGGGCAAGCGTGTCAAGATATCCGGCGTTCTTGCGGCAGGTCTGGACGACCGCGCTTTCCGCCAGCTTCAGTGCGCGTCCCGGGTCGCGAAGCCCCAGGTGTGGCGTGGTTGACAGCAGCCATGCCGCGTTGTTCAGGATGGCCGCGGCCCGCGGACCGCGGATGTGTCCGATTTCCTTCAGGGCAGCGTCATAGGCCGCCGCAAGTTCCATCGTCAGTCCGACATCATCCGGGGCGGCGAACTGCCTGGACTCGGCCACATCGACCTGACCAGTCAAGCGGGTGATTTCCGGGTTCGGTACAAGCGGTTGATCCAGCTTGCGGCCATAGCCGCGATTCTTCATGATGGCCTCAGCCCGGACATAGTTGCGGTAATACCACTTCCAGCTTCCCCACCATGCAAGGGCGCCGACGACAATAATGCCCCCAACGATGAAGACCTTGTAGCGTGCCCAGAACTGACGGAATGTAAGCGTCTGCTTTTCAGGCCGGCGGGCCGATCTGGCCGGCAGGGAATGTTCCGTCACGAACCCGTCGGCCGGGCTCAGGACGATGTCGCCCGGCCTTGCGCCGCCGGCGCTGGAATCAACGCCCGCGGGCCTTCTCATTGCCTCGGATGGAGTAATCTGCGGAACCCGGCGTCCCGCGACCGTGCTTTCCGGCGGGATCGTGCCGGAATGGCCGCAGGACGGGCAGCAGACCTGGCGTCCCGCCCAGGGTTGGGGACATTCCAGCGGCCGCCCGCATTCATCGCATTCAAAAAAGATCCTCTGGTCGTGCATGCTGTTAATGCCGCCCCGGCCCGACCTTGATGCCGGACTCGATGGTCACCCCGTCAAGCACGAACGGCGGAAGCCCAGTTCTGCCGGCCCGCGGAACACCCACCCGATCACCGGTTTGCAGCGGCGCCCGAGTCCAGTCGCGTCGGGAAGGCCCCGATCCTGGCGACAGATCCCGTATTCCGCTGTATGCGGCGTCCTGCTTGCTGCACCGGGGATTGCCCTGATAAGGATACCCGAACTCGTTCAGCACCCGGTCGGCAAGAGCGGGATCCTTTTCCGGGTAAAGGCAAAGCGCCGAATCCAGGAAGTTGAAAAGGTCGGCATCCCGCGGCCAGTCAACACCTTCAAGAAAGATGTCCGACGAAATGGTTTCGGCCATTTCTTCAAGTGACATCGACGCGTCGGGATCCGGCGTCGTTCCGGAGCCGTCCCAGATCATGTACAGCGTCCTGGCCACCCAGTTTTCATCAAGCTCCTGGTTGGTGGATTCTTTCACATCGGGGAAGACCATGTACGACTCGCCGCCGGTCGCGGTGTGGTAAACGCCCTGGTTGAAATCGACGAAAAACCACGACCCGCCCTGGATGTCCCAATAGACCGGCCACACATCGTCAAACCAGAGCGTCGCGGTGACCAGCGACGTGAAGGTGGCCCATCCCTCGCTGAAGGCGAACTTGGGAATCAGTTCCTGACCGATGTAGTGATACCCGCCCGGACTGTTGTCCTTGGAATACGAGTCCAGTATGTAATGGCCGAATTCGTGAAAGAGAACCGACCACCCCCAGGAAGAAGCGTCGCCCGGCGAATCTACAATGGATATCATGGTCTTCAATCGCGGGCCCTGGGACGTTCCGATATGGGACTCCTCGAGGCCGTGATAGCAGGTGCACCGGACGTACCAGTCGTCGGCCGGGCCGAAAATGACCGCAAGCGGAATCGCCTGACCCGCGATGCCCCCGACAAGGGGGTTCACGATCTGCTGGAATGCCAGCTTGTTCATCATGAAGACGAAGAGGGCGCCGGATCCATCCTCGATGTCGATGGTAACGGAACCGACGTTTCCGCCGACAGGCACATCGACGTACCAGACGAAAGGATCGAATGTCGCCTTGCCGGGGTCGCGCCCTTCGCTTAAGGAATCAAGTACCGCCATGACGACCTGGCCGTCAACGGCCCAGACCGTTGAAACAACCAGCTTCTCGCTTCCCGAAAGGGGTTCCTGAACGGGAACCGAGAACCTGCCGTCCGAGCCTTCGACCGATCCGGCCCCAAGAATGTTTCCCTGATCGTCGATGACTGTGACAAGCACGTCGCGTACGGGAACTTCGTCGGGCCCGGAAACGACGACGCGGCCCAGGCTGACATCGCCGAACATGTACTCAATGAAAAGGTTACCGGTCACGTGGTAATTCCCGTCGCCGGTGCACTGGCCTGAAACCGGCTCGCAGAAAAGCCCGGGATCGCACTCGCCGCAGGAGCCATGACATCCGTCCGTCCCGCAGGAACGGCCGTCGCACTTCGGGGTACACCCGTTGGGCGGCCTGAAGCGGCCGAGTCCGTCATCGCAGGCAATCACACACGGAAGTGCCGCGCACAGCAGCAATGTCGCAAAGCGGAAATCGTGACGCATTGCATCAATCCGTAACTTCAAGTAATTTTGAACGAACCGACCGCGATGATATCCCGGGTTCAGTCGTTCAGTCATCAATTATCCCGGTTTTGTAGTAAAATCCCGACCTGTTTTCGTGCTTGCCCGCCGGATCTGGCGGGATGACGCGCTTTGCGAGGTATCCCATGGACAGTCCACGCCCGGCGATTTCGATCAGGACTTCAAGGTTTGCCAGCGCATGGGGGCTTGACGCGCTCTCGCCAGCAAGGTTTCCCTGGCCGGTTGACTGGGACTTCAGCGAGCTTTCCGGCGACCAGGTGTCCGAAAGCAGCATCAGGTTACAGTTCAAGCTTCGGTCCGGAATGCATGCGGTCCGCTTCACGCGTGATTTTTCGCTTGATATCGACATTGCCGACGGCTCGTCGGCATCCGTTGAACTGGTCACCGGACGGGCGCGGCCGCCTGTTTCCGGTGGGGCCGCGGGCCAGGATCCCGAAGGATCCCCCGGGGCGGCGGGCGACGGCACCGACCAGGCAGGCTGTTCGGTCGTTGACCTGGTCAGCGTCAGCTTTGACAGTCCCCTGGTTATCCGCAATGTTTTCGGTGCCGTCCGCGGGGCGCACACTCTGTTCGATAACATCGAGGTGAAGGAGTTCCTGAACAGGCTGCTTGCGGTCACCGGGCGGTTTGCAGTCGATCTGGAGTCAGCGGCCAGCGCCGCATCGGAGAGGTTCGTCCTCGTTCGCAAGCTTTTTGACCAGGCGGCCGGCCGCGTCCCGGAAGTCGCCGACATGGCAAGAAAGGGTTTTGACCGCCTTGGAAGCGCCTTCGCGGCACGACTTGGCGAGCCGGTCTCGCTGGAGATATCGGCGGTCAGTTTCAGGCTGGCCCCGGCTCCTGACTGGGCTGGATCGGATTGTCCCATTCTTGTTCCTTCCATTACCGGTTCGTTCGTGCTGTCGCATACCGGCGCCCGGGCCAGATTTGAGGACATCGAGGTTCCATCAATACTTCTGCCGCGGTTCAATTCGAATCTGACCGACCTTCTGAAGGGCAACGTTATGGTTGGCGGGGCCTTCAAGAAGCAGGCTGTCGGCGTTTCCAACCTCATGCTCGATGTGGCTGGAATGCTTGGAGCCTTTCAGGGAACCATCGATGCGACGGTCGCCCTGCCGGCCCTGCGCACGTCCTGGCGCCAGGCCGATCGCTCTGATGTTGTCGCCGAACTGTGGACCGGATCGTCACAGGCGAAGATTCACGCCGCATTCCAGGTTGCGAAAGAGGGTGATGATGCCGTATTCGACGTGTCCCAACTCTCGATCGGCGAGCCGGATTCCCGGCGCAGTTTCAAGCTTCAGGCCGGGCTGACCGTTTTCGGCCTGTTTCGCGACGGATTGTCCATGCCGACGGCGGTTCGGGGAACATTGCGCCAGACAAACAGGGGAAGTCTTCCGGTAACGTATCTTCGTCTGGAAGGCCGGAATCCGCTTCTGAAGTCCGGCAACGCGATGATCATGCGCATCGACGAACTGAAGACCGGTGGTCGGGTGGATTTTGGATTTTCCGCCAGTGGCAACCCTGTTTTTGAACTTCCTGATCGGGATTTTGTTCTTCAATCGGTCTTCAGTGTCCCGGATCAGTGTTTCGGGCCGGCCGGAACAATTGACCTCTTTGGCGCAATCAGGCGTGGTAATCTGAAGGCCTGCGTGACGGCGGTTCCGGGCTCCGGGTTCGACGTGCAGCTTTCCGGCTGTTTCCCGGCGGCTTTCAAGATTCAGACCGACCTTCGCCATGTGCCCGAACTCGATATCGAGCCGGGTCGCCTGGAGATATCCGGCAGCGGAACCGTGACCGCCGAACTGGGGGTCGGCGTGGCCATGCCCGCAATGAAGGCCTCGGCCATTTCGTTTTCACCTCGCGGCAAGGTTGGGCTGACGCTTGCCCACCTGCAGGTTCGTGATCCCCAGCGCAAGGTAAAGGCACTGTCCCCCATAACGATTGGAGGTACGGTCCGTGAAGGCGTGATCGCCGCGGATGGAGATGGCGATGTTGGCCTGGATCTTGAGTGGCGTCTTGAGACGCCCAGAATTGAAATCTGTTCGGACCGATGCCGCCAGGTGTCCGATTTGCCGCTGCGCATGATGACCGGCCGTCAGACGGTGCGGGTCAGTCCGGGCGGCCGAATCAGTCTTGCGGGGAACGAAGGGTCGCTTGTGCGCCCCGATCTTCTGAAGGCGCTGGCCAGTCCCTTCAACAATGCCGGGACGATTCTGGAACTGCTCGATGACGATGAACTGGTTTACGGTTCACTTGATTCGCTGGCGCAACTAGCGGCACTGTTCAACCGTCCGGTGGCGGATCGGCTCGTCGCGGTTCGGGACTGGATTATCGGGGTTCGAAGCCACGCAAGGGCCGTCGGCGTCGCAAAGCCCGGGGATCTGCTGGACATGGCGGTCCTTTCCAGGCTGGTTTCACGCATCATCGTCGGCGACGAGTCAATTTCTGACGAACTGCGGCCTTTGCTGTCATCCCTTGGCGACGGCCAGGGTTTCGACGACAAGGCGGCGCGCATGCTGATGATCCGTCACCGCCCGGACATCACCGACACTTACGAATTCGACCTGATTGTTTCCTGGATAGGGATTCTTACGACCCCGGTCGATCATTACAATCGTGCCGTCCCGGTCAACCTTCCGCCGGTTTCGGATGATCCTTCCGTGGCCGCCGCCATCAGGGACATACCTGCCGCATCAACCCTTTATAAGTGGTTTTCCGGTGGCGAGCCGGCCCAGGATAAGGTCGAGACGGTCGTCCGCCTGGCCCCGATGATGTTCATCGAGCAGCTTGAATACGTGCTTTCCGGGATGAAGGGGACTGCTTTCAACCAGGAACGCGCCATGCTTCAGTACGCCCTGTCCGCCAAGAGGGCCATCAGCAGGGCGGTCAACCCCGGCGAACTCGCGAACATGTACATCGTCCCACGCGCCTCCGTCATTGCCGGATTCCTTGGCGACATAATAGGGCCGATCCCGGGTATTGACGGCCCGGGGGCTGAAGTACCACCACCGGCGCCGCTTGGCCCCCGAGACATCGCCGAAATCCTGGAAATCGGCCTCGGTTCGCAGGTTCAGGGCGTCCAGACGCAGTTGAACAACCGCCTGGCCATCGAGTTCCTGAAGCAGAAGGATGGGGACTTCCTTGCGGCCGTGTTCAGCGAGATGGCCCGCGATGTTCCGATGACGATGGCCATCCACCTGATGGCATTCTTCCGGCACGAGCAGGGACGATTGAAAGACTCCTTCGACCCCGTGGCCTTCTTTGAGCAGAAGACCGGGCTGAAGGCGCCTCGCTTCGAGGACTACCAGGCAGGCGGCCGCCGTGCCCGCCAGAGCTACTTCCAGGCGCTGGACGAGCTTGCAGTCCGGGTGATGCAGAAGTCGGCCGGCTATCGCGCGGTGAAGAACCGTCTTCGCGAGGCGGCCGAACCTCCAAGGAAGCCGCGCGTCTATAAAGCCGCTATCGAAACATCGACCCGGGTCGCTGGCGAGCTGATTGACAGCGCCGATGCGGCAACGCGCAAGTGGCTGGAACGTTCGCGTCCGACCTCCACCGAACGGGATCGCTGCATCGCGGCATGGGATTCCGCGTTCATGGCCTGCCGAGAGGCTTTGAAGGCCGATCCGTGGGCTTTTCACCAGCCATGGTTCAAGCAGATATGGCAACGCAGCGAACAGGCCGTTCGCGTCGCGTCGGTTGTCCGCGGATTCCAGGCGGATCTGGATGATGTAAGACCATGGCTGACACATTTTGACGGCAGCGGTATTGCGGCGACGTGTCCGACCGGACAGCTTGGCCACGCCAGGCAGCAGCAGCTTGTCGATGCGGCAATCGGTGCGATTTGGGCGTATCCGGATGACCGCGCCCGCATCGCGTCGGATCCCCTTGCAAGGCTTCTGATGTGGCAGGAGGACGGAAACTGGGATTTGACCATCGTGTCGGCGATGGGCGTTATTACCGACGGCGCCTACGGGCGTGAGATGGCCCCGGCCTTCGACAGGCTTCTGAGCACCCGCGGGATTTCATTGAGGCGCGTTCCGACCGGCCTGTTCAGGACGCTTGAATTCAACGCCAGGGCAATTATTTCGGAGGTTCGCCAGGTGCAGGGGCCGTGGGCCTGGCTTGGATACTCCCAGGGCTGCGCCAACTGCCTTCGTGCCGAACATATCATGATGACGGGCACCCCCGAACTTCGCGCGCTGGCCGACAGGATCGCCTGCCGGCAGATGATATTTTCGGCCGCGAACGGTTCCGTTCACGCAACGGCCGGCGCCAGGTTGTTTACCCGGATGCTGATAGAAGGCGAGAAGTCCCTGAAACATTACCAGGCCGTCTTTTCCAGGGAATTCGTTTCAATGTTCCTGAAGACGGGCAGGGGGGTTCTGGACAGCCGCGTTTCCACGGCGCTTCTTGCCGGCCTGTGGTCGATGACCTTCGACAGGGCAATCGACCTTCATCGTGACGGTGTTTTCGCGCCTGGCGTGCCGACATCCACGATTCGAGCCGCCGTCGGCTGGAACGAGCTTCCCGACGGGCTTCGGTACGTTTTCGGGATGCACAATCGGTTGATGCCGGGTGAGGATTGCGACAGCCAGGTCGCGACCCTTGACGAAGTCGGCCATTCAACTCGTGTCATCAATGCGCGCACGGCCGTCCTTGAATCCTGCGACATGGGAAGCGCCGCCATCCGGATGCATCACTGGGGGCCCGTCCACGAAGAGGCTGCCCAGGGCATGACCCGGGACGACGTCGCCCTGCACAAGTACGACAGCCCTGCCGACCTTTACATCTTCCCGTGGATCGACACGTGCATCCGGTTCGGATTCATCAAGCCTTCAGAACGCTGACCGGAATCGGGCGTCCGCCTTTGGTGAAGCATCGGCGACATCCCCCCCCACCATAACAATTTCGGGTTCTTGCCGAACCGATCGCTGCGAAAGCCACTTGGCAGTTACTAACAGGCTGGGCTAGTATCAACGCGGACCGACGGGTAGTCCCGTTCCCCGCGGTTCATGGCTGTACGCCGACGGGGCTGAAAAGTCTTTGGAGGTTCTTATGGCTCCCTGTAACGACAAGGTTCACCGCGTAATCAACTTCTCTGCCGGGCCCGCTGGTCTTCCCCTTGCAGCGCTTGAAAAGGCGCGTGACGAACTGCTGGACTTCGAAGGCAGCGGGATGTCCATCATGGAAATGTCCCACAGGGGCAAGATTTACGACAGGGTGCACACCGAAGCGATTAACCTTACGCGGGAATTGATGGGAATTCCCGATGACTACGTCGTTCTTTTCCTGCAGGGCGGCGCGAACCTGCAGTTCGGCATGCTTCCGATGAACGTCCTTGGCAATGGGAAGAAGGCTGATTACATCATTTCCGGTCACTGGGCGAAATCGGCGTACAAGGAAGCCGTCAAGGTCGCCGGCGCGGAAAACGTCAGGGCCATCGCATCGACGGAATCCGAGGATTTTCGCAGGCTTCCCAGGCCGTCTGAATACCGGATTAACGACGACGCCGAGTACGTTCACATCTGCACCAACAACACAATTTACGGCACCCAGTACCATTACGTTCCAGAAACCGGCAAGGTTCCACTTGTCGCGGATATGTCATCGGACATCATGTGGTCGCCGGTCGATGTGAAGAAGTACGCGATGTTCTATGCCGGCGCCCAGAAGAACCTGGGTCCGTCCGGGCTGGTTCTGGTCGTGATGCACAAGGACTTCTTGGCGAAGTGCCGCGAAGACCTTCCGAACATGCTCCAGTACAAGGTTCACGCGGACAAGAACAGCCTGTTCAACACCCCGCCGACCTTCGCGATTTACCTGCTGAAGAACGTTCTCGAATACAACAAGTCGATTGGTGGTCTTGCCGCCATTCGCGCGAACAACCTGAAGAAGGGCGAACTGCTTTACGGCTTCATCGACGCGAACGCCGACTACTATCGTCCGTGGGTCACGGTCAAGGAAGACCGTTCGGTCATGAACGTCGATTTCCACCTGCCGAATGAAACGCTCGACGCCCAGTTCGTTGCCGAAGGCCAGAAGGCGGGCATGGTCGGCCTGAAGGGATACCGCACGATGGGCGGCATCCGCGTGTCGATGTACAACGCGGTCACGGTTGCGAATATCGAGACCCTGGTCGGCTTCATGGACGAATTCCGCAAGCGCAACCCAGGTTGAAACACCAGCCCTATCTGCCTATAATCCGACCGGCTGTATCTTTCGAACTTCCTTCAGGTTGTGAAAAAATGTCCATCCGCAATACGCTCTTTCCCGTGGCTGCGCTGTTGCTTCTTGCTTCCTGTGAATTCGTGTCCGGCGAGACAGCCGCCGTCCAGTCCCCGATTATCGGCGGGACTGCGGTGACCGATGGTTCGTGGCCCGCCGTCGGGGGGATCGTTCTTTATCCCGATTCGATGTGTTCCGGGACGCTGATTTCACCGCGCGTCGTCGTGACCGCGGCCCACTGCGTCAAGGGCGAAAATCCAACCACGTTCGTGCTCGGTTACGATATGGAAAACGGCACGGAGTACGCCGTCCAGGAAGCCATCTACAACCCGGACTACGATGCCGGCGGGTACAACGACCCCGGATCCGGCGACGTTGCAGTCCTTGTCCTTGAAGAGCGCATCACCGGCATCACGCCGGCGCGGCTTTTTACCGGCGATTTCACGGCATTCAATGATCAGTCGATCGTTTTCGTCGGATACGGCAAGCGTGATGTCTATCAGCCGCTATATGGCAAGAAGTACCAGGTAACGCTGACGATCAAGGACATCGATGATTACGGTTTCTGGAATTACACGAACCAGTCAAATGTGAAGAATACGTGCGGCGGGGATTCGGGTGGCCCGGGATTTGTCAGTTATAACGGAGAGTATTACATTGGTGGGTTCGTATCTTCCGGCGATGAATACTGCGTCCAGGACGGATACAACATGCGTGCCGACAGCAACGCCGAGTGGATTCTTTCGCAGGTCGAGAAATACGATCCCGGTTTCCTTGGCGAACCGGATTGCGGCAACGATATCTGTGAGTACGGCGAGGACTCCGGCAACTGCGCCGAAGACTGCCCGGTGGTCGAGCCTGAATGCGGCAACGATGTCTGCGAGGATGGCGAGACCGAAGCGAATTGCGCCGATGACTGCGCAACCGGGCCGGATCCGATCTGGACCGAGTGCGGAAGCCAGGGCGAATGTCCCGCCGGCCAGTTCTGCATCCAGGTCAGCCAGAACGCCTATTACTGCACCATCAGTTGCGATGACCTGGAACTGGGCGGGGGATGCGG
>Ga0116178_10003244_pt1 | contig 12412 bp, 11 predicted proteins | sample AD_STIC12_MetaG_FD_89880 | JGI IMG/M metagenome (GOLD analysis project Ga0116178, IMG submission 89880) | Active sludge microbial communities of municipal wastewater-treating anaerobic digesters from USA - AD_STIC12_MetaG | ecosystem: Engineered > Bioreactor > Anaerobic > Digestate | place: USA... | reverse complement strand
GCCGGATGAGAAGCAGCCACGATGCCAGACGGACCCTTGGCACTCACAGCCCCCACACTGGCATGGAGCAGGCCGACCGCGAGCACACCCACCGCGTGGCGTCGATTAACAAGGAATGAAGTCTTGTTCATAGTTTTATTGATGATGAATGAAAGGGGATTGAATTTTCTTCAATGAAAGCGGGGTGACAATGTATGGTTTTTGAGAATAGTCCATACATTTTCTAATGATCTAAATGCCGCTCACTTCCATTTCCCTGAACACTTTGCGTGCATTTGATGCGTCTGCGCGGCATCTCAACTTCACCCGCGCGGCTGATGAGCTGTGCGTTACCCAGGCAGCAGTCAGTCACCAGGTGAAGGCATTGGAGGACTATGTGGGCAAAGCCCTGTTCCGCCGCACTGCGCGTGGCCTGGTGCTGACGGACGAGGGCAGCTTGCTGGCACCCACGGTGGACGACGCATTTCAGCGTATCGAGCGTGTGCTGCAGAGCTTTCGCCAGGGCCGGCCACAGGAAGTCTTGACCGTGGGCGTGGTTGGCACCTTTGCAGTCGGGTTTTTGATGCCCCGTCTGGCGGACTTTCGCGCCCGGTTTCCCCACATTGAATTGCGCCTGCTGACCAATAACAACAAAGTGGATTTGGCGGCAGAGAGTTTGGACTTTGCGATTCGTTTTGGAGATGGTGCATGGCGCAGTGTGCAAGCCGACCTATTGATGCGGGCCCCCTTGTCGCCCCTGTGCGCACTTGCAGATGCTGCCAAACTGCACCGCCCGGAGGACTTGAGCAAATTGAGCCTCTTGCGCTCTTACCGCGCCCAGGATTGGCACCGTTGGCTGCAGGCCGCAGGCGCCAGCGGCATCACGCCGCATGGCCCCTTGTTCGATTCGTCAAGCTTGATGGTGCACGCCGCGCAATTGGGTGAAGGGGTCGCGCTTGCGCCACCCAGCATGTTTGTGCGTGAGTTGCTGCAGGGCCGCTTGGTGCAGCCCTTCGCGCTGGAGGTGGATGTCGGGGGCTACTGGCTGACACGCCTTATATCCAAAGAGCCAACACCTGCCATGCAAGCGTTCAGCCACTGGCTGTTGGCACAAATGGGTGCGTCACCCAAATAGGGCAGGTGGTGTTGCAGGCCGCGGCCGATGCAGTGGCGGGCAGTGCGGTGCTGTCAAACTACCTCGGAATTTGATAGTAAAAAGTTCCTCTAGCCCTCATGGAATATACACGAGCAGCTATCAGAGTTATAGCAATCAGAAGTTCTCGGTATCCACTTCGCTGGTGGCCTGCGCGTTATAGCGAGAGCCCACCACGGTGTTCTGGTTGATCAGCGTATCCAGTTTGGACATGGTCGCAGCGTCCAGCTTCACATGGGCCGCTTCCAGGTCTTCGGCCAGGTGCGACAGGCTGGTTGTGCCGGGGATGGGAATGATGTGCTCACCCCGGTGCAGCAGCCAGGCAATGGCCAGCTGAGCCAATGTGCAGCCCGCTTCCTTGGCAGCCTGTTTGACGCCGGTGAGCAAGCGCAGATTGGCAGCATAGTGGTCAGTCGCAAAGCGCGGCATGCTGCGGCGGATATCGGTAGCGTGCAGGTTGGGCAGGTCCAGCAACGGGTCGCACAGGAGTCCACGGCCCACCGGGCTGAACGCCACAAAGGCAATGCCCAATTCCTTGCAGGCATCCAGCACCGCAATTTCGGGGTTGCGCGTGGCAAGCGAATATTCGGTCTGCAGGGCGGCAATCGGGTGTTCGGCATGGGCGCGGCGCAGGGTGGCGGCCGACACTTCTGAGAGGCCAATGCTGCGAATGTGTCCCTTGCGCACCAGTTCGCCCAAGGCGCCCACGCTCTCTTCAATCGGCACGGATTTGTCCCAGCGGTGCAAGTAATACAGGTCAATCACATCGGTCTGCAATCGGCGCAGACTGTCTTCACAGGTCTGGCGCAGCGTAGCGGGTCGGCCATCAATGACACGCACCAGTTTGCCATCGCCATGGATGTCCACACCCTGCATGCCGCACTTGCTGGCCAAGGTGATTTTTTGCCGGTGCGGCTTCATGACCTTACCCACCAGCGTCTCGTTGGCGCCAAAGCCGTAGAGTGTGGCCGTGTCGAACAGCGTGACACCCGCATCCAGCGCTGACAGCAGCACCCGCTCGCCATGCTCGGCCGATACCGGCGGACCGTAGGCGTGGCTGAGGTTCATGCAGCCCAAACCAATGGAGGAAACCAGGAAGGGGCCGAGGGTGCGGTGGTGCATGGTGAGACATTGGGGTTGGGATAAAAGTTGAGTTTAGAGGATTGGTCTGAAAAGTGGCGCTCCAAGGCATGCGCGAAGGAAGCTTGGATGTCAGTTCTAGACGCAAAGCGGGTCTTCAGAGTTCCGAATTGCCTGCTCTTAAGCAGTCATAGCCTAAGCAAGACGAACACCGGCTTTGCTGCTCCCATTTCGACAGGGCGGGTAACTCAAATTGGCCAGAAGCAAGTGCCCTCGGGTAGCCGCTTTCGGGAAGAAAAAACACTTTTGCTGTTGAGGTCCCATAAAGCTGCCGCTCAATTGACTGCATAAAATCGACAGTGGCGACGGCCTTCAGAATGAACACGCAATCTGCCCAACAACTTTCAAGGCGTCTTCAAAACGTGGGTCGCCGGGGTAGCCGTAGTTCAAGCGCAGGCAGTGGCCGAACCGGCGGTCAACAGAAAACAGGTGGCCTGGGGCGACGCTGATGCGTTGGGCCAGTGCCAGCTGCAGCAGCTGCAGGGTGTCGATTTGGGCGGGCAGCTCCAGCCACAAAAAATAGCCGCCCTGTGGCCGCGTGACCCGGGTACCAGCGGGAAAGTGCTCGGCAATCAGCCGCAAGGCCAGCGCCTGCTGAGCCGCCAGCGTCAGACGCAGTTGCCGCAGGTGGCGCTCATAGCCTCCGCCTTGCAGAAATTCTGAAATCGCCAGCTGGGACGGTATCGCGGTGGACAGGGTGGTCATTAGTTTCAGGCGTTGCACCTGGCTGGCAAAACGGCCCGCAGCAACCCAACCGACCCGATACCCCGGTGCCAGACATTTGGAAAAAGAACTGCAGTGCAGCACCAGTCCCTGCTGGTCAAAGGCCTTCGCGGGCGGTGGACGGTTCAGGCCAAAGTACAGCTCGCCATAGACATCGTCTTCGATCAGCGGCACCTGGTGGCGGGCCAACAACTCGACCAGTGCCTGTTTGCGCGACGGTGGCATCAGGCTGCCCAGCGGGTTCTGAAAACTTGGCATGAACCAGCAGGCTTTCACCGGGTGGGACTGCAGCACGGCGGCCAGCGAGTCCAGGTCAATACCGTCGCGCGGGTGGGTAGCTACTTCGACCGCGCGCAGGTTGAGCCGCTCCAGCGCCTGCAAGGCCGAGTAAAAGGTGGGCGACTCCACCGCCACCACATCACCGGGCTGGGTCACCGCCTGCAGGCAAAGGTTCAAGGCTTCCATGGCGCCGTGGGTGATGACCACTTCATCCGGCTCCACGGCCGTACCGCTGGTCGCATATCGCAGGCTGATCTGGCGCCGCAGACGCTCGTTGCCCTGGGTCAGGTCTTCCACCAGACGCTCTGGCGCCAGTTTGCGCATAGCTGGTGTCAGACAGCGCGCCAGTTTGTCCAGCGGAAACAGCGTCGGGCTGGGAAAGGCCGAACCCAGCGGCACCACATCGGCCTGGCGGGTGGATTCCAGCACCGCAAACACCAGCGCACTGATCTCGACCGGAGTGGACTGTGCGCCGGGGGGCGCCGTGACAGGCTCAGCCTGCAAGGGCAGGGCTTGCGGCAAGACGTAGTAGCCAGAGCGTGCACGGGCAACGATGAGCCCCTGGTCTTCCAGCAGGTAGTAGGCGGCAAACACCGTGGCCGGACTGATTTGGCGACCGGCGCTAGCCTGTCGCACCGAGGGTAGGCGGTCACCGGGGCGCAGGGTCTGAGCCCGGATCAGGTTGCCAATTTCATGGGCATAGCGTTCATAACGTTTCATGGCAACTGATATGGCTTTTTTATGAAAAACTGAATCTACCATTTCAGATAGCCTTGCGACATCCTCTTGGCATGGTCAAAAAAATTATTCCCATCTTTCCCGCTGCCAACACCTTCGAAGCGGGTGGCCTGTTGCTGATTGAGCCCAGAAACAAGATTTACGTGCGCGCCGTCACCGGCTGGTTCGCCGCCTGGCGCTGGATGCTGGTGTGGATCACACAGTTGGTGTTTTACGGCTTGCCGTGGTTGCAGTGGAACGAGCGCCAGGCGGTACTATTTGACCTGGGCACACAACGCTTTTTTCTGTTCGGCCTGGCGCTGTACCCGCAAGACCTGATTTACCTGGCGGTCCTGCTGATGCTGGCCGCCTTGTTGTTGTTTTTTGTGACGGCGGTGGCCGGGCGCGTCTGGTGCGGTTTTGCCTGCCCGCAAACGGTGTACACCGAGATGTTCCTGTGGGTTGAGCGTCATCTGGAAGGCAGCCACCATGCGCGCAAACGCTTGGATGCATCTGGCTGGACGGCAGAAAAAATAGCGCGCAAGGGCGGCAAACAGGCCGTTTGGTTGCTGCTCAGCCTATGGACCGGCTTGACCCTGGTAGGGTACTTCACGCCGATTCAAACCCTGTGGGACGCGGCACTGGTCATGGGTTGGGGGCCGTGGGAAAGCTTTTGGATCGGCTTTTATGGCCTGGCCACTTACGTGAACGCCGGTTATTTGCGTGAGCAGATGTGCAAACACGCCTGCCCTTACGGGCGTTTTCAGGGCGCCATGATGGATCGTGACACCCTGATCATCGGTTATGACGCCGCTAGAGGTGAGACCCGTGGATCACGCGGGCGCAACGCCGACCCCAAGGCGATGGGCCTGGGGGATTGCATTGACTGCACGCTGTGCGTGCAGGTCTGCCCCACCGGCATTGACATCCGGGACGGCCTGCAGAGCAACTGCATCGGCTGCGCCGCCTGTATCGACGTGTGCGACTCGGTCATGGAACAGATGCAGTACCCACAAGGGCTGATTCGTTACACCACCCAAAATGGCCTGGCTAACGGCTGGGACAAGCCAACCCTGTTGAAGCGGGTAATGCGCAAGCGGGTGCTGATTTACGCCGCCTTATTACTGACCGGCGTGCTGGCGTTTGTGGCAAGTGTGGCCCTGCGCAGTCCGTTTCGCTTCGATGTGGTGCGTGACCGCGGCGTGCTGGCACGTGTGGTCAACGATGGTGCGGTGGAAAACGTGTACCGCTTGAATGTGATGAATGCCACGGAAGAAGCTCAGCGTTACCGCGTGGCGGTGCTTGGCCCTGCCGGGCTGGCGTTGATCAAACCATTGGAACTGGCACTAGGGCCGGTTGAAGCCAGGACCGTCCCGCTGGGCTTGCAGCTGCCATCTGCCAGCGCTACAGCGCTGGCCGGGCAGACCATCGCGATTCAATTGGAGGTGACCCGGATCGGACCTGAGGACGCACCGGTGCGGGTGCTGGGAAAAACCACCTTTCACGTGCCGCTGTGAAGGGGTAGCCTGCTGGACATAAACTTGCAGAGCCTAGTACCGACAGCGCCCAATAACGCTGCATTGCTGTCTCAAAGCTGCTCTACTTGTCCGAAGCATTGAGCGCGTCGCAGTCGCAAAAAACCCCATCGATAATTCCGCGCATGCACACACAACCGCCCCTTCCGCGTGCGAATCTCACAGGCATTGTTTGGATGATTGCATCAATGGCAGCCTTTGCCGTAGAAGATTCATTCATCAAAATCGCCACGAAACAATTGCCGATCGGCCAGGTCCTGCTCCTCTTCGGCGCAGGTGGGGCCATCCTTTTTGCCTACTTGACTCAGCGCAGTGGGTCCAACTTACTCATCGCGCAAGCGCTTTCCAAGCTGATGCTGATCCGCGCCGTGTGCGAACTTGTGGGTCGATTGTTCTATGTTCTTGCCATCGCACTCACGCCTTTGTCTTCCGCCACCGTCATCCTTCAGGCCACACCCATCATCGTGGTGCTTGGCGCGACGATATTCTTCGGCGAGGCAGTCGGCTGGCGGCGTTGGTGCGCCATCGTGGCCGGACTGCTCGGGGTAGTCTTTATCCTGCGACCTTCCACAGGTGACTTCTCGGCCTTGTCCATCCTGGCCGTGGTCGGCACCTTGGGTTTCGCTGGTCGGGACTTGGCAAGCCGTGCGGCGCCTGCATCGCTGACCACTTGGCACCTGGGTTTTTACGGGTTTTTGACAGTCGTTGTTGCCGGCGTGACCTTCTCGTTGTGGGATGGCAAGCCGTTTGTTTGGCCGACTAGCACTAACGTCATCGGTATGACTGTCGCGGTTGGGTCTGGCGTCTTTGCATATGCGGCGTTAATGAAGGCGATGCGTACCGGCTCCATTTCTGCCGTCACGCCTTTCCGGTATACCCGCCTGCTATTCGGCGTCGGCTTGGGCATCGCGATGTTTGGTGAGCGACTTGACGGACCCATGATCCTCGGCTGTGTGGTGGTCATCGGATCCGGGCTGTTCATCTGGTGGCAAGGAAAGCTCGCCAGCAAGCCCGACTTGCATACTCCACTCGTTTAAGACCCGATTGGTTAGATCTGACACCTCTCTTGTCCAGTATTAAGAGCGAAGCATTTTTGAGATCACTCGGAGTCAGCTTGAATGTGATTGGATGTCACCCGCTTCAATAGACTCTTGTTGAGAACAGCTTCCATAGAGCAGCCCTTCGTGAGCGCCCGCTTTCGCCCCACAGCCGCAGTCCAAAACGCAAACCTGCCCCTCAGCCTTTCAAACACCTGCAGCCGAATGACTTTCGGATTGCGCAAGCACTACGCCAAACACTTGGCCAGAACACGCAGGTAGTTGCCGCCCACAAAGGCAGCAATATCCTCCTGCGACAGGCCAGCTTCGCGCATCGCATGGATCAAAAGGGGCAACGACGCAATCGAATTCCAGCCGTCGATCACACGCGGCAAACCGCCACCACCATCGGTGCCAAGGCCACAGTGCGCGATGCCCAGGCGCGACTTCATCAATGCAATCTCTTCAGCCCAGTGTCCGAGTGTGGTGCGCTCAACGTTTTTGGCCGCGTGGGCGAAGGGCCACGTGCAGACCACACCTCCCGTTTTGGCAATCCACTCCATCTCCTGCCAGGATCGCAAACGCCGCGAGGCGGCTTCTCCTTCTGCGGTGAGCAACACACTGGTGTGCGAGTCGATCAACGGCCGGGATGTCACCGCCGCAATACCTTGCAGCGTTTTTGCGCCGGCATGGGCGACATCCACCAGCATGCCGAGCGCGTTCATCTTTGCAACCGTTTCGATGCCAAAGGCTGTCAATGACCCGTCTGCGCGGGAGCGCTGATTGAATCCCAATTCATTGTCGCGTTCATGCAGCAGCGTAATCTGTCGCACGCCGTAGGCAAAGAAGGCATCCAGGTAACTCAGCTTGCCTTCCAGGGCGTCAGCCCCTTCGATCGCCATCAGTCCCCAGCAAGCCTTGCGCTCAGTGAGCGCTGCAAGATCTGTAGCGGTGCGAACAATTTTCAGTTGCCCCGACTCCTCCAAACGCCGCACCTGTTCGAGCTGGCGCTTGGTATCTTGAAAGGGCGACGGGAAATTGCCACGCAGGTAGGTTAGGTCACCAATCGCTGCGAAAGCGCTCAGTGCCACGCCAGCCTTGTTCAGGGTATCAAGGGACGGGGTCGTGCGGTCGGGCGACCGGCTGGCAAAAAAATGCATCGGGTGCGCGTGTGGATCGGCGACCAGTATTTCAACTGTCTTCGCAGAAGTCGCCTCTTCGGACGAACCCCATGCGAATGGACTGAGCGCAGAGGCCAGGCAGGCTGCACCCGCTTTACTCGCGAAACGCCGTCTATCCATGACTCGCCCCTCCACGCGCAACGCAATGCCTACCGCAGACCCTGCGCGCGGGTCTGGGTGATGCTGTGCTTCAGCCCGCCCGGGCCGCTTCAATCGCAGCGATGTCGATCTTCCTCATCTTCATCATGGCTTCAAACGCGCGCTTGGCCGCTGCCGGGTTCGCGTCGGTTACCGCAGCCGTCAGCGCGCGTGGCGTGATCTGCCACGACAGGCCCCATCGGTCTTTGCACCAACCGCACTCGCTTTCCTGGCCACCGTTGCCCACTATGGCATTCCACAGGCGGTCCGTCTCTGCCTGGTCGTCAGTCGCAATCTGGAAAGAGCAGGCCTCGCTGTGTTTGAAAACCGGCCCACCGTTGAGTCCGAGGCACGGGATGCCCATCAGGGTGAACTCAACCGTCAGGACATCACCCTGCTTGCCCGAAGGGTAGTCGGCCGGTGCGCGGTGCACAGCGCCGACGGCGCTATCTGCAAAGGTGTTGGCGTAGAACCTGGCCGCCTCTAAAGCGGTGCCGTCGAACCACAGGCAAATCGTGTTCTTGCTGGGCATGGGGTACCTCCAGAATCAGGTGAAATTCATGCGCCCACGCGCGGCGCATTCTTGGCCACGATGGTCTTGCCCACAGGCGCCAGTGTCAAACCCGCAAGCTTGAGGTGCTGAATGCCAAACGGGATGCCGATGATGGTGACAAAGCAACACAAGGCAGAGGCAATGTGGCCGATGGCCAGCCAGATGCCCGCCACAACAAACCAGATGACGTTGCCAATGGTGCCCAGCGCACCGGTTCCAATGTCACCGACGCCAGTGACCACGGCGCGGTCAACCGCCTCCTTGCCAAAGGGCAGAAAGGCAAACTGACCAATCACAAAACAGGCCTTGGCCCAGGGCAGCCCCACGATGGTGATGGCGCACAGCAAGCCTGCCAGCCACCAGCCCAGGCCCATCAAGAATCCGCCCAACACGAACCAAAAAAAGTTACCGATTGCGCGCATGGTGTGGGCGTTCAGGGTTGAAGGGTGGCGTCCTCAATCAGCACTTTGTAGCTATAACCGGCGCCAAAGTCCTTGTTGACCCGCACCACGCCAGTGATGGTGACCACATCGCCAACTTTTGTGGCTGCAGCTGAAGTCACCAGAACGTCGTGTGTGCCGTCGGCGGCGGAACCGGTGCCGTCGCGCAGGTGGATCCAGTTTTTGCCCATGATGGCGGCGCTGTATTTGACGACCTTGCCACGCACGCGAATCTGTTTGTCTTTCAACTCGGCTGCCTTGGTCACCACTTCAGCCACGGTGCGGGCATTGGCGCCGGTGGCCTTGGGCACGCTGATGGGCGTCGTATCAGCGGCGGCCTTGGGTGCGCCGGCGTGCGGGTCAGAGGCCGGCTTGTTGGCTCCGCCCAAATTGCCAAAGACAATGGAAGGAAACGTCTTCTTCAGTGACTTGCTCTCAAAATTCTTCATCACCATGGCGTCACCAATGGTGACGGTAGCGCCTACTTTCAGCGGCGCGGTGCTAACGGCCGCCCAGGTCTCGCCGTCTTTCGTCTTCAGACGGATATAGGTGTAGCTGTCGACGTCTTTGACCTCCAGAATGACGCCGGTCACCACACCAGCGGATGGCGCAGCCATGGCGGGTGCGTCAGCAGCACAGGCAGAAGAAGCGATCAAGGCGCCTGCAAGCAGGCAGGCAAAAGTCAGGTTTTTCATGGGTGGGGTCGCTGTGGATAGAGGCTTAAGCATAACAAGTGTGACCGGGCGCACAGACGGGTGGTGCTGCGTCGCGCAAACATCCTGTCAGGGAATTTTCCCAAGGCGCACCATCGAATATGACATTCTCAAAACAGAAACCCCCATCGGTCGCCCATAAACCGTTCGATTCAGGCCCCAGCACGGTCGCGGTCCATGGGGATGATGACGGTTTCATTGAAAGCCAGCGCCAGGAAACCCTGCTGACTGCGGGGGCGCTGCAAAAAGCCATTCTCAGCAGTGCCAACTTTTCCAGCATTGCGACCGATGCAAAAGGGGTCATCCAGATCTTCAACGTGGGTGCGGAGCGGATGCTGGGGTATGCAGCGGCGGACGTGATCAACCAGATCACACCGGCAGACATATCTGACCCGGTTGAGGTGATCGCACGTGCCAAGGCCCTGAGCGTGGAGTTGGGCACGCCCATTGCACCGGGTTTCGATGCCCTCGTGTTCAAGGCGTCACGTGGTATTGAAGACATCTACGAGCTGACCTACATCCGCAAGGACGGTAGTCGCTTCCCCGCTGTGGTGTCGGTCACGGCGCTGCGCGATGATCACGACACCATCATTGGCTACCTGCTGATCGGCACCGACAACACGGCGCGCAAGCAAATTGAAGCCGAGCAAAAGCTACTGGGCCAGCGCCTGCGCGACCACCAGTTCTACACCCGCTCTTTGTTTGAGGCGAACATAGACGCCCTGATGACCACCGACCCGTCCGGAATCATCACGGACGTCAACAAGCAGATGGAGTCGCTGACCAGTTGCACCCGTGACGAATTGATCGGTGCACCGTTCAAAAACTACTTCACAGACCCCGGCCGGGCGGAAGACGCCATCATGCTGGTACTGACAAAAAAGAAAGTGACCAACTACGAACTCACTGCGCGCGACCGGGATGGCAAGGAAACTGTGGTCTCCTACAACGCGACGACGTTCTACGACCGGGACCGCCGACTGCAGGGAGTTTTTGCAGCGGCGCGGGACATCACGGAGCGCAAGCTTGCCGAAAAGCAGATTCTTGATCTGGCACTGCACGACTCACTCACCCGCCTGCCCAATCGTCTGTTGTTGAACGAACGCCTGGGCCAAACCATGATTGCGAGCAAACGCAATGGCCGCTACAGCGCGCTGATGTTCATGGATCTGGACAACTTCAAACCGCTCAACGACACCCATGGGCACTTCGTGGGCGACTTGTTGCTGGTGGAAGTGGCGCGGCGTATCAGCAGTTGCACACGTGCCGTCGACATCGTTTCGCGTTTTGGCGGCGATGAGTTTGTCGTGATATTGAGTGAATTGAGCATCAGCAAGGCGGACGCAACAGTGCATGCCAAGATCGTCGCAGAGAAGATTCGCGCAGCGCTGGATAAACCGTATGTGCTGACCTACCAGCAATCAGGTCAGTCGGAAGTTTCCATCGAACACCACTGCACCACCAGCATTGGTGTAGTGGTTTTTATTGACCATGAAGGCAGTCAGGACGACATCCTGAAATGGGCCGATGCCGCCATGTACCAGGCAAAGGAGGCAGGGGGAAACCTGATTCGCTTCTCCGGGCCCGCCGTGTAAGGGTGTGCCCATCGCGCTTTAACGGGCCAGCTGCTGCTCCAGATCGTGCAACACCTGGTAGCAGGGCAGCACGCTGGCCACGCTGCTATTGGGCTGGCGCCCCTCTCGGATGGCGGCGAAGAACTCGCGGTCCTGTAGCTCAATGCCGTTCATGGATACGTCCACTTTGGACACATCGATTTTCTCGTCCTTGCCGTTGAACAGGTCGTCGTAACGGGCAATGTAGGTTGCTGTGTCACCGATGTAGCGGAAGAACGTGCCCAGCGGGCCATCGTTGTTGAAGCTCAGTGACAGCGTGCAGATCGCTCCGTTGGCGGCCTTGAGCTGGATGCTCATGTCCATCGCAATGCCCAGCTTAGGGTGGATAGGTCCCTGGATGGCGTTGGCTTTGACTATCGGGCTGCCGCATTGGTAGGCAAACAGGTCCACCGTATGGGCTGCGTGGTGCCACAGCAGATGGTCCGTCCAGGACCTGGCCTGGCCCAACGCATTCATGTTGGTGCGGCGGAAGAAATAGGTCTGCACATCCATCTGCTGGATGTTGAATTCGCCGGTCTCGATCTTTTTGTGAACAAACTGGTGGCTGGGGTTGAAGCGGCGGGTGTGGCCACACATGGCGACCAAGCCGCTGTTCTGCGCCATGGCCACCACATCCTGCGCGCCCTGCAGCGAGTCTGCCAGCGGAATCTCCACCTGTACATGCTTGCCAGCCCTCAGGCAGGCTTGTGCTTGCTCGGCATGCATCTGGGTGGGGGTGCACAGGATGACGGCGTCCACTTCCTTCAGCGCCAGGCTGTCAGCGAGCTCAGTGGTGACGTGGCCAATGCCATATTTGGCGGCGACTTCCTTGGTCTTTTCCAGTTCGCGGCTGACCAGCGAGACGACTTCCACGCCGTCAATATTCTTGATGCCGTCCAGGTGTTTGATGCCAAAGGCTCCGGCGCCCGCCAAGGCAACTTTGATAGTTTTCATTGCAGTTTCCTAATCAGTTGAGGACAGAGCTCCGCTGCGCTACGGTCTGTCCCGCAAAGTTACTGGTTTTCCAGAATCAAATGCCCCACCGCGGTATTGCTGGCAGGTACATGGTAAAAACGGTGCCTGACCCTCGTCGAATGGTCGCGAGCAGCTATCAAAGCGGTAGCATCGGCTGCGTTGTACGGCACATCGGACATGGCACCGCGTGCGATCAGCCACATCACCAGTTCAATTCCTTCCGACCCTGCTTCCCG
>Ga0116178_10003240_pt1 | contig 12422 bp, 10 predicted proteins | sample AD_STIC12_MetaG_FD_89880 | JGI IMG/M metagenome (GOLD analysis project Ga0116178, IMG submission 89880) | Active sludge microbial communities of municipal wastewater-treating anaerobic digesters from USA - AD_STIC12_MetaG | ecosystem: Engineered > Bioreactor > Anaerobic > Digestate | place: USA... | reverse complement strand
GTAGTTTACAGTTCAATCTATCAACAATTCCACAAGCCTCAACAAAGAAAAAAGAAGCAAAAAAGAAATGTGATGATGATTGTACTGATATTAGGTTAGTAATTAAGTACAAGTCTAAAGGTCCTCGTTGAGAGATGATGCTTGAAAAGGTATGACCGGGCCTTAGCCTTAGCCTGACTGTTTAATTTATTGTGTCATTCCGGGCGAGTACGAGAATTTAAAACATGACTCATCGCTTCAACGAGACCCGGAATCCTGTGAAAGGTTGGTCAGTCCTTTCTCGCATTGTCCTCGTTGAGAGACGATGCTTGATATGGTAAGTCGTCTGACCGCTTCTTGCGGAAGCTTTCAGCGGTCTGACGACTTTGTTTAACCTCCTCTGTAATTCTAATTTCGCTGTCTGCCGGATTTTTCTAATTTGAAATTCAAATGGCTTTCTAACCCTATGACTATGTCAAGACTATTTCTATTTTGTTTGCTGATGGTCGGTGTTTTCATTGCTGAAGCGCAAACCCTCGATCCTTCTTTTTATTCCAACTATAAATGGCGCAACATCGGGCCACAACGGGGTGGCCGTTCTTTAGGTGCTTCGGGAAGTCCGGGCCGACCTAATGAATATTATTTTGGCGCTACCGGGGGTGGTTTGTGGAAGACCACCGATGGCGGTCAGGAATGGGCCCCGGTAACAGACGGAAAAATTTCCAGCTCCTCGATTGGAGCGGTGGCTGTAGCCGAAACTAATCCTGACATTATATATATAGGGGGTGGCGAAACACAACTCCGGGGCAGCATCACGCAAGGTGATGGTGTTTACAAATCTGCCGATGGTGGAAAAACCTGGCGGCATTTAGGGTTAAAGGAGACGCAGGCGATCTCGCGTATTCGTGTTCATCCAACCAATCCCGACATTGTCTATGTAGCAGCGTTGGGTCATCCGTATGGAGATAATGAAGAGCGTGGCGTGTTCAAATCAGTTGATGGTGGCAACACGTGGAAGAAAGTATTATATGTTAGTCCGAAAGCCGGAGCAGCTGATTTAATAATTGATCGTACCAATCCTAAAATCTTATATGCCACAACCTGGCAGGTGTATCGCAAAACCTGGAAGATGTGGGGCGGGGGTCCTGATTGCAAACTTTGGAAATCAGAAAATGGCGGTGACACGTGGATTGATTTAACAGCAAATCCCGGCATGCCTGCAGCACCGCTTGGTAAAATCGGAATCACAGTTTCACCAGCAGATAACAAAAGGCTTTGGGCTATCGTGGAAGCGAATGATGGCGGTGTTTATCGCAGTGATGATGCCGGGGCCAGTTGGAAGAAGATGAATGATGAACGTAAACTTCGCCAGCGTGCATTTTACTATTCCCGCATTTATGCCGATCCCCAGGATCGTGAGACGGTCTATTGCTTAAACGTAGATTTCTTTAAGAGTACCGATGGTGGAGTGACATTTGAAAGTATTAACACGAAGCATGGCGATCACCACGATATGTGGATCGACCCGAATAACCCGCAACGCATGATCTTGTCGGACGATGGTGGGGGCGTGGTTTCAGTAAATGGGGGTAAGAGTTGGACAGAACAAGACTATTGCACTACACAATTGTATCATGTTACTACTACGAACCATGTTCCCTATCATGTGGCCGGTGCCCAGCAAGACAATAGTACTATTGCAATCCCGAGTGATGGCTGGAATTTTATGAATGAGTTGGGCGAATGGGGGTATGATGTTGGCGGTGGCGAAAGTGGCTACATCACATCACATCCCTTAAACCCCGATGTATTTTATGCAGGTAGTCAGGGGGCTTTGCTTACAAAGTATGATCGCACCAACGGCCAGATTCGCGACATCCAGGTATATCCAAGATTCTTTTCCGGTGAGCCCGCAAGTTCCTTACCCGAGCGCTGGCAGTGGACATATCCAATTGTGTTTTCACCGAAAGATCCTAACACTTTATACACGTGTTCGCAACATGTTTGGAAAACTACCAATGATGGCCAGAGTTGGGAGAAAATTTCTCCGGACTTAACCTATGCTGATCCTGAAACATTGGGCCTAACCGGTGGCGAGATCACGAAAGACATGAACGGGCCTGAGATTTATGCAACCGTGTTTGCGTTGGCTCCTTCCAATCATGACATTAATACAATCTGGGCAGGTAGTGATGATGGCAAGATTCAAATCACCCGCGATGGCGGCAAGAAATGGACAGACATTACTCCAAAGGAACTACCAAAGAATTCGGTAGTTGCTATTATCGATGAATCAAAACACAATGCCGGCACTGCGTACGTGGCAGCCTTTCGGTACCAGGTCGATGATCGTCAGCCTTATGTATTCAGAACTACCGATTATGGAAAAACCTGGACCAAGATTATTACTGGAATTAAGGATGGTCACTTTGCACGCTCGGTTCGCGAAGATCATGTAAGGCCCGGACTTTTGTTTTTAGGAACAGAACATGGAGCTTATGTTTCTTTCAATGCAGGTACCACCTGGCAGCCGTTGCAATTGAACTTACCCGATACTCCCATTCGCGATTTAGTGGTGAAGAATGATGATGTGGTGCTGGGCACCCATGGACGTGGGTTCTGGATTTTAGATGACATCGGTCCGCTCCGCCAAATGACTGCTGATAAGGTGAATCAGCAGGCAATCTTGTTTCAACCTACTGATGCGATCCGGGGCGTGTATGATGCTGTATTTCAATATTACTTAAAGAACAAAGCTGATTCGGTTGTTATAGAGGTACTGGATGCGGACGGAAAACTTGTTCGCAAGTTTGTGGGAAACAAGCCTGAAGAAAAGCCTGCTTCGGGAGACTGGTGGGGCCGTGGTGAATCAAAACCTACTACGGCTGCCGGATTAAATATGTTCAGTTGGAACTTGCGATATCCTGGTGCTACCGTCTTTGATGGTATGATCATCTGGGGGGCGCGGCCGCAAAACGGACCGAAGGCACCGATTGGAAAATACCAGGTGCGTTTAACAGCCGGAAGTTATTCAGAGACCAAAAGTTTCAACGTTAAAATCAATCCGAATTTGAAAGGCGTAACCGAAGGTGACTTAAAAGAGTCGTTTGACCTTGCAATGAAAATAAGGGATCGTGAGAGTGCAGCCAATCAGGCAGTAATTGACATCCGCAAAATCAGGAAACAATTTGAAGAGGCTTTAAAGACCAACACAGATCCTGCTGTTGCTGCGTCCGCTAAAGACATACTTACGAAACTTACGATCATAGAGGAAGATTTGTATCAAACCAAAAACCGAAGTGGTCAGGATCCGCTCAACTTTCCAATTAAGTTGGGAAATCGCATTTCGGCAGTTCGCAGAAGCCTGGAAAGTGGGGATAACAAACCAACAGCTGGAGTCTATAAGGTGTTTGATGAATTAAATAAAGAGTTGGATGGTCATCTTCAAAAACTACAGATGATTCTTAACGGTGAGTTACCGCCAATGAATCAGAAGTTGAATTTGAAGAAGTAATCCGGGAATTGTCATAAGAACTTAGGATGAGACTGAAATAAATGACGAATGCTGTCGGTACCCTCCGCATTGTCAGGATTAACCTCCTACGTGTCTGATACGACTGTAGGAGTCATCAGACCTGACATTGAAAATGAAGGAACACTTACTTTCAGAATTAAACTTCAACTCCTTCATTTTCAATCGTTAGCACGTAGTGCAAAAAAGTCTAATGACTTTTTTGGGTAATTGGATTCGGGTTACTGGTCATTAAAGATTCAGTAACCCGTTTACAAGTCTTTCAGGCCAACATAATAGTCCCGTTGTTTCCGGGTAAGATGTAGAATGGCAATCAGAGAATAGTCATCTTACTTTGGCTGAAGTTGCCTATGTACGCTTCGTCCTTCCCTTACAATTATTTCGATAATTTCTTTAATGTCTTTCTTTGAGGTCCTGAAATTTACAATACAACCTCGCAGACAATAGTTACCTCTTACCAAAGCATTTGATAAGAATACTTCGCCTGCTTGCTGTAAGGTGTTCAATAGTGTCTCATTAAGTTTATTCAAATACTCATCTTTTTTGTCCTGCTCCTGATAACCAATAGGAACGTAGCGCAGTGTAGTGATGCTCAGGCTGTGTGTAATCGCTTCGAGTTCAGGGTGTTTTGTAGCTTCTTCATATAGTAATTCAGCCAATTCTATGTCTTCGCTGATCATTTTAACATAGCCGTTTTTTCCTACGTGTTGGAGCGCCATCCATACTTTCAAAGCCCGGAAACCCCGCGAATTTTGAAGGCCGTATTCGTAAAAGTTTTGAGTCATGTCGGCATTGCCGAAGTTATAGTATTCCGGATGTGAGCTATAAGTATCAATTAAATGTTGCGGATTCTTTACCAGTGTGCAGCCCGCTTCCAGCGGACTGTACAACCACTTATGAGGATCAAGCGCAATGGAATCTGCTGCTGCTATTCCTTCAAACAAGGGTTTTAGTTCGGGTATTACCGCAGCAGGTATTCCATAGGCACCATCAATATGAAACCACAAATCATACGTTTTACAAATTGCGGCAATCTCTTTCATGTTATCAACGGCACCTGTGCTCACATCGCCAGCGGTACCAATCACTATGATGGGTTTGCATCCATTTTTTATGTCCTCCTGGATCGTCTGATCTAAAATTTTAGTATCCATCTTATTTGATGGGTCAGCTGGAATCCATCTAATTGATTTAGATCCCAGTCCAAATAATACGGCAGCTTTTTCAATCCAGGTATGGGTGGTTTTAGAACAGTAGACAACCAACTTGCCTGCGTTTGCAAGTCCATCTTCTTTAATGCTTTTGGGCGCTTTAGCAGTTCGGGCCGCTAAAAAGGCAGTGAAGTTTGCCATGTTACCGCCACTCACCAATAGTCCACCATAGGTAGGAGAAACCCCAATAAACTCCGCCAACCATTTCACCGTTTGCTTTTCAATTTCTGTAGCCATCGGACTTAGTATCTGAGCGCCCACATTTGGGTTAACGGTGGTTGCCAGCATTTCAGCAAGAATCCCAATCGGTGTGGGCGAGGATGTTATGTAGCCTAGAAATTTTGGGTGCCCGTTGAACAATGAATGATTAAACAAAAGGTCCGTTGCTTTTGAAATGATTCCGGTAGCATCTGATCCATTTTCCGGAAGCGAAGTATGGCTTAGTAGCTTTTGCAATTGCCCCGGTGAGTCCCCGGTTGTAACGGGTCTATCTTCAATAGTGCTAAGGAAGCTGGCGATGTCATCCACTAACTGATGCCCGATCTTTTGAAATTCTTCTTTGCTGATTTGAATGGGAGTTTCTCGGCTTGTCATGGGGTATTTTTCTATTGTAATATCTACAGATAAACCTAAGATAGAATTAATCTCAGGAGCTATATAAATGTAAGCAATAGTGATTCTATTTCGAGCCTCGAACTTCGAGTTTCTAACTTCGAACTTCGAGCATTTAACCTCGAACTTCTACTTACCCATCAATCCACTCAACTTAATCTCGGTAAGTCTTCGCTTTGTATCCATGGGGAAGTCGCCATTCATCATCCAGTCGTAGTAGGAGGGTTCTTCTTTGAAAACCTGGAGTACCGGTTTGTTTTTGTGCTTTCCAAAATTGAAGACAGGCTCACCTTTTTGGTTGCGGGTTATCCGACCAGCCAGATCCACCAGGTCGGAAGCGGTGAGTTTATTCAATACCTCCATGTCATTTTTGATTACGCCAATCTTCTTTCCGAGTCCATCAGTTACATCCTGATTTTCATAGCGTTCAATCTGGGCATACAATACATCAAGCGTTGCTTGTGTATCGGCTTCAGCCGAATGCGCATCGGTCATGTCTTTGCCGCAATAAAATTTAAAAGCCGCAGACAACGAACGTTTTTCCATCAGATGAAAAATCTTTTGGGCATCGATCAACTTCTTGCGACTATAATCAAATTCTACTCCCGCCCGCAAAAATTCTTCTACGAGCATAGGAACATCAAACTTTAAAATATTGAAGCCGGCTAAATCAGCGCCTTCAAAAAACTTCGCATAGTCTTTAGCTACTTCCTTAAAGGTTGGTTTATCCTTCACATCTGCTTCCGAAATTCCATGAATAGCGGTTGACTCGGCCGATATCGGGACGGTAGGGTTTACCACATTGCTCTTTCTGAGTACCTCTCCATTAGGCATTACTTTGATCACAGCTATTTCGAGAATTCTGTCTTGTGTGATGTTGATGCCTGTGGTTTCAAGATCAAAAAAGCAAAGCGGTATTTTGAGATTTAATTTCATGAAAGTAAAAAGGTAGAATAGGAGATTTAAGCTGGAATGTAGGTACTAATGCCGCGATAAAACTGTCCGCTGCTGATTCCAATTTTCTTAAGTAACTCCTTGGCAGCACTTACATATTCAAGCTGACGGTCGGTATTCAAGGCAGCCGGAGTTCGTTCTCCGGTACTGCTGATCAGTAGTGTTTCGCCTTCCTTGCGTTCGTGCTTAAACTTTCCATAGGTAATAGCCTGAACATCTGTGCGTTCCTTAGTGCCTATAAGTTTTAAAGAAGCTTGAAAATCAGGATATATTAAGGTACCACCTTTCGGTGTTGCATCGGCCAGTTTTTCAAAGAGCTTTACATCTTCTTCAGAACCTGCTTCGCTGAGAATAGCGATATGATGGTTATAGTCAAGAAGTTGATCAGTGGCATGAATGATAATAATGGGCGAAACTGGTGAAAGTGAAATAGGCAGGCCTGGTGAGATTACATCAAACTTCCGTTGATGAAATTTTAGCACATGGATTACCATGGAGGTGATTAAACCACTGCCTTCGCCAACAAGTATTATTCGCTGTTTATCAAGGCTTTGTTGATAAATATTTTCTGCTGTCAAGGTACTGGTTATATTATTCGGCTAAATATAAAGTAAAATGTTTACCGATTAAAAGAGTTCGGGTTGCTTGGTGAAAATTTAATGGACCTTCGTGATTGAATTTATTAACAAATTCACATGTTTGAATGTAGATAACTTGTTGAGCGTAGTAGATTTCTTAGCGGTAGGTTTGTTGCCTTTACAAGAAACTACGTCCAACAACCACAAAGTATGGAGCAGCGATCAACGCCAGTGAGGTTAAGTTCCGTGATGAGCGGGGCCGGTAGCAAATCAAAACTTTTAGTGAGAGATATCTCCGAAAGTCTTGGTAAGCTTCCGCCTCAGGCGCTTGATTTGGAAGAAGCCATTCTGGGAGCGCTCATGCTCGAGAAGAATGCACTTACTGCGGTAGTTGAGTTTCTTCGTCCGGAACATTTTTATTCCGAACAGCACCGCGAGATTTATACAGCTATCATCGACTTATTCAAAGCGTCCGAGCCGGTGGATATGCGCACGGTGGTAGCTCAACTCCGCAAGAGCGCCAAACTGGAGTTGGTGGGCGGAGCCTATTATATTGCTGAGCTAACTTCAAAGGTGAGTTCAGCGGCCAACATTGAATATCACTCCCGTATTATTATAGAGATGGCCATCAAGCGCGATTTGATTCAGATCGCCTCACAGATCCATCACGATTCCTACGAAGACACAACCGATGTATTCGAGTTGCTTGACAAAGCTGAACAGAACATCTTCAAAATTTCTGATTCCAACCTGCGCAAGAATTACGACTCAATGAAGTCATTGATGTTTCAGGCAACCAAAGAGATTCAGGAAAAAAGAAATCATAAAGATGGACTTACCGGAATCCCAAGCGGGTTCTCGCGGCTCGACCGGGTTACTTCAGGTTGGCAAAAAGCAGAACTCATTATTATTGCCGCCCGCCCTGGTATGGGTAAAACCGCCTTTGTGGTTTCCGCCTTGCGCAATGCTTCGGTTGATTTCAATTTTCCGGTGGCCATATTCTCCCTGGAGATGGCTTCCCTGCAATTGGTGAATCGCCTTATTTCTGCGGAAGCAGAATTGGACTCGGAGAAAATCAGGAAAGGAAACCTCGCTGACTTCGAATGGCAACAGATGGTGCACAAAACCAAACGCCTTTCCAGCGCACCTATATTTATTGATGATACCCCGGCTCTTTCTATCCTTGAATTGCGCGCCAAGTGCCGCAGGCTGAAAGCCGAACATAATATTCAATTGGTAGTAATCGATTACCTGCAGTTGATGAAAGGCGAGGCGAGCGGAAACCGTGAACAAGAAATTGCTTCAATATCACGGGCCTTAAAGGGGATAGCGAAAGAACTTAATGTGCCGGTAATTGCTTTGTCGCAGTTAAGCCGCGGTGTTGAAACCCGGGGTGGTGATAAGCGCCCTCAACTTTCTGACTTACGAGAATCAGGTTCGATCGAACAGGATGCGGATATTGTTATGTTTCTTTATCGTCCTGAGTATTACAAGATTACTGTGGATGAGGAAGGCATGCCTACCCAGGGTATGGCTGAAGTTATTATCGCCAAGCACCGGAATGGTTCCCTTGAGAATGTGAAGTTGAAGTTTATCGGCAAGTACACCAAGTTTGCGGACTACGATGCCCCCGAAGGACTCACACCCATGAGTAATATTACCCGCGAAAGCCGGTTGAATACGTTCAGAGATTCTCCGCCATCCGCACCGGGCCCTGGAGGTGATGAGGATACACCATTCTAATGGGTGAGTTTTGAGACAAGGTTGAGCGAAGCATTAAGCGATCAGTCGACTTGAAGGATATTCATAATTTCTTTTACAACTAATTTTAGATTTTCTGTTTGGCTTTGTACCTTGAACTGAACTAATTGTATGAAAGCTCTTGTACTAAAAGATGCGGGTCAGATAGAATTGCGGGAGATACCCAAGCCAACGGTAACTCACGGAAAAGCATTGGTTCGAATAAAGGCGGCTGGTCTCAATCGCAGGGATGACTGGATTCGCGAGGGCAAATATCCTAATATCAAATTTGGGGTCACGATGGGATCTGATGGAGCCGGTATTGTTGAAGAAGTTGGGGATGAAAAAGATCAACCCTGGGTAGGTCAGGAAGTAGTAATTAATCCTAACATCGAATGGGGTCCCGACCTCGAAGTTCAATCTGGTAAGTATACGATCCTTGGTATGCCGGTAGATGGCACATTTGCAGAATATGTACTTGTGCCGGTTGATCGGTTGCATCACAAGCCATTTCATTTAGATTTTCTGCAAGCTGCAGCACTACCTTTGGGTGGTCTTACTGCATTCAGAGCCTTGTTTCGCAGAGGCGAGTTAAGAGGTGGCCAGAATGTTTTAATCTCAGGGTTTGGAGGCGGGGTTGCTCAATTTGCTTTCCTTTTTGCACAGGCAGCAGGTGCCAATGTATATGTTTCGTCAGGCAGTGATGAGAAGATAGAAAAGGCATTGAAGTTAGGGGCCAAAGGTGCCTATAACTATAAGAAAGATGTAAACTATGCTGACTTGTGGAAGACCAAAGGCGGCTTTGACCTGGTAATTGATAGTGCCGGTGGCGATCAGATCAACAACTTCATTAAAATGTTGAAACGAAGGGGCAAGATTGTTTTTTATGGTGCCACCAATGGTTTGCCACACAAACTCGATATGTATCGCATGTTTTGGAACCAACTTTCCTTGCTAGGTACCACCATGGGTAGCGATCATGAATTTAGTGAAATGCTCACCTTTGTAAGCAAGCATCAGTTGCGACCGCTTATAGATTCAATCCGACCTTTTTCTAAAATCGTTGAGGCTTTTCCAGATATCACGAAATCCAACAAAGTGGGCAAGATTGTATTTCAGGTTTAGTCTTCCAGATTTTGAATAGCGGCTTGCAATTCGCGGGCACTGCCGAGGTCTTTCTGAGTTCGTGCTAACACCAGTCCTTTTCTGAGTATTTCCAACGCCCGTTCGGGTTTAGATTGGTCGGCATAGAAGCCACCGGCTATGTAATAGGTGGGTAAATAATCGGGATGTTGATCTAACAATAAGTTAAAAAGGGCTTCTGCCTTTTCAATGTTTTGATGCTGATATTCCAGGGCCAGCGCATAGATACTGAACGGATCAGAAGGGTCTTCTTTCACGAATTGTTCCAGCATTTTTATACGCTCTGTGTTCATTGCTTTTTAACCTTTTTAAATACCCTTTTTAAGATTTTATCCTTTATCTTGAGGCCAAATTTAGGCGGAAATACATAAAGTTTTGATTCTCATTTTATTGAACATTCTATGAAGATATTGGTTTGCATCTCGCACGTGCCCGACACCACCTCTAAAATCAATTTTGTAGACAACAGCACAAAGTTTGATACAACCGGGGTTCAGTTTATCATCGGGCCCTATGATGATTATGCGCTGGCGCGCGCCATTGAATTGAAAGAGGCGACACCCGGTACAACGGTAACAGCTATTAATGTCGGATTATCAGATACCGAACCAACGATCAGGAAGGCATTGGCCATTGGTGCCGATGATGCAATTCGCGTTAACGCGGATCCATCGGATTCATTCTTTGTGGCAACTCAAATTGCAGAGCATGCAAAGGGCTTTGATCTTGTTCTGATGGGACGTGAGTCTATCGATTATAATAGTGGTGTCGTTCATGCCATGGTAGGAGAAATATTAGGACTGCCATCCATATCACCAGTAATGAAACTGGACATCGAGGGAACGAACGTGAAGATGACGGTTGAGATTGAAGGGGGTAAGGAACAAGTTGAAGCGAAGTTGCCTTTGGTAGCAGGTTGTCAGGAGCCAATTGCAGAGTGGAAGATTCCAAACATGCGCGGTATTATGTCGGCCCGCACAAAACCGTTAAAGGTAGTTGAACCAAAAGCTACACAGCCTACTGCAGTAATTCAGAAGTTTGAATTGCCGGCTCCTAAAGGAGCTGTAAAAATGATCTCGGCAGATAATGTTGCCGAGTTGGTAACTAAATTGAAAAACGAAGCGAAAGTACTATAATTCAATAATCACCATTCAACATTGGAGGATGAAGCTCGAATCTTGAATTTTAAAATGAAAAAGATATGTCGACACTCGTATTTATAGAAGTCTCAGAAGGAAAAGTTCGTAAGTCATCGCTGGAAGCGGTTTGTTATGCAAAGGCTATGGGTAGTCCGGTCACAGCCATAGTACTTGGCCCGGCCGATGCTACTGAGCTACAATCATTAGGTAAATATGGAGCGCAGAAAGTATTACATGCATCGGATGCAAAACTTGCGAAAGGTGTAATACAAGCCTATTCAGCCGTGCTTACCAAAGCGATGCAAGATGAGAATGCGGATGTGCTTGTATTAGCGAATTCATCACTGGGTACTCCGGTAGCTGCAAAAGTGGCTGTTAAAACCGGAGCAAGCTTTGCCTCAAACGTAGTTGAACTTCCCAATACAAGTTCTGGATTTGTTGTAAAGAGAAGCATCTATACCGGCAAGGCTTTTTCATTGGTGGAACTTAAAAATCCTAAGAAAGTTATTGCCATTAAAAAGAATGCAGCCGAAGTGAAAGAATCGGGTGGCAGCGCTGAAGTTGTTTCCTACCCGGTATCACTGACGGACGCAGATTTTAATACGACCATCTTATCCTCAGAAAAAGCAACAGGTGATATTTTATTACCTGAAGCCGAAATAGTTGTATCGGGAGGCCGCGGATTGAAGGGGCCTGAACACTGGGGAGTATTGGAAGAACTGGCTAAAACGCTGCATGCCGCTACCGGATGTAGCAAACCAGTATCGGATATGGGCTGGAGACCACACCATGAACACGTAGGTCAAACCGGGGTGAAAGTAGCACCTCAATTATACATAGCGATCGGAATTTCAGGAGCCATTCAACACCTGGCGGGAGTAAACTCTTCCAAGTGCATCGTGGTGATCAACAAAGATGCAGATGCGCCCTTTTTCAAAGCTGCTGATTATGGTATTATTGGCGATGCGTTTGATGTAGTTCCAAAGCTTACGGCAGCAATAAAAGCTGCAAACAGTTGATAGCAAGGCATTTTTTAGAGTATGGTTGGGTTTCACGACTTTTTTTATAATTTCAATTTTCTGTGGCTACGTTGAAGAAGATAAAACTTGAAATACTCGGACTTTCCTCCAGTCAATCGCAGACGGGTTCTTTCGCACTGGTGTTAGGGGAGACTGAAGGCAATCGAAGACTCCCGATCATCATCGGTATGTTTGAGGCGCAAGCCATTGCCATCGAAATCGAAAAGATTATTCCTAACAGACCGATGACACATGATCTGTTTAAGTCTTTTTCCAATTCATTTCACTTTCATGTTGAAGAAATTATAATCTCTGATTTGAAAGAGGGCGTATTCTTTGCCAAGATTGTTTGTACCGATGGATTAAAGAAGACTGAAATTGATGCCCGGCCATCGGATGCTATCGCTATTGGCCTACGCTTCGATGCACCGATTTTTACGTATGAAACAATTTTGGCTGAGGCCGGAATCGTACTTACAGATCAGGAGGAAGAGGAGGAAAAATCAGAAGTGAAG
>Ga0116178_10003239_pt1 | contig 12424 bp, 7 predicted proteins | sample AD_STIC12_MetaG_FD_89880 | JGI IMG/M metagenome (GOLD analysis project Ga0116178, IMG submission 89880) | Active sludge microbial communities of municipal wastewater-treating anaerobic digesters from USA - AD_STIC12_MetaG | ecosystem: Engineered > Bioreactor > Anaerobic > Digestate | place: USA... | reverse complement strand
TGTCAAGATAAAGGCTGCTGCCACGATGTAAATGACCACTTTCTGTCTTTTTCTGAGGTCGTCAAGCATGTATATCCTCCAATTAGGGTTAAATTATTGGTATTGAGGAGCCATCTTTTTAAGATGCCCAATTTGGGCAAGTGTTTTTTATACCGCCATCAGATAAACAGCGTTTTTGCATCAGATGACTTCCGGTTACGGATCATCTATCTGTCTATCCCACAAGCATTGCACGCCGTCTCAAGGTATCTTAGCTGCTACCTTTGAAACTACTTGGAGAGCAGAAGCTTAAACCTGGCAGTCCAGGAAAGGTCTCACCACTCCTGCTCTAATCCTGGTATGAGGCGCCAGATAGGCATGTTTTCCCTCATTCGCTTTGAGTTGTTGCCAGAGTGAGTCTGACATCACCTGGTTTCCAAAAGACTTGAGAATCAGGATAGAGTATGTTAATTGCTCATTTCCTGTATTGATTACACCCAGTTCTTGTCCTACAAATTCACAGAGGGTTCTCTCATCCATACCGCTGCAGATCAAGCCGGCTATCTTCTGCTCTTTCAAGGCATTCAGCATCTCCAAGTCAGGCGCAAAAGAGCAGGCGATCAGCTTGCCTTTCAAATCCAGATTTTGGATCGCTGCCGCACTGTCGATGCAAAGCAAGGTGCCGCTGCTATCTTTTCCCACTCCCAAGCTGCCTTCCAGTCTCTTTGCCTCATAGCGCAAAGTGACCGATTCTTCGGGCTGCAGCTCAATAACCTCACCTCGAACGTGGGCCAAGAAATCTATGGGTGTGGTCTTGTATTGCAGGATTATCATGCCAGTTTTACTGTCAAAATGTGTAACGTTTCCCGTCTGCGGTGCCTTCACAAAACTAAAACCGCCCGCGGCCTTGCGACTGGCTATCACATCGCCCCTATAGGCAAAATCTCCCACTATTTTGTTCAGGTAACGTCCTACCTGCCTGGGCTTTACACCCAGGGCCGTGGCCAGATTTATCGCTGTAGGCCTGGTGCTATAATCTTGGATTTCGGAGAGCACCACCAAGCCCGTGTGATAATCCATCATCTCCACCTTGCCTCTGATAGGGCTGATGATGGTGCAGCTCTTACGCAGATAAGACGGCCAATTTGGGTCATCCGGCACTATTGCGATCTGCTCGTCAAAATCCACCTCATCATGGAGCTTGATGCGAAAAGAGCTCTTGATCACCTCTTCGCTCAAACCACCAAACTTGCTAAAGCCATCTACGATAAACAGGCGCGGTGGATTATAGCGATTGGTGGCAACGATGTCCTGTGGCTCAACTGCTTGCCCTACCGAGAGATGAGTCTCACCCTTGTATGGCAAACGCACCTGACGCTCGTAAAGGGCTGATGGTTGAAAGCTGGGGTCTATTATTCTCTCCGTGATGCGCATATCTGGTGCCGTCGTAAGAGGTTGTGCGTTGCTTTTGTGGATTCTGCTATCCAAGATCACGGGCAGACATGTGCTCATGCCTTGGCTATGTTTCGAATTTCCAAGATTCACGCTCGCAGAAAGCTGGAAAGTTATCTCTTTCTCACCGGCAGGTAAGATCATCAAGCTGTTTGCTGGCAATTGCTTATCCACACCATTTACCTTGTAGCTGAGGAAGGCTTTTTTCTGTCCTTTGGTGAAGATGGGGGCGATGTGCCAAGCCACACTTTGCAGGCAGTCTTGAGCCAAAAGAAGGGATGCGACTTCGGGATTTGCTTCGCTCAAGACGCCGATATGAGGGCTGATGAAATCCTTATCTATCTTGATTTCCGTGATCCCTTTGGGGCTGATAGCGTTGATGACAATCAGCGCCGCATCAAGCGGGTCATCTAAATGTGCAAAAACGCCGCCCGAAGCAATGATCAAATCAATGTCACTCTGCTGAAACTGATATCTCTTCTCATAGACCTGGTAATTGAACTTAAAGTCAAAGCCATCCACATCATTGCTGGTCACTCGCTCCAAAAAGCCGATCTTCTCTTGGTTGAAGTGCATCTCCTGATGCCGGATTAAGGCCAAACGGATGGCTTGAGTGGCTAAGGTCTTCTCGATCTGCTTCTCTGCCTCTGTCATTGGCAACAGAGTGGGGTTAAGACATTTATTTCCAATATAGTTACGCACATCATCGGCGGTGAATCCCTCACCCAACATATTCATAAAGCCTTCTTCCGTGCTTTCTTTGAGCACATTCAAAGCACTGTAACTCATACCTAAATTTGCACTTACGGTGCGCTGTAGATGACCCTGAATCTGAGAAAACACGTCTGTGGTAGCACCTCCCACATCGAAGGCAAAGATATTGCGCTGCGCCTGCCGGTCAAAGAGGCTCAGAGTATTCAAAACGCCCAAGGGAGTGGGGATGATGTCTCCTTGTGTGATCTGCTTTAGCTTATAGTATCCGGGCGCTCTTTCCATCACATTTTCCATAAAGAGATCGCGGATTGTTTCCTGAGTGGGAGCCAGGTTTTCCACATCCATCTTGGGACGGAGATTGGGCAGGATGTGCAGATCGAAATCCTTGCCTATCATCTTCTTAACCAAGTCGGCAGCCTCGCTGTTCCCTGCATAAAGTGTAGGAATTGGCGTGTCTGTTTCGTATTTTGGCAGCGGTTTTGCCACCCTTAGGATTTCGGCCAACCTCAGCACGCTGCTCAGAGCACCTCCATCCGTGCCGCCGCTCAATAAGATCATGTCCGGATGCAGGTTACGCATCGCCATCATCTGCTCCGCAGCTTGACGCCCATCGTTGATGGCAAAGGTATCCAGGATCACGCCTCCAGCTCCATAAGCGGCTCGCTGTGCGCTGCTGGCGGAATCAAACAGCGTGAGACCGATCACCAAAATCTGCAAGCCTCCACCCGCAGAACTGCTGCTCAAATACTGAACTTCTGGCAGGAAATTGAGCCCTTCCGCATCCTCAAAAAGCTGGATGCCAGCCTTTTCCTCCAAAGCCTTGCAGGCTTCCCTGATGCCCATACACACATCGTTTTGAGGCAATTCCACCGTGGTGGGATGCGACGCAAGCGCCACGAGTGCAGGTATTTGCGAGCTGATGTCCAACAGGATGGCCTTGGTGGCTGTGCTGCCGACATCGGTAATAACGGCATATTTGTATTTCATCTTAAATCTCCCAATCGTCTGTTGAGATCAGAATAATCAAGCTGTGTTTTTAGTCAATGATAAATGAGGCGATCCCTCAAGCCTCGGTTTTTCACCCAACCAATCACCTACTAAAATAGTAGGCGTTTATTGGTGTGGCCGGGCACCGGAAAAAGTGGGTCTTTCTGAAATAATTGACCTCTGCACGGAAAAAAGTAACGTGAAACGGCTGTTTTTGATACCCCTCAAATTCGCTGTTTATGCGGCTTCCCTGCCCCGCCCCTGCTTGGCTCCTGCTCCAATGAGCAGGAATGGCATAGGATACCAATAGGTTACACGTTTGGGCGGAGTAGCCTCCCAGAAAGAGGTGAACCTTTCCCAAAAGTCAAATGTCTCGAAAACATCTCGCTTTTGAAAGGTTTTTTCCCACGAATTACACGGATTAAAGGGGCTAACTACTTTCGTACAGTCCGTCTCTGAATCATCGCTGTACGGTCGCTGGTATTTTAACCGTAACCCATGGACATACATCCTTCAAAACACCGCTTCCCATCTATACTCGGCTGTGACTCACATCTCATAACTCACAACTACGAGCGAAGCTCACCCCGCCCTTGCTTACCCGCAGGGTGATGCCGTGGCGATACTCGGGTTTTTCCCGAGTGGCTCCGAGTAATCACCGGGCGGCTAAGCAAGGAAGAGGTAGGGTCGGTCGCCAGACCGACCATGTACGGGCGCTCGCTGAACCGCCGTAGTACGGTCACTCATGTATGTTCGCTTGCCGTAGCGATCAAAAAACTGTCCCGTCTACCACATTATCTGGGCCAAATCAGCGTGAGTTGGACAGCTTTTAGTAGCTGCTTCCACAATATAGTTAAAGAAAAGCATTGACGGAATTTGGCTGTCATCTTTAATAACCCAAAGCTTTATTTCGGTGGCCTATTCAGGCTCCATCTGAAACTTAACTCTATATAACATCATATTTTAAATATAAGACATAATAGGAGATCAAAATGAGTAATTCTCGTGTTCCAGTAGTCCCAGATTGCCAATTGGAAGGCAAAGTGGTGTTGATCCGCATGGATCACAACGTAGTGAAAAAAGGTAAGATCAAAGACACGATGAGGATTGATAGGTCTATTCCTACCCTACAGAGAATCCTCAAGGCGGGCGGTTTGCCCATAGTGATGACGCACGTGGGGCGTCCCAAGGACAAGCAGACAGGTAAAATCACGATGAGTGAAGACGATGCCGTAACGCCCATCGTTAAGTATCTGGATGAGCAGCTTTCTCTCAAAGGTTTTGTGCCTCAGATGCAGGCGCAGGATGAATTTGGCATCACCGATCTTTCGCCCTTGGCCGATGCTGTTGTAAAACTAAAAAGTGGCGAAGCGGGATACGTCTATCTTCCCAACACCCGCTGGTTTAAGGGAGAGGAAGCCAAGGATGGCACAGAGGATGTTTTTGCCAAAGATCTGGCTTCTTATGCCGATCTCTATGTAAATGATGCCTTTGGCTCTTGGCAACCGCATGCCAGCACCTATAGCATCACCAAATACCTGCCTTCCTATGCGGGGCTTTTGATGATGGCCGAAATTGAAAATCTGGATGCCGTTTTGCAGCCCAAGCGTCCCATGGTCGCTGTGGTCGCTGGCGCCAAGTTTGACACCAAGATCGGGCCTCTTTCCAGCTTGATTAAGACCTGTGACTACTTAGTGTTAGGTGGCGTGATCTACAACGCTTGGTTGGCTCATAAATATGGGCTGAAGATCAAGGGTGTGGGTGAGGAAGACATCGCTCAGGCTGCCAAGTTTGCTGCCGAGATTGGTGAAAAAGCTTCTCGTATCATAGAGCCTAAGGTTGTAGTGGAATCCGATAGCTTTGATGAGCGCACCGACGGCTCTTGGAGATTCGTCAAACCGGCGGAATTGGAAGCTGGCACTGAGCTTGGCTATATCTTGGATGCTGCGCCTGTTGCTTTTACAGATCAGAAGATCAAGGATGTGTTTATGCAGGCATCCACCATCTTCATCAATGCCGTGATGGGCTTGACCAGCCTCTTTGATGAGGGCACGGCTGCCATGTATTCCCTGATTGATCAAAACAAGAAGGCACTGAAGATCTACGGTGGTGGAGACACCATTCAGGATTTTAAGACGCTTTTGCCAGAAATCTTTGCTGCAGCTTCAAAAGATGACAGCTACTATTTCTTCACCGGTGGTGGAGCGGTGCTCAACGCCATCGAACAAGGCTCGCCTTATGGAATGAAGCCGGTGGAAGCACTGATTGAGAAATAAAAAAACGAGACGATAAAAGGAGAACCTTAAGTGGATTCTAAGACGAAAAACGATCTTGATCTGCGCAGTGAGTTTGAGCTCCACAGCTTGGAAGAATGGAAACAAGCGGTGATAGACAGCCTCAAGGGTGCAGATTTTGACAAAGTGATGCGCACCAAAACCTACGAAGGCATCACCTTAAAACCCATTTATACACGTGAAGACCTGCAAGGTAAGCCCTGGTTGGAAAGCACTGCCGGACAGGCTCCCTACCTTAGAGGCAGCGATGCAGAGGGCTTTATCAAGCAATCTTGGATCGTGGCGCAAAGACAGGATGAGCCGGATGCAAACGAGCTCAACAGTATCCTGCTCCACGAGCTGCAAAGAGGCTTGGGAGCCGCTAATATAAAGATAAATCCTGATACCTTGAAAGCTAAGGCTGATACCACTGCTTCAAGAGGCTTGAGAGTGAACAACCTCGAAGAGCTGAGCAAAGCCCTGCAAGGTGTAGAACTTAGAGCTATTCCCATCATGATGTTGGGCAATCGGAGCATGCTGCTCTTGCAGAGTATGCTCTACGCTTGGGCAGAAGAAAATGAGATGCCGCTGAACGAGCTGACCGGTGCCGTAGCCTGCGATCCTTTCCTGGATCAGGTGCCGGATTATGACACGCTTTACCAGATGCAGTTCATGGGAAAGAAGCACTCTCCCCAAATGAAGACAATCCTTTTGGATAGCTACAAATACGAAGCCATGGGAGCCAGTGCGACGGAAGAACTGGCCTACTTCCTCTCGGCTGCCCACAATATCCTCAAAGAGATGATCCAGCGCGGAGCCAAGATAGATGACATCGCACCCAGCTTTATACTCAAGCTTTCTTTAGGCTCCAATTTCTTTATGGAAATCGCCAAAATCAGGGCTGCAAGGATGCTTTGGGCTGAACTGATCAAGAATTATGGCGGTAACGAAGAGAGCCAGATGATTCACATCCATGCGGCGACTTCTTCATTCAACAAGAGCCGTTATGACGTGTGGGTCAATATGTTACGCACCACCACTGAAGGCTTTGCCGGAATAGTGGGCATGGTGGACAGCATGGAAATCTCAGCCTTTGACAGCACGCTGAAGCCGGTCGATGACTTTTCCGCTCGCATTGCCAGAAACCAACAACTGATCCTCAATGAAGAATCACACTTTAGCAAAGTGATCGACCCTGCAGGTGGCTGCTGGTATATTGAGAGCCTGGTGGCTGAGCTTTGTAACTTGAGCTGGAAGAAGATGCAGGCGATCGAGACAGACGGCGGCTTTGAGAAATACACAGAATCCGGCAAGCTGCATGAAGAACTGAACGTTTTGGCACGTAAGCGGATAGATATGGTCAATTCACGTAGAGATGTAAAAGTCGGCGTGAATATGTTTGCCAATCCGCAAGATACAATTGAGCTTGTCGAAGCTGAAGAACCTGCTACGGTGGTGGCTGAGACAGAGAGCGGACTCGATCTCGCTGAGCTGAAAGCTGTTGAAGATGACGCAGATAAGCTCTTTGAGGCTTTGATCAAAGCATGGCAGCATGGAGCTACAATCCAAGAGCTGGCTAAGGCTTTGGGCTGGGAGATTCAATTACGTGAGTATCCACGCTTGCGCAATGTGCAGGAAGTGGAAGCCCTGAGACAGGCTATCGAAGCACTGCCGCAGAAGCCGGTAATTCATCTTTTGAATATGGGTAAGGTGCTGGATTTCAAGGCCAGAGCGGACTTTTCCTCTGCCTTCTTCCAGATGTCCGGTTTTGAACTTATCAATCCCGCCGGCTATGAAACTTGCGAAGCAGCGATTCAAGCTGCTGCGGAGAGCAAGGCCAAAGCGGTGTGCATTTGCAGCACGGATGCGCTTTATGAGGAGCTGGTTCCCGTGCTCTGCCAAGGCTTGAAGCAGCTTCCTCATGCTCCCATCATCATCCTTGCGGGCTACCCTCAAGATAAGGTGGAAAGCTATCAAGCAGCCGGAGTGGACGTCTTCATCCATATCCGTGCAAACGCCTACGAAACCAATAAACAAATCATCAATAAAATGGGGGTGGAACTGTGATACCTGATCTTACAAAAATCAAACCAGATTTTGCCGTTGGGAAGACGGTGAAAAAAGCTGAACTGCCCTTGTGGAAAACAAACGAACAGATAGATGTGAAGGCACTTTATGAGGCAAAAGACCTGGATAAGATGCAGCACTTGGACTTCCTGAGTGGCTTTGCTCCTTATCTGAGAGGCCCTTACCCCTCGATGTATGTGCAACGTCCTTGGACGATTCGTCAATATGCTGGATTCTCCACTGCTGAAGAGACTAACGCCTTCTACCGTAGAAACTTGGCTATGGGTCAGAAAGGGCTCTCTGTGGCTTTTGACCTGGCTACGCACCGTGGCTACGACTCAGACCACCAAAGGGTGATCGGAGACGTGGGAAAAGCCGGTGTCGCAGTGGATTCAATTCTGGATATGAAGATTCTCTTCGATTCTATTCCGCTGGATAAGATGAGCGTTTCCATGACCATGAACGGAGCGGTGATCCCCATCATGGCTTTCTATATCGTGGCTGCCGAAGAGCAAGGCGTCAAGCCGGAACAGCTTACCGGAACCATCCAAAACGACATCCTTAAAGAGTATATGGTGCGCAATACCTATATCTATCCACCTGAAGCGTCCATGCGCATCATCGCTGACATCTTTGCCTATACCAGCAAGAACATGCCCAAGTTCAACAGCATCAGCGTAAGCGGTTACCACATGCACGAAGCAGGTGCAACTGCTGACTTAGAAATGGCTTACACGCTTGCTGATGGCTGGGAATATGTGCGCACCGGCCTCAAGGCTGGCATCGATATCGACGACTTTGCACCCCGGATTTCCTTCTTCTGGGGTCAGGGGATGAACTACTTTATGGAGATCGCCAAGATGCGCGCCGCCAGGATGCTTTGGGCTAAGATCATCAATCAGTTTGAGCCCAAGAATCCTAAGTCTTTGGCGCTGAGAACCCACTCTCAGACTTCCGGCTGGAGTCTCACGGAGCAGGATCCCTACAACAACGTGGCACGCACCTGCATCGAAGCCCTGGCCGCAACGCTTGGGCATACCCAATCCTTGCATACAAACTCGCTGGATGAGGCCATCGCTCTGCCTACTGATTTCAGTGCCCGTATCGCCCGTAATACTCAGCTCTATCTGCAAAATGAAACCTACATCACCAAGGTCATAGACCCTTGGGCGGGTTCATATTATGTGGAATCTCTCACGGATGAGATCATGCACCGCGCTTGGGCGCATATCATGGAAGTGGAAGAGCTGGGCGGTATGGCCAAGGCGATCGGAACCGGATTGCCCAAGATGCGCATCGAAGAAGCGGCTGCCAGACGTCAAGCCAAGATTGACTCCGGCTCAGAAGTGATCGTGGGTGTGAATAAGTATCGCTTGGAAAAAGAAGACGCCATGGAAATCCTGGAAGTGGACAACACCGCAGTTCGTGAAGCGCAATTGGCGAGATTGGCACAGCTCAGAGCTCAAAGAGATGAGGCCAAGTGCCAGGCAAGCTTGGCTGCTCTGACCAAATGCGCCGAGACCGGTGAAGGAAACCTGTTAGAGCTCTCCATCGTAGCAGCGAGAAACAGAGCCTCTTTGGGCGAAATCTCCGACGCCATGGAAAAGGCTTTCGGACGCCATCAAGCGACAACCAAGCTGATCAACAACGTTTATAGAAGCGAGTATACCATGACAGATGATATAGAAAAAGTGCGTGCTTTGACGGATGCCTTTGCGGAAAAAGAAGGACGCAGACCCAGGATATTGGTTGCCAAAATGGGGCAGGATGGACACGACCGTGGAGCCAAAGTGGTGGCTACTGCTTATGCCGATATGGGCTTTGACGTGGATGTTGGCCCCTTGTTCCAGACTCCGGAAGAGACAGCCCGCCAAGCAGTGGAAAATGACGTGCACATCGTGGGCATGAGTTCACTGGCTGCAGGACATAAGACGCTGCTGCCTCAGTTGATAGCAGAGCTCAAGAAGTATGGCCGTGAAGACATCATCGTAATCGTGGGAGGAGTGATCCCACCTCAGGATTATGACTTCCTCTTGGAAAACGGTGCAAAGGCTATCTTCGGCCCTGGAACCAGGCTGCCTGAAGCCGCTACCATCCTCATGCAAAAGCTAATGGAAGAATAGATTGAACAGACGCAAACCGGAATGGATTCCTGAAGGTGCAGGCCCGGAGTATGCCTCCAGAGTGATGAGCCCCAAGGCGGCTGAAACGGCTACAACCACAGCTCCCTGGCGCAAATCCAAGAGCAGGTATGATCTGGACACCTTGCAGGCAGGAATTCTGCGTGGAGACCGCGCAATGCTCTCCAGAGCCATTACTCTGATCGAAAGTAATTCGGCTTCCCATTTCGCTATGGGGCAAGAACTGATCAAAAGAATCTTGCCCCATACCGGTTCTTCCATCAGGATCGGCATCACAGGTGTTCCCGGAGCGGGGAAGAGCACCTTTATCGAAAGCTTTGGCTGCTACCTGATCTCGCAAGGTAAGAAGGTGGCCGTCCTCGCTATTGACCCCAGCTCCAGCATCTCGCAAGGAAGCATCTTAGGAGATAAGACGCGGATGGAAAAGCTGAGTCGCAGTGAACATTCTTTCATCCGGCCTTCGCCCAGCTCCGGAGTTTTGGGAGGTGTGGCACGCAAGACGAGGGAGTCGATGCTGCTCTGCGAAGCTGCCGGATATGATACCATCCTGATCGAAACCGTGGGCGTGGGACAATCCGAAATCACGGTGCGCAGCATGGTGGACATCTTTATGCTCATCCAGATCGCCGGTGCAGGAGACGAGCTGCAAGGCATCAAAAAAGGCATCATGGAGCTCAGTGACCTGATTATCGTCAATAAAGCAGATGGTGACAATGTCCAGGCTGCCAGGATGGCTAAAGCTGAGCTGGATCATGCCTTACACTACATTCAGCCCAGCACCAAAGGTTGGCAGAGCCAGACGCTGCTTTGTTCCGCTTTGGAAGGAACGGGACTCGACGCCATCTCAGAGAAGATTGATGAATTCATCGCTAATACCAAGGATAGCTCCATGTTCCTGTCTCGCCGTAAAGATCAGGTCCTACATTGGTTTGATGCGCTTTTGGATGAGGCGGTTTTGGCTGCCATCTATGGAAAAGCAGGCATCAAAGAGAAGATTCTTGGCCTGAGAGGCGAGGTCAGAGAAAACCAAAAACCCGTGGTACTGGCGGTTCAAGAGGCTTTGGAAGAGCTGAAGATCGACGGGTATTGACGATAACGTAGCGGCGGTCACTGAACCGCCGAAAACCTTAGACAGGAGACTAACATGAAGACTGCAGAGTTTAGTATAGCCTACAATCAGGTGCACAGGCCATCAAAGGTGGCATTGGCCGTCACTCAAAAGCATGATGGATCATTCAATCTGATCACACTTGAATGGTTTATGCGCACCTCGATCAGGCCACCCATGTTCGCTATTTCTATCGGGCACAGCCGTTTCAGCCACATGTGTCTGGAAGCAAATCCCTACTTCAACCTCGTGTTTCCCGCTTCAGAGATGAAGGACTTGTGCATGTCTGTCGGCTCTACTACCGGAGCGGATACGGATAAATTCGAGCTTAACAAGGTTGAATTTATTGAAGGGAAGCTTAGAGGCTTGCCGGTTCTCACGCAGGCTAAGGCGGTGTTTGAATGCGAGGTAGTGACACAGGTTCGCAGCGGCGATCATACGATTTATGTGGGCCAGGTAAAACATAGCTGGCTCAAAGAAGAGGGCGATGTATTGGTTTTCACTTGAGCTCCTTATGTCGCCATAAAGAAGAAGCCGCTCATTTCGAAATGGGCGGCTTCAATTTATCTGTCTGTAATGATTAACGTTTCTTCTTGGTGAGTGTCTTCACGCTCTTCTTTTCCTTCTTGGTGAGGATGAAGATATCCAAAACCAAGGGGCTGGCGATGAAGATGGAAGAGAAGGTTCCCAAGATCACACCGAGGGTCATGGCAAAGGCAAAGTCATGCAACACCGAGCCACCGAAGAGCAGCAGAGCCACCGAGCTGAACAGGGTGGTGAGCGTGGTGATGACTGTACGGCTCAGGGTAGCATTGATCGCACGGTCAAACAGCGGAGGCAGAGCTTCACCACGGTTCAATCTGAGCTCTTCACGGATGCGGTCAAAGATCACGATCGTGTTGTTGATGGAATAACCCACGATGGTGAGCAATGCGGCGATGATCTGGAAAGTCATCTCTTTACCCGTGATGGCAAAAGCACCGATGGTGATGAAGACGTTGTGGAACAGGGCAAATATGGCGATCACACCGAAGGTTAGCTCAAATCGGAACCAGATGTAGATGATCATGAGTACCAAGGCAATCAGAACTGCGACCAGGGCTTGAGAGCGTAGCTCGCCACCTACTTTGGGGCCAACAACGTAGAACTCCTCTACCACTTCTGTTTTCATATCTTTACCTTCCACATACTGAGGGAAGTTAGTCTGGATGATCTCAATGATGCGGTCTTTGGCGTCGCCACTTACCTCATCTGTGTCCCTTTTGCTTTTCATTTTGATCAAGAAGAGAGCGTCACTTGCCTCGCCGATGTTCTGAATGTCCGCCTCAGGGAACCCGTTTATCCTCAAAGTGTTTCTCAGTTCTCCTACCTTCAGGGTAGGTACGCTGGGATCTTTGGCCTTAAGGTTGATCTTGGCAGATACACCGCTGGTGAAGTCCACGCTCCAGTTGAGGCCATTTGCAATCAAGGCGATCAAGCTGACTAACATCAATATCCCTGAGATGACATAAGAGATTTTGCGGCTTTTAACGAAGGGGACCTTTGCATTTTTAAACATTCTCATGATTCCTCCTAAATACTCATCGTCTCTTTATTGCTTTTCAGGAACAGGTTGTCGAAGATGGCTCGCACAAACACAATGGCGCAGAACATCGAACCTATGATACCGATGGTCAGGGTGACAGCAAAGCCACGTATGGGCC
>Ga0116178_10003236_pt1 | contig 12426 bp, 9 predicted proteins | sample AD_STIC12_MetaG_FD_89880 | JGI IMG/M metagenome (GOLD analysis project Ga0116178, IMG submission 89880) | Active sludge microbial communities of municipal wastewater-treating anaerobic digesters from USA - AD_STIC12_MetaG | ecosystem: Engineered > Bioreactor > Anaerobic > Digestate | place: USA... | reverse complement strand
GGCTTGGGCTGAGCCTCGCGCGCATCGAGAGAAACGAGGAGGCAAAGGCGTATCTGCAGAAAGCCCTCGAGCTCGACTCCGAATTGACCAATGCCCGGAATCTGCTGGGCCTGATCCATCTGGAACTCGAGGAAAACGAGTCCGCGGCGGCCCAGTTCCGGCGGTATCTCGCGTCGTCTCCGGACGATGTGAGCGCGCGCGAACATTTCGCGGCCGCCCTGGCCCGCCTGGGCCGCTACGACGAGGCCATCGAGGAAGTCACCACGTTGTGCGAACAGGCCGGCGCCGAGGCCCGGCATCATCTCCAGCGCATGTACCTGCTCCTGCGCGCGGGCCGTGCGGCGGAGGCCGGGCGGGCCGTTCCGCCGAACGACGCCCCCATCATGGGCACCCTGCTCCGTGCATTCGCCCGCAAGCTCGCCGGAGAACCCTATCTGCCGCTTCTGGAATCGCTGGACAAAATCGACGGCGACATCGACGCCGAAAGCCACGACTACCTCCAGGAAATCCTGTTTCTGTACGGCGCTGAGCCGACCGGCGCCTTCCTGCTCGAGCTTATGCGCGCCATCGACGCCGAAGGCCTGCAATCCCAGCGCTTCAACATTCTCCAGGCGCGGATTCTCATGGCGCTGGACCGGCCCGCGGAGGCGGCGCCGGTGTTGCTCGCCACCCTCGACCGGTTTGGCGCGGACAAATGGCTGCATTATTACCTGGCCATCATCTACGACGAGTTGAAGGAGCCGGCCAACACCGAAACGCATATCGAGGCCTGCCTGCAACTCGATCCGGACGATCCGGACGTCTTGAACTTCCTGGGGTATTTCTTCGCGGACAACAACAAGAATCTCGACCGCGCCGAAACCCTGGTCAAGCGCGCGCTCGAACTGTCGCCTGACAATGGCTTCTATCTCGACAGTCTCGGCTGGGTCTATTACCGGCAGGGAAAAGTCGACCTGGCGATCGAGTACATCCGGCGCTCCATTCTCCGGCTTGAGCGCGACGATGCGGTGGTTCGGGATCACCTTGGCGACGCGTACCTTCTCAAAGGGGAGGTGGACAAGGCGGTGGAAGAATGGGAGCGTGCGCACCGCCTTGACCCCGAACTGGAAGGCGTGGCCGAGAAGCTCAACCGCCATCGCGTGCCGCAACACCCGCGGTGAACAGGCCCGCCAAACACCACTCTGCACGGCGGCCGCGATGGCTGCGGCGGGAAGGAGTTTTGTCTGTGACTTCGCTGATTCTGCTTGAACTGGTCTTGTGCCTCGCAAGTCATGCCGAGTCGCTGCCGTACGAACGCATCGACGACCGCCTGGCCGCGTACGGCCGGGAAGGGCGCTGTGTGGACAGCGAAGCGCTCTCCCGCCAGTACCACGCCGCGGTGGATCCCGCGACCGGCGAAACCGTCATGACGCCGCCGGCGCCGCCCGCAGTCAGGGTGGTCCATGAAGAAACGGTCTATACGCATACCCCGGCGAACAATGGCTCGGGACCGTTCTGGAGTTCCGGCTGCACCACCCTTGCCCGGGTTGGGGACACCGTGGTGCTGTCGGAGATGGAAACGGGCCCGGACGTGCCGCTGCTCTGCAATACCCGGTGGCGGCTGCACGCACGCACGGAGAACGGATGGCGCCTCCTGGCCGAAGCCGACGGCTACCGGCAGCGTGAACCCGCCGTCCTCGCCACCACGGGACCCGAGGCGTTCTATCTGTACGTAAATGACAGCACGGAACCGCCCGGCACCAAGTACGGCCCTTGCACGCCCTACCTGCTGAAATTCAACCTGGAAAACGCGGCCAATCCCCAAACGCTTCGTCCGGTTTGGGAGGGCGAAACCACATTTACCGATCATTCCTACCGGGGGTACGCGGCGGATCGCGACGTCCAGGAACTGCTCATGCTCAACATAGACGCCAAGACAAGCGAGCAGAACTGGTGTCACATGAACGCCAATGGCGAAGTCCTGGGCAATGGCAAGATCACGTTCCCCATCCGGTCGTGCTACCCCCAGGCCGCGCTGAAATCCGGCGCCGCGTACGTCCTCGCCGTCGGCGATATCCGGGAACCCGTCACGGAATGGGCGGACTACAAGTTCGAGCAAACGAAAAGCTCATGGGATTATGTCTTCCGCATCCTGTATTTCACGTGGACGCCCGATCTCCGCTCGCAGGGATTCGCCCCCGCCATCGAGATTGCCAATGTCGACGCGACGGCGGGGCACGTGTTTGGCCAGGACCTCTACGTCACCCCGGGCGGCGATGCGTACGTCATGTACACCCAACGGCCGGTGAGTACGCCTCTCATGCGCGACAGGTTCTTCCCGGACCTTTCGATCATGGATTCGCTGCACCTGGCGGTTGTGCGCGGTGGCCAGGTCATTGAGCGAAAAGTGCTCCTGGAGGGGACGGACACGCGCCAGCCCGGGTGCGCGCGATTCCACGTCGCGGCAAACGGCGACCTCTACGCGCTTGTGTACGCGGCCATCGACGGCGCGCCGGGCAACTATCTCATGCCTCTCAACCCGCCGCCGGACGGGCCCTCGCTCATCCCCATCCCCCTTCAGCAACCCACGTCGTCATTCCTTCTGGCCAGCCCGCGCGCGGGCAATGCCCCGTCGAACACCATCGACCTGGTCGGCGCGGGTCCCGCGAACAGCATCGTGTACGCGCAGATGGCCCTGGAGCAGTGATCGGCGGGACAATTAATTCACAGCGCATCGCCCCCGCCACGGGCGCATCGGACGTGACACATCGGACGTGACGCATTGACAACTCTTGACGCCGCGTCATATCATGGGCCCACAATGACCATACAAACACGCAAACAACGCGATCTTCGCAGACGGGAAGATCTCTTTCTTCAGGTGGCGCGCAGGCTGCTGCTCGAGCGCGGTTTTCATGGGTTGACCATGGATCGCATCGCCGAGGAAACCGAGTATTCGAAAGGCACGATCTACCTGCATTTCGGCTGCAAGGAGGAGTTGATCCTCGAACTCGGGAAACGGTCCCGCCGTCAGCGCCTGGAACTCATCACCCGCGGCGTTACCTTCGACGGCCGTCCGCGCGAGCGCATGGTGGCGATCGGGGTAGCGGTGGATATCCATACGCGCTTGTTTCTCGACGACGTCCGCATCTGGGAGATCATGAATGCGGAGTCCATCATCGAGAAGATCCCGGCCGACCGCCAGCCCGACCTCAAGGCCTCCGACATCGCCGTGAATGACATGCTGATCGGGCTGGTGAACGAGGCGATCGCGTGTGGCGACCTGGTCTTGCGCCCCGGTGATTCGCCCCAGGAGATCACGTTTGGACTGTGGGCCATCACGGATGGCGGGTTTGCGGCCATCCTCGGCAACGCACCGCTGGAGCACTTGAACCTTCGTGATCCCTACGCGGCGATTTTCAAGAATTGCCACGTTCTCGGCGACGGGTACGGGTGGCGTCCCTTGTCTACGGAATGGGATTACGACGCGACCGTCGAGCGGATCCGTCGCGAAGTGTTCCCGGAAGAGTCCCGCGTGGCCTTCGGCGGCGGGGAAGCGGCCTGACCGGGCCGGGTGGCCGCCCGCGGCGGCGCGGGGTATTCCGGTGGCCGCAGTGCTGGTTCACGCCGGACAGGGGTGGCGGAATCACAAACAAGCGCGTACCGCAACCAGGATAGGCACCATGCAGGCACGATTTCGCCCGTTGCCGGTTCTCTTTGTGCTTACGGCGGCATTCGGCATGGCCCAGGCGCAGCCCGGGGCTTCTTCCAACGGCCATGTGCTCAACCTTGAACGCTTCGGGGCGGGCGTCCCCGGTGGGTGGCTGCTCGACGGCAACGGCTTCACCTGGGAGCCGGAAACCGGACCGGGCCGGCTCGGACCCGGCGCGGGACGCCTTCACTTCGGCGACGCCGGGCGCATTGAGATCACCTCGCCCGCGCACCGCCTGGAACCCGGTCGCCCGCACACGCTCCTCCTGTGGTTCCGTTCCGAGCCCGCGGGCGCGTCGCTCTCGGTGTCGCTTCATGACAACGAGAGCCGTCAGGCCCTGGCCTTCGAACAGACGGTCACGGCCACGCCGGAGTGGCAGCAGGTGCGCATGACCCACGCGCTTCCGGAGGCGTTGAAAGACTGTTACTACCTCCGTCTGTCGGCGAGCGGCGCCAACACCACCCTCTGGCTTGACGGCCTCTGGCTGGGCGCCACGGATGCGGAACTTCCCGCGAACTGGCAGCCCGCATGGCACGCGGCCGCTGTGGTTGTCGCACCCGAAGCGCCGTGGGGCGTCGTGGCGGGAAGCGGACCGCTGCGGTACCGGGTACGCGTCGCGGGCGCGACCGCTCCGGGAGCGCGGCTTCAGACCCGCGTCGTCTCCACGACCGGCGAGACCGCCGGCCAGCCCGCGCTCCCGCTCGACACGACGGGCAACTGGATCGGCGCGGCCGAGATCTCCGGGGACATCGCAAACCGTTTTGGGATGTTTCGTGTGGAAGCCACAGTCGTCGATCCGTCCGGCAAGGCCCTGTCGCCGATGACGGAGACCCTGCTGGCGCGGGCGCCGGAACCGTTTCCCGCGCCGTTCCGCGACTCGTATTTCGGGATCCACGTGAAGCTGACCGCGCCGGACCTTGAGGCCATGGCGCGGCTGGGCTACAAGTGGCTGCGGCTCCACGACGCGTCCGGCATCACCAAGTGGGGCCTGATCGAGCCCGAACCCGGCCGCTGGGTCTGGCACGACGACGAGGTGGCGCTGGCCCGCGACAAGGGGTTTTTCATCCTCGGCATGCTCGACAGCGCGCCCGCCTGGGAATCCGGCGCGCAGGAGGAAGGGTATTTCAGCATCTACAGCGCCCCGAAAGACCCCGAGAACTGGCGCAACTACGTGCAGCGCGTGGTCGCGCATTATAAGGGCGCGATCGATGACTGGGAGGTGTGGAACGAGCCCTGGAACCCCATGGGGTTCTTCAAGGGGGGCAATCCGCAGCGCTACACCGAGCTGCTCGAGATCGCCTTCACCGAAACCCGGGCGATCAACCCCGGCGCAGTGCTCGTCGGCATCGACACGTGGCCGCCCTACTGGGATGCGATGACCCTCGCGGCCGGGGCGTACGAGTGCTATGACGTCCTGTCGTTTCACCGCTACGACCCGGGCATGCACGGCTATCCGAACGATCCCATCGACCGCATTGCGAAACGGTTGCGCACGGCCCAGGAGAAATACGGCAAACCCAAACCCCTCCTGTTCAGCGAAGGCGGGCCCGACGTGACGGTTTTCCACGGGTCCTTCTTCTCGTTCGCGGAACCGGCGCTTACCGGCGACTGGTCGTGGTGCGCCGACCAGTACGCCCGGATGTACCTCACCACGATCGCCTCCGGGATCCAGCGGTTCTTCGCCTATTCCGTCCACAACCACACGCACCACGGGCACTCGACACACATGATGGTGGAGCCGGGACCGTTGCCGCGCCCGCTTCACCTCACCGCGGCGGCCCTGGCGCATTTCGTCGACGGCGCGGCCTACGTCGAGCGTCTTCGGCCCGCTCACGACATCAGCGCGCATGTGTTTATCCAGCCCCATGACCGGCCGTACGCGGCGGGAGAGTGCACCGTGGTTGTGCTGCATGCAAACGGCCTGGATCCCGAGCCGTTGCCGCGGCCGGTGCCCGGGGACGTCGCCTGCTACGACCGCTGGGGCAACCCGAGCGCGCCCCCCACGGAGGCGCTGCGAAGTCCGGTCTATCTGGTGGCGTCCGGCGACGCCGCCGCCGCCCTGATGTCCGCGCTCGCGCCTGCCGGGCCGGGCGCGCAACCGTAGGAGCGCACACCATGTCGCGAAAGGGCCTCGTATGCCTGCTTGTCTGCCTCGCGTGCGCCGGCGCGCGGGCCCAGATGTTTCCGGAAGAACGCGACGGGCTGAATGCGCTCCTGGGCCAGGTTGAGAGTTCCCTCACCTCGCAGACGCCCCCGCTGTGGTCGCTGTTTTCGCCCCTGGGCTCCCTGGCCATCGTGGACAACGGCGCGGGACGCTGCACGACCGCCCGGCGCGAGGAACTGCGGCGCGACTCCGGCACGGCCGAGGCCTTCGCCCTGCCCCGGGGCGCCCGGGCCACGTTCCGCGTTTATGAAACCGCCCGCGAACTGATGACCGGGCAGGCCATCTTCGAATCGCCCGAAAACACCCATTGGCTGGCGACGTTTGCGGCGCTGCCCGACGGCCCCGGGGGCGCGTACCGGCTGACTGCCCTGTGCGTATTTCCTTCCGATCAGCTCCTCTCTCCCGAGGGATCGCAGGACGCCGTGAGTGTGGTGAAAGAATGGGAACGGGTGGTCCGGGAAGGTCAGATGCTGGAACTGCGCCGGCATCTCTACCCCGAGCCGTTTCTGGCCATCATGGGCAAAGGCGGCATGGAACTGTTCCTGTATGTGGATCCCGAGCGCTACATCACGATGGCGCGCTACGCCGTGGAAGTGGGCCGGCCGGAGATCTCCGAAATGTCCGGAATCCGCGTACACTCAAACGGCGCCATTGCCGCGGTCACCGGCGCCTGGAAAGCGCCTAACGTGGTGTTCGGTCTCGGCAATTATCGTTTCACCGCGCTCCTGCTCAAAACGGATGGGGCCTGGAAAGTGGCCGGCCTGTTCATGGGCACGCAGACGCAATACTGAACGTACCGGCCGAAACGCGACGGCGTTCGCGTCAGGCAGAGAACGCGCCGGATGCGATGTCCGCAATGAGCTGCCTGCCCAGCGCGAGCGATGCTTCCGGGAACCGCCACTGCGCGGCAAGCCGTTCCGACACCAGCTCGCGCAGTTGGGGCAGCACCAGCATTTCCGCGGCCTGTTCGCTCGACAACGACCGCGCCACGTACGAATCCTCATCGAACGTGTCGAAGAAGCTCCGCAGGCCCCGGTCCGCGTCGCCGCCGACCGCGCCGAAATCCTGGCCGTAGATGTGCATGGCCGAGCTGTAGTCCGCGTAGCTGCCCACCCGGACCGGGCGTCCCGTCTTCGCGGCGATCTGCCCGGCCACGACCTGTTGGAGGAAGGTGAGGCCGATGACGTTGTCCGGCCACGCCTTGTAGAGGTCGCGCGACCGCCACATGGTGTTCATGTTCAACACCAGGTTGCCGCCGGCATCTTCCGGGCACCGCAACTGCACCTCGCGCAGGCACGGCACGTCCTCTTTCAGGTACGGATCGATATTGGGCACGGAGGTGGTCGCGACGGCCCGCCGCGAAAAGGGGGTTTGGACGATGCGCTCGATAGCCATGGCCATCTGGTCGACGGTAGCCCCCGTCACGTCCGGATGCGCAAACAGCCGCTGGTGGTATGTATAGGGCCATTCTGTTGCCGACAATTCGCCCGAGAGCGCCTGCTTCAGTTGCTCCATCGGGACGACCATGTGATCCTTGATGCCCATGATCTCGGCGATGTAGGTGCCGATCTCGCAGAACGACACCGGCGGGAACCGCGGTTCGCCAAACGGCTCCGTCACCTCGATGAGCACGCGCGCGTCGCGGCTGGGCGGGTCAATGTACGCGCCGCTGGCGTCCTTGCGATCGTATTCCGTGCGGATCGCCAGCCCCTGCTCCCACACCGCCTTCATCGCGCGGTAATGGGCCCGCGGGATCGTGTCCGCCACAACGTGCAACGTCGGAATGCGTCCGCCGGTGTCAGCCTGTTCAGTCATAGGGCGCTCCTCCCCCTCTGCGGTTTGAGCCCGTATCATAGGCGGCCCCGCCTTCCGGTGCAACCGGCGCGCAGGGCGCCTTGGACAATTTCCGGGACTCGTGATAGACTGACGCCAGCGTCGGCGAGCGGGAAGGAACGCGATATGGACTGTTCAGTCTGCAAATTCCGGAGCGCCGTGGGCTACTGCGGCGTCACGCACGAACTTCTCTGTGAAGAGTGCGGCGTTCATTGCGATCAGTGCGGCATGTTTGTGGGCGCCGAGCACATCTATGAGACCGGCAAGGGCGTCCGGCTCTGCCCCAAATGCCAGGAAGAGCGGAAAGTCCGCAAGGCCGCCAAGCACAAACACCATCACCGGGACCGCGAACCCGCACCCACTCACGCGGCGGCGGACACCAGCCTTGCGGCCCTGGAGAACGCGCCCGCCCCGCCGCCGGCGGAGGACCTCGACGAGGAAGAGGCGGTAGTCGACGAAGAAGCGGCGCTGACGGCCAGCGGCTACCAGAAATGGCAACCCTGGCAGTTCAGCATGCTGCTGGCGGTATTCGGCGTCATCTGCGCCACCCTGATCATCATCTTCCCCTCGTTTCGCGGGATCAAGGTGGGCGGCGGCGCCTATTTTCCGATGGCGTACATCGTCGTCTTTCTGCCGCTGCTGGCGTTTGTGTGGGCCTTCATCGGCCTGACCTACGCGAAGTTCTGGGAAGACCGGGAGAAATGCCTCGTCAGTTCGGGACTGGGCATTCTGGCGATCATCATGCTGTTCGGGTCGTGGTTCACCGATCCCGTGCGTGAGGCGGAACAGCAGGCCGAGGTCGCGGTCAGAACACGCGATGACATGAACGCCCAGGAACTCGCCGAGTGGCGCGAAGGCATCCTGAGCCGGTACCGGTATTGAGCGGAGGCCCCCGATGACCTGGGTCGCGGAAGCCTACGACTTCTTCCTGGCCAACACGTGGTGGCTCGTCGCGCTGATCCCGGTGGTGATCGTGGTCTTTTTCGTCAAAATCTCCCGATAACGCCCATCCCGCCGGGGCGCGCTCGACCGGACAGATTTCCCGCTGACGGGTCTCGCATCGCGATTGAAACATGACGGAAGGAGAACGGAACCGGAATGAGACGCACCGTGTTCGCTCTGGCCGGCATGGCTCTGCTTGGCGCCTTCTTCGGGTTCGCGTCCGTAGAAACCCTGGCAACGCCGGCCGGCTGGATCTCGGCCGCCGTGCGCACGGTCATCACCGTCGCCGTGCTGGCGGTCTTCTTTCTGCTCCTGCCGCGCTGGTTCAACCTTCCCGCGCGGATTTTTCTGGCGATGCTCTCCGGCGCGCTCGCCGGGTGGCTCTTCAAACGGACGGGCGCCGAATCCTTTGCGATCGATTACCTCAACATTTTCGGCGCCCTGTTCATTCTCCTGCTGAAACTTGTCGTGACGCCTCTTATCTTCGTTTCGATCCTCTGCGGCGTATCCGGGATTGGCGACCCGCGCAAACTCGGCTCCGTTGGGTTCAAGGCCATCGCATACTATCTGGGCACGACGTCCGTTGCCGTCCTGATTGGACTGCTCTGCGTCAGCGCCATCCGGCCCGGAGCGGGGCGGAGCGACCTGCAGAGCGCCGCCGGCGCCGCCCCGGCCGGGGTGGAATCGGTCCGGGCACGCCCGTCTCTCGGCCGGGTCATTCAGGACGAAGCGTTGCCTACGATCATCGACAACCCCATCATGGCGGGCCGGAACCCGCTCACGATCATTTTTCTGGCCATCCTGCTGGGGGCCTCGCTCGCCGCGCTGGGTGCGCGCGCCCAGCCCGCCCTGGACGTCTTCCGGGTGCTCGACAAGGCGCTGATCCAGCTGGTGATGTGGGTCATGCAGCTTGCCCCCATCGGCGTGTTCACGTTGATGAGCAAGGCCATTGCCGAGCTGGGGGTCGACTACATTCTCTCGCTTGCCTGGTACTGCCTGACCGTGGTGACAGGCCTCGGACTGCATTTCGCGTTTCTCGTGGGCATTGTGCTGCCGGTGGCCGCGCGCGTGTCGCCGGTGCGGTTTCTACGAGGTTTCGCGCCGGCCATCGGACTGTCATTCAGCACCTCGTCGAGCTCGGCGACCCTCCCGGTGACGATTGACTGTACCACGCGCCGCATCGGCGCGGACGAGAACGTCGCCAACTTCATGCTGCCCATCGGCGCCACGGTGAACATGGACGGCACGGCCCTGTACCAGGCGGTGGCCGTGCTGTTCATTGCGCAAGTGCTGAACAAGGACCTCACCCTGGCCCAGCAATTCGGCGTGTTTCTGGCCGCGATCATGGTGTCCATCGGCACGGCGGGCATACCGGGAGGGAGCATTGCGTTAATGCCATTGGTGCTGAAGCAGGCCGGCATCGGCGCCGAGGCCATCGGGATCGTCATCGGTGTGGATCGATTCCTGGATATGTGCCGCACCGTTGTGAACATTACGGGCGACAGCGTCGGCGCCATCGTGGTATCGCGTTCGGAAGGCGCGGTCATCCAACCCCACGCCGTCGAGGAACAGGCTCCCCATGGATAACACACACACGATTCGACACATCGTCTGGGACTGGAACGGAACGCTGCTGGACGACCTGGACTTGTGCCTCACCGCCCTGCACGAACTGGGCAGGCCCCGGGGCATTCCCCCGGTTACGCTCGAGACCTACCGGGAACGGTTCACGTTTCCCGTCGTGGAATACTACAAGGCGCTGGGATTCGACCCCTCGCCCAAGGCGTTTGAAGAGGCGGCCCGTGAATGGGTCCGGATGTACGCCGACCGGGTCTACTCCGCGAGCTGGCTGTACGAGGGGGCCGTCGAAACCCTCGCGTGCCTGCGCGATGCCGGCCTGCGCCAATGCCTCGTCTCCGCCCACCAGCACGACATGCTCCTGGCCGCGGTCAGACATTTCGGCGTGTTTGACTACTTCGACACCATTCGCGGACTCCACAACCACTATGCCGAGAGCAAAATCGACCTGGGACGGCAGTGGCTGGCGGAGCTGGCGCCGCCGCGCGAAGCGGTCCTCATGATTGGCGACACGCTGCACGACCTTGAAGTGGCGAACGAGCTGGGTGTCCGCTGCCTCCTCGTCGCCCAGGGGCACCAGTCGGAAACGCGGCTGCGCGCCACGGGGGCCCCGGTGATCGCGTCAATCCGCGATGTGCCGGCGTTCCTGACGCTTTGACTGCGTTCGCCGGGCGCGCCGTTATTCGTCCAGCATGCCGCGCACCTGTTCCGTCAGCGATTGCACGGTAAAGGGTTTCTGCAGCAGCACGGCATCCGGACCGAGATCCACGCAGTCGGAGACCAGTTCATTCGCATAGCCGGACATGAACAGCACTTTCATGCCCGGCACACGGGGCGCGAGCTGCCTGTAAAGCTCCAGCCCGTTCATGCGGGGCATCACCACGTCGGTGAGCAGCAAATTGATGACCGCGCCGCTGGATTCCGCCACACGCAGGGCGTCCTCGCCATCCTGAGCCGTCAGGACGGTATACCCGTGTTTGCGGAGCACACTGCTGGTGAGGTTGCGCACCATGTCTTCGTCTTCCACGACCAGGATGGTTTCGGTGCCCCGGGCGCTGGCGGGCTGGGGTTTCTGGCGGGGCGGCTCGTCTGGCTGCTTGTCGACCGCCGGGAAATAGACCCGGAAGCTGGCGCCCTCTCCCGGCGTGCTGTCCGCCCAGATGTATCCCCCATGCTGTTTTGCGATGCCGTAGACGGTGGCCAGGCCGAGCCCCGTGCCTTTGCCCACGGCCTTGGTGGTAAAGAACGGGTCGAACACGTGCTCGAGCACTTCCGGGGTCATGCCGCACCCGGTGTCCGACACCGTAATGACGCTGTAGGTCCCGGGCGCGGAGCGCGTGGGCGGATGGCGCGTTTCATGGTCTTCGACGTCGACCGAACGGGTCGCGATCGTGAGAATTCCGCCCTGGGGCATGGCGTCGCGGCCGTTCACAATCAGGTTCATCATGATCTGCTGGATCTGGGAGGCGTCGGCCTCGATGGGGCGGATGCGGTCGTCGAGGTCCAGCCTCAATTCAATACCCTCGCCGATGAGCCGTTCGAGCATGGGCGCCATGTCCCGCAGCACCGCGTTGAGGTCGATGACCCGCATCTCCATGACCTGCCGGCGGCTGAACGCAAGGAGCTGATGGGTCAGATGGCGCGCACGCTCCGCGGCGCACGCGATCTCGTGAATCATCGCGTGTTTCGGGTCGGCGGGATCCATTCCCGCGATGGCCATGTCCGAATACGACAGGATGACCGACAGAATGTTGTTGAAGTCGTGGGCAATGCCGCCGGCCAGCAAGCCCACCGACTCCATCCGCTGCGCGAGGAGGAGCTGCTGCTGCAATTCCTTGCGCTCGGTAATGTCTTGTACCGTCCCCCGCACCTTGGTGATTCGCCCCGCTTCATCCTCGACCACCTGCGCCATCGAGTGCACCATCCGCGCCGCGCCGTCGTTCTGCCGGACAACATGGTATTCCACATCGTAGGCATCGGCCTCGCCCCGAACGAACCGGTCGATGGCCGTCATGATACGTTCGCGGTCGACCGGGTGAATCACCTCGATGAGCTGTTCGAGCGTGATATCCGGAAGGTGCTCAGGAAATCCGAAAATCCGGCCCGTCTCCCGCGAGCCCCGGAGCCTCCTGTCGGCGACGTCGAATTCCCAGCTGCCCACATGCGCGAATTCCTGCGCGCGCAGATACTCCTCCCGGCCCTGCTGCACCGATTCGAT
>Ga0116178_10003233_pt1 | contig 12431 bp, 8 predicted proteins | sample AD_STIC12_MetaG_FD_89880 | JGI IMG/M metagenome (GOLD analysis project Ga0116178, IMG submission 89880) | Active sludge microbial communities of municipal wastewater-treating anaerobic digesters from USA - AD_STIC12_MetaG | ecosystem: Engineered > Bioreactor > Anaerobic > Digestate | place: USA... | reverse complement strand
TGCCCAAAGACCCGGCCTTTCAGTACCTGGATTCGTTGACGACGCGAATTCTGATGGCCATTGAGCGTCACCACACCGTGCGTCAGCTTCGCCAGCGCTCAGAGACGCTGGAGGTGGCGGTTGCCGGCGCGGAAGTCGGCATATGGGACTGGCGCGTGCGCGAAGACCGCAACATCGTCAACGAGCGCTGGTGCGAGATGCTGGGCTATGCATCGGAAGAGGTGGTGCTGGTGGGTGGTGTCTGGATGGACTGGGTGCATCCAGATGATTTGCTGCGGCTCAGGGGTGCGCTCGGTACAGGGCCCAAAACGTCATTGCAGCAATTTGACGTGGAATTCCGCATACGGCATCGTCTGGGCCACTGGGTGTGGATTCACAGCTGTGGCCATGTGGTTGAACGGGACGAGCAGGGTTTGCCTACCCGGGTTGCGGGCACGCATACGGATGTTACGGAGCGAAAAAAGACCGAACAGGCGCGTGAACAGCAGCACCGGCTGCTGCAGACCATTTCGGTGGCCCACGCATTGTTCCTCAGTGACGGGGCTACCGGGAAGGTGTTTGAAGGACTGCTGTCCGAGCTGTTGACCCTGACCCAAGGGGACTTTGGTTTTGTGGGTGAGGTGCTTTTCTCCGGCGAAAACAAGCCTTTCATCAAGATGCATGCGATTACCAATATCGCGTGGGATGCGGCATCACGGCGGCTGTATGAAGAAAATGCGGCCAGGGGAATGGAATTCCATAACCTGAAGACGCTGTTTGGCTCAGCGCTGGTTAGTGGCAAGCCGGTCATTGCGAATGAGCCTGCGATAGACCCCCGCAAAGGCGGCATCCCGCATGGTCACCCGCCTCTCAACGCATTTCTGGGCATTCCCATTCATCACGGAAATGAACTGGTGGCGATGATTGGTCTGGCCAACAAGCCGGGCGGCTACTCACAGGCTGACATCGATTTTCTGGCGCCCCTGTGCAGCACGATTGGCCACCTGGTTGCTGCCTGGCGCAGTGATCGTGAGCGCCACCGGGTTCAGGACGAACTGCGCCGCGCGGGCGAACTGCTTGCCAGGGAAAGCACGGCGTTGGAGTTAACACTGGACAGCATGAGCCAGGGAATCTGCACCGTAGAGGCGGACGGCCGCGTTAGCGTGATCAACCGCCAATTGCAGGATCTCCTGGATCTGCCTGATTCTCTGCTGACAGACGGACTCACGGCAGACGACATTTTCAGGTTTCAGCTTGATCGGGGTGACTTTGGCCCGAATTTCGAACTGGTAGAAAGCCATGCCCGACCGTATGTCATGGGCGACTCGGTTCTTGATGGCCCCGACCGGTATCTTCGAACCACGCGGAGCGGAAAAACACTCGAGGTGGAGTCCCGGCGCCTGGTCAATGGCGGACTGGTCAGGACCTTTTCGGACGTGACGAAATATCTTCAAGCTCAAACCGCCCTCTTAGCCAGCGAAGCACGATTTCGCAGCCTGACCGAGTTGTCGTCGGACTGGTACTGGTTGCAGGACGAGCACTACCGGTTCTTGCGGGTGGAAGGCGACTATGCATCCCGATGCGACTTGCCGCAGACGGCCTATGTTGGGCTGTGGCGATGGGACATCGAAACCCTGAACCTGACTCAGGATGATTGGCAGGCCCATCGGGACGATCTGGATGCTCGCCGGGTTTTTCGTGATTTCGAGATGTGCCGTCTTGACCCTACAGGCCAGTTGCACTGGGTATCCATCAGCGGGATGCCGATATTTGACGACGCGGGCCAGTTCCGCGGCTACAGGGGTGTTGGTCGTACCATCACCGAGCGAAAGCGACTGGATGCCCAATTGCAGAAAGCCAGCGAACAATTGGCGCATAAATCTGCCCAGTTGCAGCTCACGCTGGATAACATGTCTCAAGGCATCAGTTTGATGGAGCCGAATGGCCGTATGTCCATCTATAACCGCAAGGCGATTGAGCTTCTGGATTTGCCGGAAAGTCTGCTGGCCGGCGGCCCGTCGCTGGTCGAAGTGCTGCAGTTTCAGAGAGATCGTGGAGACTTCAAGGACGCACTGGACCTGGTGAGCCCTGGCACGAAAGACATTATTCTTCATGGGCAAGGGGACATGCAGGAGACCTACGTTCGCAAGACCCGCGCCGGCAAGCTGATCGAGGTCAAGTCCAACCCGATTCCCGATGGCAGCATGGTGCGCACCTACACTGACGTGAGTTCCTACATCGATGCGCAAAACGCAGCACGGGAAAGTGAAGCCCGGTTCCGTGCACTGGCTGGGCTGTCGTCGGACTGGTACTGGGAGCAGGACGAGAATTTCCGGTTCATCCGTTTTGAAGGCGACTCGGTCATGGAGGCTTCTCCCTACCTGGCAACCGTGGGCCAGTTTCGGTGGGATACGCCTGCCTTGAACCTCACGGAATCTGACTGGGTGCTCCACCGCGCAGATCTTCAAGCCCACAGGGTGTTCAAGGATCTGGAGATTCAGCGCGCCACACCGGATGGTGCCAGCGTCTGGGTGTCAGTGAGCGGAGCGCCCATTTTTGACGCGGTTGGCCGGTTTACTGGTTATCGTGGCATCGGTCGGGATATCACGGAGCGAAAGCAGGCGGAAGACCAGATTGAGCGTCTCGCTTTTTATGATGCGCTGACCGAGCTGCCCAACCGGCGCATGCTGATTGAGCGGCTGGGGCAGGCCATGACATCCAGCTCACGCAGCCACCAGCATGCCGCGCTGCTGTTCATCGACCTGGACAACTTCAAGATGCTGAACGACACCCATGGTCATTACATGGGTGACCTGCTGCTGCAGCAGGTCGCGGTGCGGCTGCGTGGCAGCGTCCGCGAAGTGGATACGGTTGCACGCCTGGGCGGAGACGAATTTGTAGTGATGGTGGAGGAGCTCAGTCAGGACGAGACGCAGGCTGCTGCCCAGGTGAAAGTGGTGGCGGAGAAGATACTGGTCGCTCTCAACCAGATCTATCCACTGCGCGGGCAGGAGCACCACAGCACCCCCAGCTTGGGCATCACGCTGTTTCTGGGCCAGCAGGAAACCAGCGATGAGCTGCTCAAGCGTGCGGACTTGGCGATGTATCAGGCGAAAGCGGCGGGGCGCAATACCTTGCGCTTTTTTGATCCGGCCATGCAGGCGGCGGTGGCAACACGGGCTGAACTTGAAAAGGACTTGCGCCAGTGTCTGCTGCGCGACGAGCTGGTGCTTTACTACCAGCCGGTGGTCGATGTGGATCGTGTCATCACCGGCGTGGAGGCACTGGTGCGCTGGCGGCATCCGGTGCGGGGGCTGGTCATGCCCGCAGAGTTCATTGGTCTGGCAGAGCAGAGCGGGCTCATTGTGCCTTTGGGTCAGTGGGTGCTGCAGACCGCCTGCGGGCAGTTGGTGGATTGGGCTGGACAGCCTGAGACGCAGGATCTGACCATGTCCGTGAATGTGAGTGAGCGCCAGATCCGGCAGGCAGATTTTGTCGGTAAGGTTTGCGACGTTTTGGCTCAGACCGGAGCGAAACCCGGATTGCTCAAGCTGGAGATCACGGAGAGCTTGCTTTTGACGGACGCTGAGGACATCATTGCCAAAATGGGTGCGCTCAAAACGATTGGAGTGAGGTTCTCGCTGGATGATTTCGGTACGGGATATTCATCACTGGGGTATTTGAAGCGGTTGCCCATTGATCAGCTCAAGATTGACAAATCATTTGTACGTGATGTGCTGACTGACCCCAACGATGCGGCCATTGCGCAGACCATTCTGGCGCTGGCTGGCAGTCTGGGGCTTCAGGCTGTTGCCGAAGGTGTGGAGACCGAAGGGCAATTGAAGTTTCTGATGCAAAGCGGTTGCCGGTCGTTTCAGGGCTATTACTTTGGACGCCCGGAGCCGGCCCCGCGAATGAATGCCTTGCTGAAGGCCGCAGAGCCGATTCGGGCCTGAAAGAAAGCTGCAGTGGACATCGATCCAGACGAATCCGGGCCACTGAACCCCGAGGCACGGGAAGTCGTCCAGCGCTCGGAGCAAATGCTGGGCGTGCTCTTTGCCGGCAGCCCGATGGCCATCGGGATCAGCCGGCGCGATGACGGCATGCTCGTGGATGTCAATGAGGAGTGGGCCCGGCTGACGGGCTATTCCCGGGAAGAGGCTGTGGGCCGTACCGTGACGGAGCTGGGCATTTGGGAAGATGGTGCCGCCCGGGAGCGGGCCTGGAGCCAGCTCTCGGATACCGGCCGTGCCCGGAATGTGGAAATAATTTTCAGGCCAACAAACGGTGAACGACGCGAAGTGGTGCTCGATGCCTCGCAAATCCGGATTGGTGGCGAGGATTATCTGGTGGTTTACCACACGGATGTGACCCGCCAGCGAGAAGCCCAGATGGCTTTGCGCTCCGGCGAAGAGGCCCTCCAGCTGGCCAATCGTCAACTCCATCAGCAGGTGGAACTGTTCAAGGGCATGGAGAGCCTGGCCAGCGTGGGGCATTGGGTGGCCGATCCCAATGCCCACGGGATCATGTGGTCAAGTGGCCTGTATGCGCTGGCCGGGTTGACGCCCGGCAGTGTTTCCGATGCGGAGGCCGGGCGCTCCCGCATCCTCGAGGAAGACATGCCCAGCTTTCTGGAAGCGCGTCAAAAAGTGGACGGCGCCATCGTGGAGTACCGCTGGAAACATCCGGATGGCACCGTTCACTGGTTGCGCTCGCGCATGCACAGGCAAAACACGGTCTCCGGTGTCACGGTTGATTTTGGTGTGGTGCAGGACATTACCAACGAGCGGGTGATGACGCTGGCACTGCAGGAAAAGCTGGATTTCATTCAGGCCATCACGGCGCGGACGCCCGGCGTGGTGTTCCAGATCCGGCGCCGGCCTGGTGGCGTGTTCGAAATCCCCTTCGTCAGCGATGCCGTGAAGGACCTCTACGAGGTGACGCCCGAGTATTTTCTGGCCCATCCGGAGACCATCCTGCAGCGCCAGCACCCGGAAGACCTGCAAACCATGCTGCTTGCCCTGAAGGTGTCCGGCCAGATGATCACGCCCTGGCGACAGGAATACCGGCTCCAGTTCGGTGATGGTCGTGTGCGATGGGTACAGGGCGATGCCATGCCGGAGCGTGAGGCGGATGGGTCGATCCTGTGGACCGGCTATGTGGCCGAGATCACCGATCGCAAAAATGCGGAGCAGGAAATCCAGCGGCTGGCCTTTTATGACGCGCTGACGGGCTTGCCCAACCGGCGGTTATTGATGGACCGGCTGCAGCATGCCCTGGCTTTCAATGAACGTGAGCAGGTGTCTGGCGCACTGCTGTTCATCGACCTGGACAACTTCAAGGACCTGAACGACACGCTGGGCCATGACGTGGGGGATGTGCTGCTGAAGCAGGTGGGTGCGCGCATTGTCGAGAATGTCCGTGAGGTGGATACCGTTTCCCGTTTTGGCGGAGATGAATTCGTGGTCATGCTGGAAAAACTGGGGCCGTCGCCTTCAGAGGCTGCATCCCGTGTGGAAGCCATCGCCCGGAAAATTCTGGTGGCGCTCAACCACCCCTACGACATTGAAGGGCATGCGCACCACAGCACGCCCAGCATGGGTATTGCGATGTTCCACGACCAGGATACCAGTGTGGAAGAGTTGCTCAAGCGTGCTGATCTCGCCATGTACCAGGCCAAGGCCTCCGGGCGCAATACCCTGCGCTTTTTTGACCCTGCCATGCAGGCGGTGGTGGCCAACCGCGCAGCAATGGAGTTTGATTTGAGGCAGGGCCTGCTGCGCAACGAGTTGCTGCTGCATTACCAGCCGGTTGTGAATGAGCTTGGCACCGCTATCGGCGCCGAGGCGCTGGTGCGCTGGCTGAGCCCGCAGCGCGGCATCATTTCGCCCGGGGAGTTCATCCCCCTGGCCGAGGAAACCGGCCTGATTCTGCCACTGGGCCAATGGGTGCTGGAGCAGGCCTGCGCGCAATTGATGGCCTGGTCGGCGCATCCGGATACCGCCCACCTCACTTTGTCTGTCAACGTGAGCGCGCGGCAATTCCGCCAACCCGAGTTTGCCAGCCAGATCTTGTTGATGCTGGAGGCCACCGGGGCCAACCCGGCACGCCTGAAACTGGAAATTACCGAGAGCCTGCTGGTCAGCGATGTGGATGATGCCATCCAGAAGATGACCGAATTGCGTGCCGTGGGCGTGCGGTTTGCACTGGATGACTTTGGCACCGGCTATTCTTCACTGGCTTACCTGAAGCGCCTGCCGCTTGAGCAGCTCAAGATTGATCAGTCGTTTGTGCGGGATGTGCTGACCGACCCCAACGATGCGGCGATCGCTCAAACCGTACTCGCGCTGGGACAAAGCCTGGGGCTGACGGTGGTGGCTGAGGGCGTGGAAACCGAAGGCCAGCGCAATTTCCTGCTGCACCACGGGTGCAAGGTGTTTCAGGGGTATCTGTTTGGCCGGCCGGTTCCGCTGGATGAGCTTCATCTGGAGCAGCACAAAGGCCCGCCCACCAGCGATTTTCACATCTAGTCTAGAGCGGCGCGTCTTCTTCGGCTGTGCCCGCCTCCGGCGCAACGGATGCCGTTGCCGCATCAGCCTGACGCAGTGAGGCTTTTTCGCCAGCCGTTGCAAATTTGCTGTATTTGCCCAGGATGGACACCAGCTGGCCGTAAATCTTGGGGTTGCCGGCCAGACACTCTTTTTGCTCCAGGAAGTCGGCATCACCCGTGAAGTTTCCTACCAGGCCACCGGCTTCGGTGATCAGCAGCGAACCGGCTGCCACGTCCCAGGGTTGCAGGCCGGTCTCGAAAAAACCATCGGTGAAACCTGCCGCCACATAGGCCAGGTCCAGCGCGGCGGAGCCAGGGCGGCGCAGGCCGGCGGTGCGCTGCATCACGTCGCCCATCATCTTCAGGTAATTCTGGAAGTTGTCACCCGGGCGGAACGGGAAGCCGGTGGAGATCAGGCAGTCCTTCAAATGGGTGCGTTTGGACACGCGCAGGCGCCGGTCATTCATGTAGGCGCCGCGGCCTTTGGTGGCAGTGAAGAGGTCATTGCGCGACGGGTCGTAGATGACCGCTTGCTCAATCTTGCCCTTGACGGCCAGTCCAATGCTGACGCAGTAGACCGGCAGGCCGTGGATGAAATTGGTGGTGCCGTCCAGCGGATCGATGATCCAGACGAATTCGGAGTCTTTTGCGCCGTGCTCCTTGCCGGATTCTTCAGCATGGATGCCGTGGCCGGGGTATGCGGTGAGCAGGGTCTCGATGATCGCGTTCTCTGCAGCGTGGTCCACCTCGGTGACAAAGTCGTTGACCTGTTTCTGGGAAATGCGGACGGCTTCCACATCCAGCGCGGCGCGGTTGATGATGGAGCCAGCGGCGCGGGCGGCCTTGATGGCCACGTTGATCATGGGGTGCAGGTTGGGCGACATAGATTGTTGAATGAAGAACGTCGCGCGGTCTGCCAGACGATGCTGGCGGCGACAATAGTGGCATTTTACCCGGCCCAAGGGTTTTCACCAATCCTTCCAATTTTACGCAGCCATGCAAACCCGCTTCATCCTGATCAACACCAGCCACGCCGGTAACGTGGGCGCCGCCGCGCGCGCCATGAAAACCATGGGCTTTGACGATATGGTGCTGGTGGCGCCGCGCTGGGCCAATGTGCTGCGCCGGGAGGAAACCATCCAGCGGGCCAGTGGCGCGCTGGATGTGCTGGAGAAATGCCGCATTGTGGACACGCTGGACGAGGCGCTGGACGGCATCACCCACCTGTGTGCCACCGCCATGACCCCGCGAGACTTTGGTCCGCCCACGGTCACGCCCCGTGAGCATTTCGATTTGCTATTAAAAAAAGAGCTATTCACGCATATTCCACGGGGCCTGGAGGCCGAAAATGCTGATGAAACCGGCGCTTTTGCGAACCAGGGTGTAGCTTTCCTGTTTGGCTCCGAGCGCTTTGGCATGAGCAATGACGACGTCTACCGCTGCCACGCGTGTCTGAGCATTCCCAGCAACCCCGCGTTTGGTTCGCTGAATCTGGGGGCAGCACTGCAGGTGATCGCCTACGAATGGCGTCTGGCACTGGGCGGGTTTGCGGCTGCGCTGGCGCATGCGGAGCCCGTGCCGGTCATGGCCGATGCGCGTCAGGTGGCCGGCATGCTGGCGCACCTGGAAGAGTCGCTGGTGGCCATCGGGTTTCTGGACCCCGCCGCGCCCAAGAAACTGATGCCGCGCCTGAACCAGTTGTTCAACCGCGCGGGCGTGACGCAGGAGGAGGTACACATCCTGCGCGGTATTGCCAAAGCCATGAGTCAAAAAGCCAATCCCGCGTTGCCGGTGAATGAATCCCCAAAAGGCTAGACTACCGCCATGTTTTCCCGCCTCCGCTCCGATATCCAGTGCATCCTTGACCGCGACCCTGCCGCGCGCACCACGTGGGAGGTGCTGACGTGTTACCCGGGGCTCCACGCGCTGGTGCTGCATCGGCGCGCGCACTGGTTCTGGAACCACGGCTTCAAATGGCTGGGGCGTTTTGTGTCGCATGTGGCGCGCGGGATCACCGGCATTGAAATCCACCCCGGTGCCAAGATCGGCCAAAACGTGTTTTTCGACCATGCCATGGGCGTGGTGGTGGGCGAAACCGCCGAAATTGGCGACGGCTGCACCATTTACCAGGGCGTCACGCTGGGCGGCACCTCGCTGTACAAGGGCGCCAAGCGGCACCCCACGCTGGGCAAAAATGTGGTGGTTAGCGCCGGGGCCAAGGTGCTGGGCGGCTTTGTGGTGGGTGATGGCGCCAAGATCGGCTCCAACGCCGTGGTCATCAAACCCGTGCCGGCGGGCGCGACGGCCGTAGGCATACCGGCGCGCATCATCCCGTCCAAAACCGGGGAGAGCGCCGACGTCACCACGGCCCAGCCCAAATTCACCGCTTACGGCATTACCCAGGAAGACGACCCCGTCAGCCAGGCCCTGCGCACGCTGATCGACTCGGCCGGCAGCCAGGAGCACCAGATTGCGCTGCTGTGGCAGGCGATTGAAAAGCTCTCCGCCAACCGCGCAGCAACCGATTGCGTGCCGGGTGATGCGGCGCGCAACGAGGTGTTTGAAGCGGAGAAGCTGAATCAGCTGGTGGGGAAATAGCGGCGGAAAAAGCACACGCGATGACTCACATTGACTTCTTACAGCTTGCGGGGTTTGGCGCTATTTTTAATGGAGCAAACTATTCAAGCGGGGTAAGGGCCAGTACTGGTTTAGATGTGTCAAATTGCCACGTTATACCGCAGGTTTTGCGGTATACATTAAGTTAGACTGCATGGACAGTAAGGTTGTTAATCGAGAGATCAAGAAATTCATTTGGCCTGCACTGAAGGCCGAAAGTTTCGACACATTTACGTCACGGGCTGCATGGCGGCATAGCGCTGAACGAATCGACGTCATTGAGTTTCAATCTTTCAACAAGTACAACGCGGACGTCATTGGAACAACCACGTTCTCCTTCGCAGTTCGACTGGGTTGCATTCCACTCTACGTACCTCCCCAGTGGCCATTGCCAGTCAAGAATGGCGTACTCATCCCATCTGAAGCTGCGTGCTACTTCCGAAGATCTCTGGTCTGCTCACTTCAATCGAATTTGAAAGATAAGTGCATCTGGCCAATTGATGCTGAGGGCAAAAACCTTCACTGGAGCATTCAAGATGTGTTGAATCAACTTGCAGAAGCGCTGACGTGGTTTCAACGTCTGAGCAGTAAAATTGAAGTGCTCCGCGTGCTGACAGAAGAAGATGAGAACATGCAATTACTTTGGGGAATGGGGCGTAACCCTTCGCCAATCAGGTCGTATCTCACCGGCTATGCAGCCCTGGCAAACGGAGATAAAGAGCTGGCAACAGCCAAGCTTAATGAGGCCATCGAATCCAATTGTTTTATCAACCTTTTCAGCAGTGTGGAAGGAGCAATCAATCGTGCCGTCTAACTGGTTGGTCAAGCTGACGCCAACAGGCTGCGCCTGTTGGTACCCTCCGCTTCGCTCCGGCGCAGCTTACCGCGGGCGTTAGCCGCCATGGGACTCTTGACCTTCAGCCTCAACGTCACCCTGGACGGCTGCGTCGACCACCAGGAAGGCATCGCCGACGACGAGACACACGCCTTCTTCACCTGCCTCATGGACGAGGGCAGTGCGATGCTGTGGGGCCGCGTCACCTACGAGATGATGGAGAGCTACTGGCCAGCGGTCGCCCGCGGCGACGTGGAGGCACCGCCGGCGATACGCGAGTGGGCCGTCAAGCTGGAGGCCAAGCCGAAGTACGTGGTGTCCTCGACGCGAAAGGACTTCCCGTGGACCAACAGCCACCACATCGCCGATGACCTGCGCACGGGTGTGCAGAAGCTCAAAGACGCGACCCCGAACGGCGTGCTCCTCGGTAGCGGCAAGCTCGCGATTGAGCTGGACCGGCTGGATCTGATCGACGAGTACAAGTTCCTCGTCCACCCCAGGATCACCGGCCACGGCCCGACCCTGTATGAGGGCGGACTGCACAGCACGCGACGGCTCGAGTTGATCTCAGCGAAGCCACTCCAGAACGGCGCGGTCGCCATGCACTACCGGCGCGCGCGCTGACTCGGAGGGACCTCGCGTTGCTCGGCCCGCTGGTGAGCATGGGCGCTGGGTATCACCGACCCACTCTCACCCAGCATTCACCGTTGCGGATTCATTAATGTAATCAGCATGCACCCTCACTTACAACACACAGAAAGCTATGCAAGATGATCACGCGCTTTGCTCTATTTGAAGGTCAAGTCAAACCTGGTGAAATCGAAGCATTTCGTGCAGCGGTTTTAACGGAAGTACTCCCGCACTGGAATTCCTTTCCCGGCGTTTTAGCCGTTAGAGTTTGCTTTTCTACAGAGCGAGATGCGGGTGCCCCGGAGCTACCGCTAATCCTGGCTATCAGCTATCCGGACAGAGCTGCCGTTGACGTAGCTCTTGCGAGTTCAGAACGGGCCTTGGCAAAAGCCGCAACGGATTCCATTCTTGCGCGCTTCTTCCATGGTCGGGTTCACCACCACATCACGGAAGCACATGACCACGTTCTCTAGCAATCTGGTACAGGTAATGCAATGAATCATCGAAGTGATGCCTGGCCAGCCAGCTCAATACTTAATGGCGCTATAAAGTTAATAGCTACTCACGCATATCCCACGAGGGCTAAGGCCCGATTTATACCTTAAACAGCAGTATTTTGGGCGCGTATTGCGTGCCGGGGTGGCATGGCGCAGACCATTGCAAGCTTGAGCAAGTTTCGGCTAGAGTATCGGATCAACCGCTTCCAGGAGACGCACATGCTCATTCAGGCGCTCGCGCTGGTCTCAACGGTACTGCTGCTCATCTCATTGGGGTTCTCCGTGCTGGGGACTACGCCGCTGCTGGTCCTGAAGCACAACCTGCCGATGGATTCACGAGTTGTCCGGCAGGTTTTTCACTACTGCTACCGTCTGATCGCCGTGGTGGCGATTGCAGCTTCAATTGGCCAGGCACTCGCGGGCCGGCCGATGCTGGCTGTGGGCACTGGCTGCATCGCGATACTGGCAGTTGTCTTGCACAGCTGGATGCTCACACGTATGGACGCCTTGCGTGGCACGATGCATGACGGCGACATGAATGCGATCCGCCGGTTTCGCGAACTGCATGTTGCAGGTATTGTGCTGAATTGCACGCAGCTCGCGGTCTTTGTCTGGGTCATGACGCAAGTCAAGCTCTAGGCAAGGCGCGGACGCCCGGCGCGCTCGCCAACCCGCTCAACAAAGGTATTTTGCTACAAATTCAGTAGCTACTCACGCATATCCCACGAGGGCTAAGGCCCGATTTGATGCCCTAAATGGCCGATTTTGGCACCCGGATGGCGCTCTTCGGCCGAAACGCCTTGCAGACCTCGTCCACCGTTTCCAGATACGGCCCGCCGATCAGATCGATGCAATATGGCACGGCTGCAAAGATGCCGGCCATCACCGATTCGCCGTTGCCCCCGCGCAGGCCTTCCAGCGTTTCCGCAATGGATTTGGGCTGACCGGGCAGGTTGATGATGAGGCTCTGGTGGCGGATCACCGCACACTGGCGCGACAGGATGGCGGTGGGCACAAATTTCAGGCTGATCTGGCGCATCTGCTCGCCAAAGCCGGGCATTTCCTTGTGCGCCACGGCCAGCGTGGCTTCGGGCGTCACGTCGCGCAGGGCAGGGCCGGTGCCGCCGGTAGTGAGCACCAGTGAGCAACCCGCGACGTCCACCAGCTCGATCAACGCGGCACTGATACCAGCCTGCTCATCGGGAATCAGGCGGGCCTCGAACGTGATGGGGTTTTTCAGCGCTTTGGTGAGCCAGTCTTTCAGGGCGGGCAGGCCCTTGTCTTCGTACACGCCGCTGGAGGCGCGGTCGCTGATGGACACGAT
>Ga0116178_10003228_pt1 | contig 12453 bp, 10 predicted proteins | sample AD_STIC12_MetaG_FD_89880 | JGI IMG/M metagenome (GOLD analysis project Ga0116178, IMG submission 89880) | Active sludge microbial communities of municipal wastewater-treating anaerobic digesters from USA - AD_STIC12_MetaG | ecosystem: Engineered > Bioreactor > Anaerobic > Digestate | place: USA... | reverse complement strand
GCATTGCTGTGCCACCTGGCGCTGGATGATGCTGCGCTCGATTGTGCGTTCGCTGCGGCCCAACAGTTCCGATAACGGGAAATGGCTTGGGTCGCGCATCGGCTGCCGGTTCAACAATTGGCTAGCAGGATCGCTCAGCTTCAACACGTCGATATTGTGCTGCTTTGCCGCTTTGTTCAATGTGGACAGGTCACGCACACTAATGCTGATCCCGTCGTCGCAGACAATTGCCAAATTCGGCTTTTGATCTTGTTCCGCCAGGAAGGACACCGTTTGGTTGAACGATTCCAAGCCGCCCAGAACCGGTATACCGCCAAGCTGCGAAATCGTCCGGTCGTCCGACGGCAGCAACAGGCCGATGACGTTGATCGCGGAAGAATTGCGCGGGCCGAACATGTCCAGCACCGACAAGGCCCACTCGGGATCACCGATCAAAAGTGCGGTCTTGGCGACATTGTCGTTCGAATAGACCGAAGCCGCATTCTGACGCCGACGGCGATAGGAGCGCACAGCACGGCGGCCGGCCCGCATCAGTTGCATGGCCATGCTTGCCAAGCTGTAATGCAGAAAGGCAAAGGTGACGAAGTTGAAGAGATATTTCGAAAGCGGCGAGACATAAGCGATCGCCGCCCAGCCAATACCCATGCCGATAAAGCTGGTAATCAGCATGGAGATGCTGTCGGCAAAGGACACGAACCGCCAGCTGCGCTTGTACATGCCGGTCAGCAGGAAGAAGGTCGAAGCGACTCCGGCAATAACTGCACCATTGGTCAAGGTCAGCAAAGTAGCCGACTCGGCCCAGCCACGCGTGAGTCCCAACAGCAACACAAAGGATGTGAAAATTGCGAGGGTGTCCAATGTCCACACAGCGCCCGTCCGCAACACCCGTTTCCAATAGGGAAAGCGCCACAGCGAGTTAAGATCACGCTGGTTGCCCCGATTGTGGATGAATAGGTCTATTTTTTGCGCCAAGCTCTGTATCATTGCTTGCTTCCCCTTTCGACCTTCACAAGCCCGGATAACGCACCACAGGCCGAGAGCCTGCATTCGTTTCCACGTCTGACGTGGCTTGTGAAGAAAACTGATTTCGTCATTTCATATCCAAAGTACGACACAAACCTTCGCGCGTCGCATTCTCTTGCTGACATTAGACGAAAGGGTCAAAGATTTGCCTAATGGCAACAAAACGACCCAAATGGGGGATAGCACTCTACTAAATCGCTGCATGGGCACCACCTTGCCCCCCGCCCGGAGGGGACAAAAGGATGTATACCTAATGCTAAATTGCGTCTTACCGGCGTTTGGCCCATTTGGGTCGCGCATTAACGTCACTGATACTGTTTCGTTTTAAGGCACAACCAAGCGCGTTGGATATGACGCGGCAAATTTTTTTGGAGGCAGAGCAAGCATGAAAATCCTTGTTTTTTCTAGTCTTGCTTATTCTCTCGTGAATTTTCGCGGCGCATTGCTGTGCCGGATGAAAGAGGCAGGACACGACATCGTCGCTGTTGCGCCCGATCACGATCCGGCCGTTGAACAATGGTTAAAAGACCATGGCATCGGATTCAAAATCATCTCGATGAACCGGACCGGCATGAAACCGCTCGAAGATATACGTACCCTTTTGGGGTATATGCGGCTGATCCTGAAGGAACGGCCTGGTGTGATTTTGGCCTATACCCAAAAGCCGATCATCTATGGGGGCATCGCCGCGCGCCTTACGGGTAACACGCCTTTCTATGCTTTGATGTCGGGACTCGGCTATCTTTTCAGTCCGGATGGAGCAAAGCCGGGCCTGGTACGCACAATTTTTTTGCGGCTGTATCGCGAAGGCGTACGCAAGGCGGTGAAGATTTTCGTGTTCAACCGCGATGATCACAAAGACATGCTTGATGCAGGTATCGTCGATAGCAAACAAAATGTCATCCAGGTGCCGGGTTCCGGCGTAGATACCACCCGTTTCATCCAGCAACCGCTTCCCGCCGGCGCGCCCCATTTCCTGATGGTAGGTCGCTTGATGCGCGACAAGGGTGTGTACGAGTTTTTGGCAGCCGCCAAGGCTGTGATAGCCGAATTTCCCGAGGCTCGCTTCAGCATATTAGGACGGGCCGAGGAATTTAACCCGACCGGTATCAGCAAGGAAGATATTCCCCAGCTTCAGTCGGATTATCCGGTGAACTTTCTCGCCGAAACCACAGACGTGCGCCCCTATCTTGCCGAATCGTCGGTCTTCGTGCTTCCGTCATTCTATCGTGAAGGTCTGCCCCGCACGATATTGGAAGCCATGGCAACGGGCCGGGCCGTCATTACAACCGACACGCCCGGCTGCCGGGATCCGATAGTGGACGGGGAAAGCGGAATCATCGTTCCACCGCAAGATGCAGCTGCTCTTGCTACCGCCATGCGGACATTCCTGCAGAATCCGGATCAGGCCCGCCAGATGGGCGAGAAGGCGCGCGCCATTGCCGTGGATGTGTATGACGTCGCGAAAGTGAACGATATTCTTGTCGGCCATATGGGTTTGAACCAGGCGGCGACGGCATCGGTGCCGCCCGCTCCACAGATGATGGCAAAGCAAATATGACGTTGCGCGCCGTCATCGTGGGTGCCGTCGAAAGCACGGCTGTCGCCATCCGCGCCTTTGAAGGTTCGGGCTGGGATCTGGCGCTGGTGGTGACATTGCCACCGGAGAAATCGGCGCGCCATTCTGACTATGTGGATTTGCAATCCGATGCCGAGGCTGTCGGCGCTCGCATTTTCCATACAGCGCAAACAAACCATCCGGATACAATCGCAGCGATACGCGAGGCGCGGCCCGACTATATATTCGTTGTAGGCTGGTCGCAGATATGCGGACCCGAATTTTTGAACCTGGCACCGGGTAAGGTCATCGGTTACCATCCTGCGGCACTGCCGCGTCTGCGTGGACGGGCCGCCATTTCGTGGACGATCTTGCTCGACGAGAAAATCAGTGCAGGCTCCTTGTTCCAAATGGCCGACGGCGTAGATGATGGCCCATTGCTGGAGCAGGCCTATTTCCATATCGCGCCGCGCGAAACGGCGATGTCTCTTTATGCCAAGCATATGGTCGCACTCGACAAGATGACACGTCGCGCACTTGAACGCCTCGCAAGCGGGAATACCGAGTTTCAGATACAGGATGAAAGCTGCGCGACCTATGCGGTACGCCGTACGCCAGCCGATGGGCTAATTGATTGGAATCAGCCGGCGCGCGCTGTAGACCGTTTGGTGCGTGCGGCTGGGAAGCCGTATCACGGTGCGTTCACGTTCGTTAAAGGTGCCCGACTGACTATTTGGGCATCGGAGCTTGTAGAGCCTGAGTTGCCCTATCATGCAATGCCCGGCCAGCTGGTTGCGGATGATGCCCAGGGCCTGTTGGTTCAAACCGGTTCGGGGCAGCTCCGCATAACGGATTGGGCGTGGGAATTGGACGGTCGGCCGCCCATGCACGGAATTTGGGGACGCGAAAATGGGTGACTTGAGCTATATGGGCAAAATATTGGTGATTGCCCCCCACCCCGATGACGAGATACTCGGATGCGGCGGGACGATTGCCCGGCTGGCAAAAGCCGGCGCCGAAGTGGTTGTCGCGATCGTGACCCGCGGCATGGCTCCGCAGTTTTCTGATGAATTTGTCGCTGCCATTCGTGCAGAGGCAAAGGCGTCCCACGACATGGTTGGCATTGCGGAAACCCGCTACCTCGACCTTCCCGCCGCCGCCCTGGAAACAGTGCCCGCAACAAAATTGAACGGCACTTTGGCGAAACTGGTGCAGGATGTCCGGCCGGATACAATCTTTGTTCCCTTTGTCGGCGACATACATACGGACCATCAACTTACATTTCTTGCCGCAATGGTTGCAGCACGTCCGCGCGACACGCATGCGCCCCAACGCATTTATGCCTATGAGACATTGTCTGAAACCAATTGGTATGCGCCGGGAATCACCCCGGCATTTGTGCCCAATGTGTTCATCGACATCAGCGATACACTGGAACTGAAACTTGACGCCTTTCGGTGCTTCGAAAGCCAGGTGAAGCAATTCCCCGACGAGCGCTCCATTGAGGCGATCCGGGCTCTTGCCACCATGCGGGGGGCGTCCATGTATCTCGGGGCTGCGGAGGCCTTCATGCTGATCCGGCAGATCGACCGGCTATGATGTATAGAGCAAACACAGGATCGGAACCACGATCATGACACGAGGCATGGGTTTACCACAGGACGACATGTTTGGGGCCTACAACCCTTATGGCACGCCGTTCGAGCAGCCGATGGTGCGCATTGACCGCATTCGGCAACTGATGCTGGGTGCGGGTTGCTTTCTGCTTTCCTGGCATATTCTTCGGATCGGCGACATCAACTTCACCGCGTCCGATTTTCTGTTCCTGATATGCTTCCTGATTTTCCTGGCGCGCCAGAATCTGAACATGATGGCGTTGAACTCGATGACGGCCCATTGGTGTACGGCGTTGGCTATGATGCTCGGCGGTCTTTTGATCGGGTCGGTTTTCAATGGCGATCCATTGCGATGGGCCAATATTGCCAGCCAATATCTGTTCGGATTTTTGCTCCTCCCGATGGTACTGATGAGCGAGGATCGGATGTGGATCCGAAAATGCTTGCTCTACTTTGTATTGGGCGTGGCGGCTTCGCAGATCGTCGCCTTGTCGATGGCAAATTTCTTCAGCTTTGAACAATCCAAGGAATTGCTTGGACCCAGCGTGGTTGCGGGCAACGGTCGGATTGGTGGCTTGGTCTCCGACGCCAACCTTAACGGTGCGGTTATTGCCTTTTCGATTATTGCTCTGTTTAACGCGCATCACCACGGCTTGATCCGCCACTTCTTTGCTCTTTGCGTCGGTGCGGTCCTGTTCTGGGCGTTGCTGTCCACAGCAAGCTTTACCGCCTTCGCATCCACCGCAATTGCTACCTGCATCTATTTCACTTTGTCCAACCTCGGACGTTTTTTGAAAGTCGGTTTGCCCCTCATGGCATTTGTGGTCGCCTATATTGTATTGGGCGGGCCACTTCCCGAGGCTTTCAGCGAACGGGTTCTGGGTGCTGTAACAACGGGAGATATGTCGCAAGCGGGTACCTTCACACACCGGTCGGCGCTGATCGCCGAAGCTTGGGAGATGAGCAAAGATACCCTCTTCGTCGGCCTCGGCGTTGATCGCTTCCGGGTCGAGAGTATCCACGGGATGCCGGTGCACCAATTCTGGATGCTCTTGCTGACCGAGGGCGGCCTGATTTCCTTCACCGGATTGGTTCTGATGTTCGGCGTCTTGGGGATGATGGGTCTACGCGCGATCCAGTCACACCGCGAAGACGGCGCGATGGTGCTCGCCATCCTTGCCATCCTGTTTATCTTTTCAACGTCGATCCCGCATATGTACAACCGCTTGTGGATCACGCCGTTGATGCTTGCACTCGCCGCTACTTTTGGGCGGACGACCCAGGTCTATTTCATTCCGGAAGAAGAACCGGAAGCCGACGAATTCGATAATGTTTTCGAAGTTGATGGCACCCCCACCGTGTTGGCTCTGAAAGGTCAAAACCCATGACGCAGGCCACACCTCAAGTGGAAACGCCTCAAGACGACACAACGGCGTCCTGGCATAAAAAGGGCTTTGAAAAAGGCTGGCTGAAAAGCATTTTGCACCTCGTTTCGGGAAGCTCCGGAAATGCCGTGTTGATGCTTGTGAGCACAACCATTGCCGCGCGGTCACTCGGCCCCGCAGCTTATGGTGTTCTCGCGCTGGTGCTCTCGGTCGGCCGGTTGAGCGAGCGCCTGTTGCGCTTTGAATCCTGGCAACCATTGATCCGTTTTGCAGCCTCGGAAGAAGTCGCTAACGACAAGAAGAGGATGTCGGAGCTGTATCTTTATGGCCTGTTTCTCGACATCGGCACGGCGTTACTCGCGGCAGTTCTCACGATCATTGTCGGCTACGCGTTAATGAGTGTGATTGGCCTGAAGCCTGAGCACATGCCTTTGATTGCCATTTATGCGATCGCGATTGCGGTAAACATTCGCGGCGTACCTACCGCCGCACTGCGCTTCGATGGCAAGTTCCGGACACTGGCCTATATTCAGATGCTATCCTCGATCTTGCGTTTGATCCTCGCGGCCATTGGCCTGTACCTCGGCTTCTCGCTCCTTGAATTCGTCATCATCTGGACCGTGTGCCAGGCGCTCGATTCACTTCTTTTCCTGTGGTTGGGAATGCGCGTGATCCGTAAGAAGGGAATTCCAAATCCCCTGCGCGCCAATCCTTTCGGCTTGAAGGACCGCTTTCCCGGCTTCATGTCGTTTGCCTGGTCGACCAATGTGTCCGGTACGTTGCGTACATTAACCCAGGAAGCCGACACATTATTGGTCAGCGCATTCGCGGGTACTGCCTGGGCAGGTTTTTACCACATCGCAAAGCGGATCGCGAAAGTTGCCCAGCAGGTGGGCTCAATGATGCAAGCTGTTGTCTATCCAGACATGGCACGCATGTGGGCGCAAAAGGACTACAAAATCTTTGGCAAGATGATCAAGCGCATACAACTTGTTCTCGGCCTGGTCGGCGTTAGCTTTCTTGCAGCATTCTGGTTGGTAGGCGACTGGGTCATGCATACCCTTTTCGGCCCTGAATTTGTGCAAGCTTATCCTTTGCTCGTCGCGCAGCTGCTGGCCGTTGTCCTCATCATGCATGCCGCACCATCACGCTCTGCCTTGCTGGCGATGAACCGTCCAGGATTTGTACTATGGGTCGCCATAGCCTCAACCGCGCTGTTCTTTCTCACCGCGTGGCTCACCATGCCCATCTATGGCGCGCTGGGTGCAAACTTTGCGCATATCGCATTTGCCGCTCTAACCGCGATCGCCATGGACATCGCGATGTGGCGCCAGATCGGCCAGACCGTGAAAGAGACGCAGGAATGACAGCCGACACATCCCGACCAGCCCGCATCAAATTCATTCTCCCCGGTCTTTCTGCGGGTGGGTCCGAACATGTCGTCAGCTTTGTAGCCAACCGGCTGGCGCGCTCGGGTTTTGACGTCAGCATCCTGTCATTCGAAATGAGCGGCAGCACACCTTATTATAAAACCGACGAGCGGATCCGGATCGATTATCTGGACGTGCCCGTCGGGAAACGCGGACCGCTGGGCGTGATTTCGGATATCGTGCGGCGCGTGAAGCGGCTGCGCGCCATATATCAGGAACAGCGGCCCGACATGGTCGTCAGCCTGCTGACACGGTCCAATGTGATTGCGGTATTGGCTGCAACGGGTCTCGACATTCCGGTGATCGTTTCGGAACGCAACAATCCGCTTCGGCAAAAGCCGGGCATCGTCTGGCAAGCCTTGCGCCGTTACACATATGCCCGTGCCTTTGGCCTGATCACTATGACGCGCGGCGCGCTTGAATGCTTTCCGCCCGTCATGCGTCCGCGCAGCTGGGTCATCCCCAACATGGCGGACTATCAGGATTTTAAACCCAAATTCACAAATGAACGCAAGGTCATGACCGCCGTTGGACGTTTGGTCGACCAAAAGGGCTTTGATCTTCTCATAAAGGCATGGGCCAAGATTGCCGACCGCCATAGTGACTGGTGCCTGCGCATCTGGGGCGAAGGACCCGATCGCGCGATGCTGGAAGGCCTGGCAGCAGAGCATGGCGTTGCCGACAGCGTCCAAATGCCCGGCGTAAGTTCCGCACCCGGACGATGGATTGAAGAAGCCGATGCCTTTGTCCTGAGTTCGCGTTTCGAAGGTTGGGGCCTTGTTCTGGGCGAAGCGATGGCAGCGGGTTTACCGAGCATTTCCTTCGACTGCCCCTTTGGTCCGGCCGACATGATTACCCATGATCATGATGGTTTGTTGATCGAAGAAGGAAATATCGATGCGATGGCGAATGCCCTGTCGCAATTGATGGGGGACGCAGCCTTGCGTGATCGATTGGGCGCCCAGGCAAAATCGGCAGCGGATCGCTTCGCACCGGAAGCTATCGGCGCGATTTGGGAAGATACCATTCGCGGTGCACTTACAACCGCGCGCGGACAATGAAGGGTCTAGGAGTAATGAACATGGCACCTGAATTTCTGAAAAATGCCTATCGCCGGGTCCGGCGGATGCGGAACCTGATGTTGCTCGAAAAAGCAGCGCCGTCGGTCGACGCCTTTTTGGTATCCTACCCGAAAAGCGGCCGGACGTGGCTGCGCTATCTTTTGTCCTGCTATTTCGCGCAGGTTTCCAATTTGGGCTTTGAACCCGATCTGCGCACGACCTTTCGTGTCCTGCCCAATTTCGATCGCGACGCCGAGCGCGGCTTGCCGGTGTTTGTGGGGCGGTCCGATAATGTATCGGTACCGCTGATCGCTGTGAGCCACCGCCAGTTTACAGGCCAGCTTTTCGCAGGTCGGCCCGTCATCATCCTGGTCCGCGACCCCCGCGACGTGTGCGTGTCCGCCTATTTTCACGAGACGAAGCACAAACACCGTTTTTCGGGAAGCATCGCGGAATTCATCGAAGATGACACCTACGGCATTCCGGCCATCGTACGGTACCATAATGGTTGGGCCAAAGGCATGGAGGGCAGCCGCTCGCTGGTGATCAGCTACGAAGAAATGAGCAGCAATACCGACGCGACCGTTCGCCAGATCCTTGAATTTTTGGGCCAGCCTGTCGACGACGCCGCTCTCACAAAAGCAATTGAACAGGCGCGGTTCAGCAAGATGCAAAAAACCGAAAAGAAAACCGGCATCCCGGGCCATGAATATGACCGTTCGGACGAAGACAGCCTGCGCGTCCGCAAAGGCAAGGTCGGCGGTTTCTCTGACACGTTAAGCGAAGCGGAAGCCGAGCGCATCATCCAGATTTGCCGCGACACCATGGTACCCGAGGCAAAGGCACTCATGCAGCGTAGCGGTATTTCTCTCGATTAAAATCAGGCACGCTAGTTATGCATATCGTTTCCATCCTTACCAGCCTGACATCGGGCGGCGCTGAAATGCTTGTTGTCAATTTGAACAAGGAATATGCGGCCGCAGGACATCGCAGCACGGTCGTCACCTTGGCTGACGCGCATAGTGTCGGGAACTCTGCCGAAATGGAATCGGTACTGCGGCAGCGGATTATCGATGAAGGCGGCGAATATATCTCGCTGCAACTCGGCACGTCGCGCAACCCGCTGAACGGTTGGCGCAAGATGCGGGCCCTTATCCGGCGGCTCAATCCCGATATCATCCACGCCCATACGGCACGGGCGTTGCTCATGCTGTTGGCGCATCCGGGAAATGCACCGGTGGTTTTGACCCATCACAATAGCAAGCTCAGCTTTCCTACCGGTATGTTCAAATTGTTCGACCGCATCGCCGCTGCCTATGTGGCAATCAGCAAAGAGACGGAGGTCCTGTTCGCGCAGCATGTCCACCGACCGATTGCCTATATCCCGAACGCCGCGAGCAAGAGTTTTTCCGCTTCGGCGCCTCGCGCTCGGGCAAGCGATGCCCGAAAGATTCTGAGCGTGGGGACGATTTCTGAGCAGAAGCATTATGACCTTCTGGTGGATGTCGCTCTTGTTCTGAAGAATAGATTGAGCCCGGCGGCGATGCCCCTTTTTCAGATCGCCGGAAATGGCGTTGATCTCGAAAAAATGCATATCCTAGCCCGGGAAAAGGGCGTTGCAGACCATGTCCATTTTCTTGGCGAGCGGTCAGACATTGCGGATTTGATGGCTACGTCCGATCTGTATCTGAACACGTCCCGTTATGAAGGCATGCCGGTCGCCCTGTTGGAAGCAATGGCCTGTGGCTTACCAATCGTAGCGACGCATGTGGCAGGTAATACCGAACTGGTAACCGATGGTGAAAATGGCCTGTTGCGCCCGTTGGATGATGCCGGTGCACTGGCAGATGCAATCCTGCACCTGCTGGAGAATGGCGAGATCTACCAGCAATGTTCCGAGGCTGCGATAGCCCGGTCAAAGTCGTTTTCGATTGAAAATACCTGCGCAAGCCATCTCGCTCTTTTCCAAAGATTGCGGACGTCCTGACTTCAGGAATAGCCTAAAAGATCTAAATCTTTTTGCATAGATTATGCTGGGCACCGCAGATGGAAAAGCATATTTTAACCATTCAAAGCCCTGAAAAAAAAGCACATTGACCCAAATTTGAGGCTGCACGCAAGTCACTGACTTAACTGCATTTTTTGGGCAAGCCCTTAACTTATCTCCTTCATTTCGCATTTCACACATTTCGTATGTGCGGGTTCGTCAAATGCATCGGAGATTAAGATGAAAAGATATTTGGGGGCATTGCTTGTGACAGCATCGCTTGTCGCATGGCCATCAGCTAACCACGCAACTTCCTCGTCCATCTATAACACGTCAAAGCTGCCCGGCGGACAGCAGCGGTCGTTCCCCACAGCGGAAGGATTTGGTGCTGCATCTGTAGGTGGTCGTGGCGGTCAGGTCATACCGGTTACGACACTAGCCGATTCCGGTGCCGGATCGCTTCGCGCATGCATGATGGCAACGGGACCACGGACCTGCATTTTCCGGGTTAGCGGAACGATCGAATTGCTTACCCAGATCAAGCCGAAATCGGGATATTTGACTGTCGCCGGGCAAACCGCGCCAGGTGGTGGCATTGCGATCAAGAACCATCCTTCCAACCTGACAGGATCGCCCCTGTTTCTGAATGCACCCCATATCATCATACGGCATATCCGCGTACGGCCTGGCCCGACAGGCGGCACCAAACAGGATACCACCGACAGTATCACAGTCGACAGCCGTGCGGTAAACACGATATTGGATCATGTGTCCTTGTCATGGGCCACCGATGAACCGTTTAACACAACGAAAGCGGCGTCCAATGTGACGATCCAATGGTCGATGGTCTACGAAGGGCTGAGCAAATCGACCCACAAATCCGGCGAACATTCCAAAGGCATGTTCCTTGAAGGCAATAATATCACCGCGCACCATGTGTTCATGGCCCATGCGACGGATCGTATGCCCAACGCAGGTGTTGGTACCCGCGCGGATTTCGTAAACCTGATTTCCTACAATATGCGGGAAAAGGCGCATCAATATTTCTCGATGCAGCAAAAGCAAAGCCTGGCAACAAGCGGGCTAAAGCGCCAAGTCAATGTCGTTGGAAACTGGGTTTCGATGGGACCAAGTTCGCTTCGTGGGTCATCGATTTTTGGTGGCAATTATGACGAGCAATATTCGACAAATCCCGGAATGGCCGAATTCTATCTTTACCAGAATGTAGATGGTCGCCGCCGGTCCTACACCTCGGATGACCGACTGTTTATGGACCCGATGGATTGGAAATATGTGCGTCAGCAGCCGATTGGCAACCTCAGCGTTCAGTTGTTCAGTTCTGCCGACCAAGGTGTGCGGGACGTTGTCGCCTTTGCTGGCGCCTTCCCCCGCGACGCATCGGACCGCCGCGTATTGCAGACATTTTTGAGCTGCAGCGGTAGCATCATAAACAGTCCGGCAGACGTGGGCGGATGGCCCGCTTTGCAGTCGGGCGTTGCCTATACCGACAATGACGGTGACGGTATGGATGACAATTGGGAACAGCGCCAGAATATCACCAGCGGAAACGCTGATGCGGACGGCGATGGCTATACCAATTTGGAAGAATTTCTGAACGAGCTCGCGGGTGATCAGGATAGCTTCGGCAATCTGATCAACCGCGTGGGTGCCGGCACAGGGGCCGTCCCAGCGCCCAATTGCGGCATCACCGTTTAAGTCAACTCCGACCGCCTTGTTCGAAAGAGGGAGGACGCTTATGGCGCCCTCCCCCTTTTTTGTGTACGGGACGGGGGTACCCCGCGCCGATACTTAGAGGCCCGGCATCGCTCCCTTTACCAGCCGAAGCTGACGCCCACCCGGCCACCGGTCGAGCGTTTTACAGTCGACCCGCCGATGCCACCACTGATCCACACATTTTCGCGAACGCGGGCCACAACCGAACCGGAGAAGCCCTGTTCACCCCGATAGGTGGCAAGGTTGAACGACACCGAGACCGAAGTGTCGGGAAGCAACATCGTACCCCCCAGCGCCATGGCAGCCGCTATCCCGCCATCGGCTTGCCGCGCCCGCTGACCGAGCCCATCGATCTTTGTGTTTATGTTCGAAAACTCGCTTGTCAGATCCCCGACAGACTTCTGAAGATTGGCAATATCAGCCGTGGTGAATGTGGAATACTCCCTGTCATGCCCCGGCCCCATCCACGAGGCCCCGTGCGAAAGCGGCGCGGCTGATGGGAATCAGAAACACAGCTTTTTCAGAGTGAAGCTGCCAAACATCGTGCCGCTATGTCGAGTATACATTGCGTTACTATTTATATTTGGCTAAGGCGTGGCATATCGGCATCGCTGCCGCCGTGCAGGATCAACGGTTGCGGCGGGCGTTCTGCCGCAAAG
>Ga0116178_10003226_pt1 | contig 12455 bp, 10 predicted proteins | sample AD_STIC12_MetaG_FD_89880 | JGI IMG/M metagenome (GOLD analysis project Ga0116178, IMG submission 89880) | Active sludge microbial communities of municipal wastewater-treating anaerobic digesters from USA - AD_STIC12_MetaG | ecosystem: Engineered > Bioreactor > Anaerobic > Digestate | place: USA... | reverse complement strand
CTTTTATGAGCCTGATACATGGGCATGGGATTTCGATGATGATCAGGATGCAGATATTCCATCACCCATCCATACGTTCCCCGATTATGGCCTATACCATGTCTGCCAGACCGTCGAGAACGAATATCAGCGAGACAGCACCTGCCAGTGGATCGAACTGGTACCTAATGTATCTGTGGACGATCCCAGATATGTCCCTTTCTCTGTCACGCCCAATCCATTCACCAATGAGTTGCGCATCACACACCACGCTGATGGATTTACATCTGGGGTGGTGACCATCACGGATCTCCAGGGCACAGAAGTACTTAATACAGGTAGGATTCCTCTACCGATTACACTTGAGCTCGAGAACCTACCAGTTGGGATGTATATCTGCATAGTGCGGGAAGCTGATGGAAGGATGACGAGTATGAAGGTGGTGAAGGGGGAGTGAGATTTCAGGTTGATTACAGGTGAGAAGGTATATTCTGTATCTTAGAAATGGAAAGGTTTGTAATACCTTCTTTGGGTTAGTAGCCTTTCGTGGCCCTTCAGGAACTCATCCCACGTTTAGAAGCTAAAAAGACAGCTAAAGAACAAGGGATTGAATTTGGGGATTAATCGGGACAAGCCCACTGCCAACTGTCCAACGGATAAGAGCCCTTTGTATAGGAATAATGCCACCACTCCGTGCGGATGGATTGAAATCCATGGGCTTCCATGGCGTCTCTTAACAGCTTGCGGTGATTAAGAATTTTTTCTGGTAGCTTCTGATAATCACGATGTGCTTCAGGACCAAAAAAATCATAGGGCGTACCCATCTCCATTTCTTTCCCATGCAGATCAGCCAGGGTGAGATCAATGGCGACGCCTCTGTTGTGCATTGAGCCCTCCCAAGGTGGAGCTACATAATTTCTGTCTGGCACTTTGTCCCATAGTTTTTGCTGAGCCGGTTTTGGCCGATAGCCATCAAAGAGTTTGAGTTTGTACCCTTTCGGCAGCAAGTCTGCGTTTACTTTAGCAAGGGCGACGGCCACATTCGGACGCAAAAACATACGGCCACATGGATAGATGACCTCCTTTACAAAATTATCATTGGTAGCGTACTTGATATCGATGACATATCCATCTTCAGCCTTCAGTTCTGTCCAAAGTGCAGTATCATAATCAAGGGCAGTTTTCTGAAGGACAGGAGAGGCAACAGGTTCCGGGGGAGGTGCCATTTTCTGATCCTTTTTACATAGGTAATGATTCCGGGCATCAACACGGTCAACAAAGCCATCCCAAACCATCCGGAAATGCGCATTATGGAATTGAAGGTAATACAAGTAATCCTAGCCCAAGTCCGTCAAAAACAGGACATCGTCTAAATAAATCTATCCTGCGCAAGCTGGGAAGTACATTAGTATCCGATCAGAAAAATAAAATCGAATGAAATCAACACGTATTCCTCATCTGCTTATCATGCTGCTCCTGATGGTCAGCCAGATGGTTCAAGGCCAGTCCACTTCCAATCATGGCAATAAATTTGAACAACTGGGCACGCTACTGCCTACACCTAATACCTATCGGAATATGGACGGTAGCCCTGGACCGGATTACTGGCAGCAAAGAGTGGATTATGACATCGAGTGTGTACTGGATGAAAAACTAAACCAACTCCGGGGGCAAGAGCGTATTACCTATTACAATCAGTCACCGTCCACACTGACCTATCTGTGGATGCAGCTGGATGAAAATGAACATAGTGCAGAATCCGACAAACATAAAATGGATTCAAGGCAGATCAACGGTGTGATGAGTGAAGACGCTCTCCGGATGCTGGAACCATGGCGTGAACTCAACCAATATGGTGATAAGATCATCTCCATCCTGGATGAAAATCAAGTTGCACTAAACTTTACCATCAACCAAACGATGATGCGTGTTGACTTACCGCATCCGCTGAAACCAGGTGAACAATTTTCATTTACGGTCAGCTGGTATTACAACCTGATCGATCGCATGAACAGCACTAGCTGGGGGCGGGGTGGCTATGAGTACTTTGAGAAAGACGGTAACTCGCTGTACACCATCGTGCAATGGTATCCGAGACTGTGTGCCTATACCGATGATGCAGGATGGCAAAACAAACAATTTGTTGGACGTGGTGAATTTGCACTCACCTTTGGAAACTTCATCGTAAAAATGACGGTGCCAGAGGATCACATCGTAGGTGCTACCGGAGAATGTATCAACTATGCACAAGTGCTGACTCCGGATCAATACAAGCGTTGGAAAGAATCCCAGGCCGGCACTGAACCAATTGAAATCGTTACGCTCGAAGAAGCGAAGAAGGCGGAGAAAAACAAAAATCCAAAAGGAACAAAAACATGGATCTACAAAGCTGACAATGTGCGGGATTTTGCGTGGACCTCGAGCAGGAAATTTATATGGGATGCTATGCCGCACTTTAATGAAGACGGCAAGCGGGCTATGTGCATGAGCTATTATGCCAAAGAGGCGTACCCTATCTATAGCCGATATTCTACAAAGGCAGTTGCGCATACCCTGAAAGTGTATTCCAAATATTCTATCCCCTACCCATATCCTAGTGCTATCTCTGTTGAGGCAGCTAATGGCATGGAATATCCAATGATTTGTTTTAATCCAGGGCGTGCAGAGGAAGATGGAACCTATACTGAATCATCCAAAGTTGATGCAATCTCTACCATCATCCATGAGGTAGGCCACACGTATTTTCCGATGATCATCAATAGTGATGAGCGGCAATGGGCCTGGTTTGATGAAGGACTCAATTCCTTCCTGCAATTTCTGGCAGAGAGTGAATGGGATCCTAACTACCCTCACAAATTTGGACCCACTGATGTGATCACCAGTTATATGGCCCAACCTAAAAATAGCCTTGAGCCGATCATGACCAATAGTGAAAACATCATCCAGTATTTTGCCAATGCATATATAAAACCTTCCTGTGCGCTGAACATCCTGCGTGAAACCATCATGGGAAGGGAGAAATTTGATTACGCATTTAAGACTTACAGTCAGCGATGGGCGTTTAAACACCCAACACCTGCGGACTTTTTCCGGACGATGGAGGATGCCAGTGGTGTAGACCTGGATTGGTTTTGGAGAGGCTGGTTTTACGGCATTGATGCAGTGGATATCTCCCTGGACAGCATCAAATGGTACAAAGTAGATCTGGAAAAAAATCCTGAACGGAAAGAGTATACACAAACACATAAAGCAGAGCCTCCAGCTGACCATATCTCAAAGACGCGTAATAAAGAAGCTGGGATAAAATATGCTATAGATGAAGATCCTGAGTTACGGGATTTCTATGTCAGCTACAAGCCATGGGAAGGTGCTGACAGTGTGATCACTTCAACAACCTGGCTTTATGATGAAACCTTTACAGAAAAAGAAAAGCAAGAAAAATTTGGTGACAACAATTATTATGAACTCTTCTTTAGTAACAAAGGTGGCCTGGTCATGCCTGTGATTATCGAATGGACCTTTGCGGATGGCACCAAAGAAGTCGAAAAAGTCCCGGTGGAAATATGGCGTAAGAATGAAACAAAATTCAGGAAGGTCTTTGTGAAAACCAAAGAAGTAACCGGCATCGTCATTGATCCTTACAAAGAAACTGCAGATATCGATATGACTAACAACAACTGGCCGGTGAAGGAATTGCCATCAAGGTTCCAGGTATACAAGCAGCATCGCACTGAGGAGATGTCGAATGCTATGCAGCGCAATGGAGCAGTGCCAGGGCGTAGCTAGCAGTGGGCAGTTTCCAGTCGGCAGTCGGCAGTTGGCAGTTGGCAATACGCCATTCGTAAATAAAAAAGTAGAGACGCGATTAATTGTGTCTCTACTTTTTTTATTTACGTGCTGGAGGTCAATTGGAATTTTCGCAAATTTGTTACCGCATTTTCTCACGTTTCACGTTTCACGTTTCACGTTTCACGTTTCACGTTTCACGTTTCACGTCTCACGTCTCACGTCTCACGTCGTTCAATCATGTAGGATCAACAACGGTGTTTCCGCATGTAGCGCCAGATTCTTGCTGACGCTCTTGTGGAAAAGGTCTAAAATAAAACTGCGGCTGCGCTCGACCACAACCAATAAGTCACAGGGATGGTCATGAACGAACTGGGCGATACCGTGCTCTACATTATGATCATGTATGTGTTTGAAATTGAGTTTGTGTTCAGGAAATTGTTTCTTCAATACAGCCACCTCCTCGAAGTCATCCACGGTGTCGTGCGTCTCGTCTTTGATAACATTAACCACAGTGAGGGTGCTGTGGAACAAGTCAGCCAACTCGGACAATGGTTCAAGATGCTCGGGCTTAGCGAGTGTTTTTATATCAGCGGCCAGAATGATCTCGTGCAGCCCTTTAAACTGAGCATCTTCCGGCACGATGAGTAATGGAATATTGGTCGCCTTGATGAGGGATGAGGCATGGCTTCCGAGCAGAATAGCTGGCAGGCCTGTCTCGCCTTTAGTGCCCATGACCACAAGGTCAGGATGCTTTTCCTTGGCGACATAATTGACTGCCTCGTTGAGAAAACCGAGATAGGCCATCTTTTCAAATTGGATCGAGAGGCCGGTGTGGTTTCGAATGATGTTTGCCTCTGCTTCCAATGAAGCATAAGATTCCTGACGCATTTTTTCACTGAGCGATATGTTCACATCGGCTGTGGTATGAATGCGTGGATAACAATGGAGCAGGATATATTGGTAATCTTCCGGATGAAAGGCGCTCAGTGCATAATAGATAGCATTGCGCGCATTTTGCGAAAAATCCGTCAGTAACAGGATTGTATTTTTCATGAAGTCTATTTATTAATTACGAATAATATACACCAAATTATGGATACTGCCAACAGCAGACCACTCAATAGAATTGGCGTATTCAGCTTATCGGTTTTTGTGATCGATCACTTCCTCCAATTCCTTTTCTTGTGTATCATGGGTGAGGTGGGTCTCGGGATGATCATGAGGAGTATCGAACCATCGGTATCCCACCACATAGATCAGGATGGCGGTGACAACGGCTGTCATAAAACCTGTCAGGGGCACCATCAACCCGGTATAGAGCATCAGGAAAATATGAAACTTATTCATGCCCAGGACTTCCTTTACTTCTCCTTTCTTGACCATACCGCTGGCTACATACAGGAGGATACCGCCGATACAAGCCATAGGTACTTGTTCAAGTTGAGTGGCCAGATAAAACGCCAGCAGGAGTTTAAATGTAAACTTAGCGATTCCTGCGAGAGGTGAAACGGCGCCAAGCTTGATATTCACAGCCGTGCGCGCAAGTGCGCCGGTGTGTGGAAACCCATTCAACAAAGGTGTTACGATATTCACGATACCTTGGCCCCACAACTCCTTGTTTGGATTGTAAGGTTGGCCCTTATTGCCTGCAAGGCGATCAGCCATCCGTGAGCACAGCAGACTCTCAATCGATGCCACGATAAAAATAGCACCTGCAAAATAGACGATATCAAAGAGCACCTTGGCCGTCACCAAATCAGGTAATGCGGGCAGCGTGATCACTGAAAAATCTGTTGGGATCGCTCCATACTTGTCCATGATCAATACCAATCCTTTGCCTGCCCAAAATGTCTTGGCTGCAATCAAACCAAATGCCAATGCAATCAGTGGCCCGGGAATAAAAGGAGAGACCTTGATGAAAAACTTGCAGAAAATAAAGGTGATGAGCGCCAGCGCAACAGCGTACAGATTTGCCTGGCCTATATAATTTACGAGAACGGTCAGCTGATCGACAATTCCGTAACCTACTTTCACCTTAAGCCCGAACACCTCACCGACTTGCGAAAAGGCAATCACAATGGCAATTCCAATCGTAAAGCCTACCACAATAGAATGGGGTACTTTTTCTACGATCTTACCCATGCGTAAAATGCCGGACAACATCAACATGATGCCGGCGACAATGGAGACAAGGACTAGAAACGTATGGTTATACGTCACCATCAATCCTGCAATCACTGGAATAAAAGCGGCGGTAGGTCCATACACCTGATACTTTGAGCCGCCAAACAAAGCGCCCATCAGTCCTGCGACTGCGCCTCCGACAATGCCTTGCTCTGGTCGCAGACCTGAAGCCATCGCAAATCCCATGGCGAGGGGAATCGCCACCATCGCCACAATCAGACCTGCTGTGAGGTCTTTAAAAACATTCCTGGCTACATTTCCTTTTTTCAGATCTTCATACCGACCATCAACCGGCGTGAGAAAAAAGAGAATTCGCTTTAAAGTTGTATCCTGATTCATTTGTTTTCATTTAAGGATTTAGAAATAAACAGCGGTCACACCACTGCGCCATCGTCAAACACATAGATGTCAGCCATCTCACTATTGTCACGCACGGTGCAATTGAGGTCAACTAACAATCCATTGTTGAGATCATACACTACGCCATGGACATAGGGACGTTTGGTTTTCGTCCATGCGTTCTGAATAATGGAGGTTTTACACAGGTCATATACCTGCTCGATCACATTTAGCTCCACCAATCGTCTGCCGCGTTCAATAGCGTCAGGTATGGCATCCAGTTCGGCCTGGTGTATTCGATATACATCCTTAATATGTCTTAGCCAGTTATCAATCAATCCAACCTGTGTATTGCCCATAGCAGCTAATACACCGCCACAACCATAGTGCCCGCAGACAATGACATGTTTTACTTCCAGCACATTGACTGCATAGTCTAGCACGCTCAGCATACTCATATCGGTATGCACGACCATGTTGGCGATATTGCGATGCACGAAAACTTCACCGGGAAGTGTGCCTGTGATTTCATTGGCAGGCACACGGCTATCAGAGCAACCGATCCACAACAAGGGCGGTTTTTGTCCTTTTGCCAGCTTGGCAAAAAAAGCCGGGTCTTGTTCATTCATATCGTCAACCCATTTGCGGTTGCCTTCAAATATTTTACTATAAGATTCTTCCATTCTTCTGTATGTTGAAATAAGCGATTAAAAAAATTGAAATGGGGAATAGTCAGCGGACACCATGATGATAACAGCAGTGCTGCATGGATCATACGGCGATCAACATTCAGGATTGAATGTTACTATTTACGCTTTGAAGATTAGGCCTGGTTGGGCGGGGGATATAGGATCTCGAAGGGTAACGAGGTGTTTTTCAATCCGTCCCTGATAGCAATAGAAGGTGTAAAAATGAGCAAATCTGAAGGCGTACTGAGATAGAGATGGATTTTAGATTCATCCATTTCCTTTTTACCTTCTTTCTCGCCTTTGTTGGAACACTCCTTATCTTCCAGGATTTCGGCAAAGACGAAATAACCGGGGATATAATTGAGACACGCAACGACATCCCTCACCAAAAGGCAAGCAATCAGGGCAATAATTGGTATGAAAAGGTGTCTCCGGGCCATACGATAATGGCAAATATAGGTTTTTTGTGCAAACCTGATGATTATTGACCTTTGCAGCATAGTTTACCCTCGCTTATTGCGGCTGCGCCACTAAAAAAATGAAGAGTGAAAAGTGATGCTTCGACCTGCTTTCGCTCAACCATGTGCTACAGCTCAGCAACCAAGTGAAAAATGGATTGTCGGGATACAGTGCTTTCCAGACATCAATAACCAATAACCAACAAGGAAGGAAAAGTGAGAAGTGGAACACTAGAGTAAATATGTATGCGTGGTCTTAAAAGAAAAATCTCATAGATAAAACGACCATAGCCGTTGCAGGAGCGTCGTGGTGAGCGAAGTCGAACTATTTGCTCCTGCAACATTGAGAATTCCTTTTGGGATTTCTTTATGGAAATTTCGTAGGGTATTCGTGTGGTCGCAGGAGCAAACTCCTGCAACGGCATAAGAGACGCGATTAATCGCATCTCTACATATTTTGTTCGTGGTAACTGCTCACTGAAGACTGAGGACTGAAGACTGCTTACTTCTATCCTTCCGCCAGGGTGCGATGCAGATCCGTGCGTGAACCCTGGATAGCCGGGAGTACCGCTGCCAAAAGGCCGACAAAGAGAGCACCTCCGATGATCCACCATTCCTGAGGGATCCAGAGCAAGCCGGTGAAGCGATACTTGTAACCTTCCTCGAGGATACTGCCTGCCAATTCCATACCGAGGTGGCCGGCTAATAAACCAATGATGAGGCCCAGGATGGAGATCCATAAACCTTCAGCAATGATCATCTGGAACAATTTGCCTGGGCCCGCACCTCCTACTCGGAGCAAGGCCATTTCATAACGGCGTTCTTTGAGGGAGGTGTAGAGGGAAATGAAAATGCTGATGGCTGCTACGATTGCAATCAGGATGGCGATGTATTGTAAAGCTTCCGTTCCGCTGCCCATCATCGAATAGAGTCTGTTGATCTCCATGGCTGGGGATGCGGCCATGAGGCCTGTGTTGGCATTGATATTGCGCAGGAGATTGAGGGATTGGATATTTGTCCTGGTTTTGAACTTGACCAGTACACTGGTGATTTCTTTATCAGGTTGGGCGCGCAATGCAGCGATGATGGAATCAGTGAGTACTTGTGCTTCAGTTGAATCGATTACTATGATCGGCATCGAAGTGTGGTTGTGTTCGGCATCATCATGATGATGTCCTTCATGACCAGAGCCTTCCTGATCTGTGGCGGTGGAGTCGTGCTCATGGACCTTCCAAACTGTTTGTGGAGTGGTGAGAATCAATTGGTCAAGGACTGTGCCTGTTGGTTGCAAGATACCTTTCACGACAAATGGGTGCCCATGATCATGGGCGAGATCCGGGTTGTCTTCCAGCCCATGCGTGGAATAAAATTCATTTCCGATGTGTAAGTGAAGTTTATGTGCTACATCTGAACCAGTCACCACATCAAAATCATTTTTATAGATATCGCCTTCCACTTGAGTCGCACCATAGAATTTGAATATAGAAGGTGTAGTACCCACTATTCGAAATGCACCATAGCTATCCCCTAATGACAGTGGAATAGAACCAGAGAGTAAAGGATGTTTAGGATTCAGGAATGGTGCAGCTTCGCCTATCGCTATATTGCCAGTGGGCGCATCGATATGGTACATGCTGTTGAGGATGAGCTGCAGCGGACTTCCCTTCGCACCGATAACCAGGTCGATGCCGGCGAGATTATTTTCAAGTCCCTTTTTAAACTGATGGTTGAACAGCGTCAGGAAAGTAATCAGGCCGATGCTCAATGCAAAGAGCAATACACTCATGATGCTGTTGAGGGGTTTGGCGAGGATGTTTTTCCAACTTAGCTTGAAAATATTCATTCAGGGATCATGTGATTAGGTTAAGAACACTTTCTTTTCGATCATTGATTTGATCCGGCTATCATGCGTGACGACGATCAGGTTTGATTTTTCTTCATTGGCCACCTGAAGTAAGAGCTCAATCATTTGCTGACAGTTTTGATCATCCAGGGCGGAGGATGGTTCGTCTGCAAGAATAATAGCTGGGCGGTTGATCAGTGCACGAGCGATGGCAAGGCGTTGTTGTTCGCCGATACTCATCGAGTGTGTTTTATGATTTGCTTTTTGGCCGATGGATAATCGTTCGAGGAGAAGATGCGCTTGCTTTTTATCAGCTTCAATTCCGGCCAGGGATTGTGTGAGCAAGAGGTTTTCTAAAGCTGTCAGTGAACGGATAAAATGTGGTTTCTGAAATATGATCCCAATCCGTTTGCCTCTGAACACATCCAGTGCATGGCCGCGAAGCTTGTCAACAGAAGTGCCACCGATAGTAATCTCTCCGGAGGCAGGCGAAATCAAACCTCCCAGCAAATGCAACAAGGTCGTCTTGCCGGTACCCGAAGGCCCGAGAATCAGCGCGTGCTCATTTTCGCCGCATTGCACATCCGGAAATTGGATTGGGGATTGTCCCGGATACGCATAGGTGAGTTTGGATGTCGTGATCATAATGAAAGGGCAAATTAAGCAACCTGGAGGAATCAACAACTAAGGCTATCGGAAGTTGTGCAAAAGATTACTGTATCAGCATCGCAGCGCCAAATACACCGGCACTGTCGCCCAATGCAGGCCGCACAATAGGTGTCGTGAGGACAGGATTGAAAATATTTTTGGACACCGCTTCCCGGCCTGCTGTATACAGAAAATCAATATTGCCCAATCCTCCGCCCAGGACAATGACATCAGGGTCGAGTACATTGATGATTTGCCCCAATGCCTTGCCAAAGAAATAAATCAGCCTCTCTTTAACTTCTGTTGCATAGGGATCCGCAAAATCAGTCAGTATATCTTTCAGTTTCTTTTCGTGGCCTGACTGTTTAAGATAATAGCGCTGCAGGGCGGTACCTGATATAATTGTTTCAACACAGCCATGTCGTCCGCAGTAACAATCCTCGCCTGATTCATCAAGGAACATATGGCCCCACTCTCCTCCTATGCCATGACGTCCACCGATGATCTTACCATCAATCACTACTCCACCACCAACACCAGTACCCATAATCACTCCAAACACAACCTTAGCATCAGGAAAGTCACAGGCAACAACACCCAGATGATATTCGGCAAGTGCAAAACAATTTGCATCATTGGCCATCGCTACTTTGACGCCCAGCAATTTTTCCAGATCCTTATCCAGTGGATGATGATTAAGGCAAAGGGTATTGCTGTTCTTAAGCAAACTTGTTTGTGGATCAATCGTTCCAGGTGTTCCAATCCCAATAGCATCTGGATGGTGACCTGTCACTTCTATCAGATGATCTACGAGCGATTTGATCCGATGCATGACATGCTCATATCCCCCCGATCCTTCTGTATCGATGCGGTGACGTGCGATGACGCTGTCAGGGTGACGGCTGGTCATGACCACGCCTTCTATCTTGGTACCGCCTAAGTCAATTCCCCAAAACACGTGTAAGAGAGTGAGAGGTGAGAGAGTAAGAAGTGTAAGAGAGTAAGAGGTGAGAGGGTAAGATGCATTGATCCGCATGTCTTCTCATGTTATTACTTTGATTTCGCATATTTCTTCAAAATTTAATTGCTAATTTCATTCTCACCTCTCACTCTCTTACACTTCTTACATAAGCCAACGCTGCCCCCTCCCCTGTTTTCCGCAACGCTCAACCCGTCGCATGGAAATCCAGGGGCGGCCTACACACATCCTCTCCTGCACCTGCCCGCTTTTTATATCCCGCTATTTGAAGTTTATAACTTCAAATCAATATGATCAACATCTGGTTATTGGCCAATCATCGTAAGGCAGTTTGCAACTGCCAGTAAAGATCACTCCAATATGCTACGTCTGGCATCTGCGAGTCTGGCATCTGGCGTCATCAGCATATTCCACTTTTACATTTTTACCACCCGAAAAACATAATTCCCCCCATTCGTAAATCTCATTTCTAAAAAATATAACCCCGGTCCATACCCGCTCAAATCCATACTTGCTGATGAATTCACATCATGCTGTGTATACACTTTTTCACCAATAGCATTTCGGAGGTTGATCTCTCTGACCGGCAAACCATCATACCCATTGATAAATAAACGGGAGGAAACAGGATTTGGAAATATGCGTATCTCCTGATCTTTTTCGTCGATCTGAATGCCCGTAAGCGCTACCTGCACACATGCTGACGTATCCATACAGTCTCCCGCGCCATTGACCAGGGCATAGGTTCCGGGAAACGTGACCATCAGGGTATCATTGCTTTCATCCGGTAGTGCTTCAAAATTATTTTCACAATCCAGCCATTGAAATACACCAACGGATGAACCACTGGTCAACAGGTCACCGTCCACGATAAGCTCAGCAATAGGGTTGATCACCAGGAGCTCACCGTATACAGTGCCGGCGCATTGATGCTCTTCCACCATGTAAGCGAACTGAATGGGCCCGATGTCCTGGGCAGTGAGCACGTTTCCATTAATTGTACCTGCACCGGACAGGATTGTAAATGTTCCGCCGGGAGGAATCGCGGTAAGCTGGATCGAAGTACCATTGCACATGACCGGATCAGCCAGGGTAATTTCCGGTACAGGAATCGGGTGCGAGGAAATGATGAGTGTATCCGTTCCAACACAACCGTTAGTCTCAAATTGTCCTGTCACCGTCAGCAAACCTGTGTCGGTGGATGTCAATAGATGACCATTCAACATTCCAGGCCCGGAAAGCAAAGTCAATTGACTTAGGTCCGGGATGATCCCGATCAAATTTTCTTCTTCGATACAGATATGGAGACTATCTGTTTCGAATTCAACCTTTGGTGTCTTTCTGGAAGGAATTTGTTGGGTAATTTCCCCATAGCACTCTTCTTCATTAATCAAATACAGAATCTTAATCAATCCTTCACCAGTCGATGTCAACACTGAATTGCTGATCTTACCAGGTCCGCCAATCATCCAAAAGATACCGCCTCCGGGTGTAGCGGATAAAGGCCTTGAACTGCCACTGCAAATAACCGATGTGTCCATGGTAAG
>Ga0116178_10003223_pt1 | contig 12458 bp, 10 predicted proteins | sample AD_STIC12_MetaG_FD_89880 | JGI IMG/M metagenome (GOLD analysis project Ga0116178, IMG submission 89880) | Active sludge microbial communities of municipal wastewater-treating anaerobic digesters from USA - AD_STIC12_MetaG | ecosystem: Engineered > Bioreactor > Anaerobic > Digestate | place: USA... | reverse complement strand
TGCTGAGTAGATATTCATTCGTTCATCTATCTCTTTATCTACGCGCAAGCCCATTTCCATGGCCGTAAAATCTTTGAACTGCCAGAAGCCGACCGCATTTGATACTGAAACAGCATCCGAGATCAAGGCGCTTTCCTGGAGGGCGAGGTATTTAAAATCATCCGGAAGCCGTTCTTCCTGAAATACCTTTTCAATAATGGGGAAGTACGTTTTTGCCCGCTCCGCCTTTATATTAAAGTAGCGAGGGTGCTGGGTAAGTGCATCCACATCTTTTTGAATTTCGCGTCTGGCATCATCACGGATAGTGAGTGTCATGTCTGCGAAATGCATCTTATGAGGCACTTCAGGAGTTTGGGCATGTGAGGCAGCAACTCCAAAAAAAATGAGTGCGACTGCAAAAAATCTCATTGGCACAAAGGTAGATAATAATTGATAATGGACAATGAACAATTGCTATTGGTTAATGGTTAATGATCAATTATCAACTGCAATTTATTTCTTGCGCAGCATCATAATCCCATCCCGCAGAGGAAGCAGGAGTGCTTCAACTCGGGTATCATTGTATACTTTTTTGTTGAACTCAATAAGTGCCTGTGTGTCTTTGTCCATTTTAGTTTGAGTTACTTTCCCACTCCAGAGTACATTGTCAGCGAGAATGGCACCCCCAATCTTCACTTTATCGAATACCAGGTCGTAGTATAGAGAATAGTTTTCCTTGTCAGCATCAATAAAAACAAGATCAAACATCACATCCAGCGTTGGAATTATTTTTGTAGCATCGCCAATGCGATAATCAACTTTTGCTTCAAGGTCTGCCTTCTGAAAGTATATGCGCACACGACTCTCCAATTCTTCATTTACATCAATCGTTATCAGTTTGCCATCCGGTGCCAAGCCTTCGGCCAGACAAATAGCTGAATAGCCTGTATAGGTTCCTATCTCCAGAATGTATTTTGGTTTTATGAATTGACTGATCATAGCCAGAAACCTTCCCTGCACATGGCCCGACAACATACGGGGCATCATAACCTGCGCATGAGTATCGCGACTGATCTGTTTGAGTAAATCAGATTCTGGTGAAGTATGCACAGCCGCATACCGGGCAATATCATCGGGCAGAAACTCCATTATCGAGTAGGTTCCATGATCAGATAACTCAGTTTGCGTTCATCAAACATTTCATTGGCCAACTCTTGAAGTTTCAAAGCTGAGGTGCCTTTTACTCGTTCAAAAATTTCTTCCAGGGAAGTAACATGACCCTGATCCAACAGATTCCTGGCCATCATAATCATAAAGCTGATGTTGTTCTCTTCGGCCATGGCGATTTGTCCCAGGATTTGTTCTTTGCTTGAAGCAAGTTGTTTTACACCCAGCGGCTCCTCACGCAATCTTTTTAACTCATGTTTTACTAACTCAATCCCTTTTTTCATTTGCGATGGCTCAGTACCAAAGGAGATTACAAACAGACCTGTATCCGTGAAGGGAACATATTGGGCTCCGATGGAATAAACGAACCCATGCTTTTCGCGCAAGGCCAGATTGAGTCGGGAATTCATTCCGGACCCACCCAGAATGCTGGTGAGCATATAGAATGGGCTCCGCTTATCATCAGAAAATGAATAAGCTGTACGGCCCAAGGCACACCGTGCCTGTTTCACCAGCCGCTTCTGAATAACTTCTTTTGGTTTATACCCTGTAAAGTGAACGCGTTTCTTTTTAGAAGTTGAAGCCGGCACCGAACCCAGGTACTTCTCAGCCATACGAATGACCTGTTCCATCGGGATGTTGCCCACGCATGAAAAAACAATCTTACGAGTGTCAAGATGCGATTTTATAAATGAACGAAAATCTTTTCTCTTAAAAGCCCGAATGGTTTTATCGGTACCCAGAATATTCATGCCCAATGAGTGACCCGCAAAGACAACACCATCAAACTCATCTTGCAGAGAATCATCCGGGTCATCGTGGTACATCGACATCTCTTCGAGAATTACATAGCGTTCTTTTTCTATCTGGGTTTCCGGGAAGATAGAATCAAACGTGATATCCGTAAGTAACTCCACGGAACGCTCAAAGTAATCATCACGCACGGAAGCATAAAACAGAATTTTCTCTTTATCTGTATATGCATTCAATTCACCTCCTAATGATTCGAGACGATTAAGAATATGAAATGCTTTACGCTTGCGGGTACCTTTAAAGGCCATGTGTTCCCAAAAGTGGGCAATGCCTTGATTGGTTGTCGACTCATCGCGACTACCAATATCGAGCATGAGGCCGCAGTGTACTATTTTAGTAGTAGAAACCCGGTTATGAATAACCCGGATGCCGTTCTTTAATCTATATATTTCGTAATCTCTCATAGCGGACCACAAAATTAAGCTTTAATCTGATGTTCCACACCCGAACAAGGATGCCCGCAGGCGGGCACAGCTATTGACTGGCATCAGTATTTTTTTGTAAAATCGCCTATTGTCATCGGCATAATAATTGTAAATATCCCATCGCTATGGAGACACAAAAAGTAAAAACCTGCTTTACCATCACCTTTACGGATGATCAATTCACCCATGCTAAGTCTTACGTAGAAGATATGAAGAGACACCCCCAACGGGTTTTCTGGCGCGGCAAAGAAGGCAAAACAGATGATGAACTAATTGTAGAACAGATTGCGCATCGCATTCTATCCGGGTTTTATAACACGGATGCCTATCGTGCCAGCAAGCACATTATTAAGATGGAGAGCATGACGGCTGCGAGGTAAAGCAAAATGCTTATTGCTTAACGTAAGCTGACCTCATTCATTTTTAATTATGACGTCAAGTTCCTTTCAGTCCTCTGTTAATTTAATCCCTTCTGGCTGAAGGGTAATTTTGCGTTGCTTGTATAACGTGCCAATCGCTTTTTTATAGGCTTTCTTACTTATACTAAACTGTGCATAAATTTCTTCGGGGGTACTTTTATCACTAATCGGTAAAAATCCTTTCTGCGCTTTCAGCATTTTGAGAATCATTTCACAGTTAGGATCATTGAAATTCTCGAACCCAATGGGCTGTAAAGTGATGTCGATTTTGTTATCGTCCCGGATTTGCTTGACATAGCCTTTTATTTTGTCCCCTATGTTTAGTTTACCGAAGATGTCGCTTTCAAAAATCAACCCTTCATGTTGTTGATTCACGATTACTGAAAATCCAAGATCTGTCTTTTTCATGACCATGACGTCAACAGTGTCTCCTTCTGTAACTGTGAGGGTTTGATTGGTAAGTCGCTTCTCAATTTTATTGGTGGCATAGAGCCGGTCGGTTTTTTTGTCGAGATCGAGGTAAACAATGTACCACCTGCCTTCCTCCATTTTCTGTCGTTGCTCACGAAAAGGTACCAGCAATTCCTTCTCAAGGCCCCAGTCCATAAAGGCGCCTACATTGCTAACCGAAGTTACGCGCAGGAAAGCAAACTGATTTAATAAAATCTTGGGTTTCAGGGTAGTCGCAATGATTCGTTCTTCATGATCGCGATAAACGAATACGTTGATCTTCGCTCCAATTTCAAAATCTTTGGGGCAATACTTATTGGGAAGCAATACATCTTCGCCTGTTTCATCGCCTAAAAAAAGGCCCACGGTGGTATGACGTAAAATGGTTAAATCCTGATGTTGGCCAATAGGTATCACTGAGTAGTTATTTTTTGTAAAGGTACTCAATTGTTCTGTCTACTTAATAGCGATGCCTTAGCAAGGGAAAGGGCAAGTTGAATGAACGATTGAATTGTTGAGTTGAAAATTAACTTTAGATGCCGACTTCGGCCTTTGGGGACACAGACCTGGGGATTTCTTTTTGCCTACATCTGTCATCGGTGGGTAAACACAAATCCTTCAGTGCCAACTTCATGGGTGCGATGCCCCCTCTTCTATTTTGATGATGCAATTTGATACATCGATGTAAGCGTTCTACAACCTTAGTAATACTACCGAGGGTTCTCATTTTAAAAACAAAAAGCGCACCCGGACGCTTTTTTTATTCGATTAACACTTACAGCTAAGGGCAATCGAAGTTACCAGCCATCAAAAGAAGGCAACCAACAATCGTGTAAATTCGTAAGACGGTTTAAACCGCCCCTTTATGCTTACCAATTTCTTTAAAACCGCCAGCCGTGTTATCATTAAACACAAAGCTTATTCGGTCATCAATTTTATCGGGTTAACCTGTGGGCTGGCGCTCGCACTCCTCATTATCTCTTACGTAAGAAGCGAATTGAGCTATGATTTGTTCCATTCTAAAATCGACAGGCTTTATCGTCTTCGCTATGATGTTCCGAATGGATTACAATTGGCAACCACACCCCCGCCCATTGCACCTGTGTTCAAAGATTATTTTCCTGAAGCAGAAGAGGTGGGGCGACTATTCTTACGTTCGGTGAGTATCACCAAACCTGAAAGCACCGAAGCATTTGAAGAACAAAGTATTCTCTTTGCTGATTCAGCTATTGCCAAAATGTTTGATTTTGAGATTGTGAAGGGAAGTGTGCGCAGGCCATTGGTGGATAAGTTCACCGTTATCATTAACGAAGAGATGGCCACAAAATATTTTGGTAATGCAGACCCGGTTGGTGAAACGCTTATACTCGCTGGCAAAAATTCCTATAAAGTAGTGGGGGTAGCCAAAGACTTTCCCGAAAACTCGCACCTGCGGTTTAACATGCTGGTGCCCTATGACGATATGTTTGATCTGGAATCGCCCCAGACCGAAGAAGTGTTACGAAATAATTTGTCGAGGAATTTTATCATCAGTCATTCTTATACCTATGTATTACTTAAGCCAGGCGCGACACCGGCTAACATCGATACAAGCATGACTTCATTCCTAAAAAAGTATGCCGACCCGAACTTTATCGTAGGGCAGAAATTTACGCTCATGCCCGTGAAAGATATTCACCTGCACAGCACACTACAGGCAGAACCCAGCGCCACCAACACCATGACAAATATTCTGATCTTTACCGGTATCGGAATCCTTACTTTATTCATCGCGTGTATTAACTATATCAATCTCAGCACGGCACAATCCTTCGCACGAATAAAAGAAATTGGTATCCGCAAAATATTTGGCTCCATGCGCATTCAACTGGTGGGGCAATTTTTGGCCGAGAGCTTTTTATTTTGTCTGGTGGCGATGGTATTCGCCTATGTGGCATTCTACTTCACGTTGCCTTTACTGAATCTGCTTACTTCAAAATCATTACTATTTACTGACGTGCTGGATATGAAGTTAATTGTGACATCTATTGTGTTGCTGTTAATCATCACGTTGATGGCGGGTGGATACCCGGCCTATTTTGTCACTACCTTCGACTCGGTACGAGCACTCAAAGGTGCGGGCACTACGGGTGATGGACGACAATTGTTAAGGAAGGTACTCGTTGTATTTCAACTAACTATTGCATGCCTGCTCCTTTCCGGGTCTTTGCTAATTATAAAGCAGCTCGATTACATCGAGAGTCGGCCATTGGGATATCAGAAAGAACAAATCATCAACATTCCGTTGTACAGCCAAAATATCAATAGCTACTTCCGGCAAAATGATTCTACATTTCAAGTCCGCCTGCAGAGTTTTCGCGACCGCATTGAAGCACAGAGCGGTGTAAACGCTACTACACTTAACTCCGGCTCACCGGGTCAAGGGGTTGTATTTCGCGGCACTATTCCAGAGGGCTTTACGAGCGAGGACAACCTATTTATTGCTAATCTGTCCGTTGATCATGATTTCATTAAAGCCTTTGGAATTGAGACTGTGGCCGGACGAAGTTTCAGTAAAGATTTTCCAAGCGATGAGAAGGAAGCCTTTCTGGTAAACGAAGCGGCTATAAAGGAATTTAACTGGAATTCACCAGAAAAAGCACTTGGTAAAACCATTAATCGAGAAGGAAAGAAAGGCACGGTGATTGGCGTGGTGAAAGATTTTCATTTCGCGGATCTAACAACACCAGTATCTGCCATAGTATTATCTATTGACCGCAACCAGTTCGGAAATCTTTCGGTACGGTTCGAGAATGCCAGCGTGCAGCAAACCCTCGAGAAGATGGAAGCTGAATGGAACAATCTCTTCCCTGAAAAAGCTTTTGAATTCACCTTTCTCGATCAGCAACTCAACCAGCAGTATAGCTCATTCCAGAATTTCGGATCGATCATAGAAGCATTCACGCTGATCGCCATCCTGATTTCCTGCCTGGGTGTGTATGGGCTGGTACTCTACACGGTACAACGAAAAGTAAAAGAGATAGGGGTGCGTAAAGTGTTAGGCGCCAGCATGCGTAACATTCTTCTTATCATCTACCGCGACTTTGCACTGCTTATTGCGATTGGGTTTTTGATTGCTGTACCTATTACCTGGTGGTTGATGGACCGCTGGTTTAGCAACTTCATTTATCATACCACCATCGATGCGTTAACATTTTTGTTTAGTCTCTCGCTGGTGCTGGTTGTCGTGTGGCTCACCATTAGTTATCAGGCGGTGAGAGCTGCATCAGCCAACCCCGTGCAGTCATTAAGGAGTGAATAAGGTAAATATCAATCATTTCGATTGGTTTTTTTTGTAGGTACAGAAGAACAAAGTGTTTCTATTGCTACCCTTTTCATAGTTCGCTATCTTTCAGGATTACCTGAAACGAAATGACGGCACACACTACACTAAACAGAACGTTAGGACTGCGATTGGCCATTGTAGTTGTGATTGGCAATATCCTGGGCTCTGGAATTTATAAGAAGGTAGCCCCGATGGCTGCTGAATTGGATTCGTCATTTCTTGTACTGGTATGCTGGTTGCTGGCTGGAATCATTACCTTATTCGGAACGCTCAGCAGCATGGAACTGGCAGGGATGTTTGCCGAAACCGGGGGCGAATTTGTATACTTCAAAAAAATCTACAACCGGTTTTTTTCCTACCTGTATGGATGGGCCAATCTCGCGGTTCTTAAAACAGCCACTATTGCCTCGCTTGCCTATGTATTTGCACAGTCGCTTAATGGAATTTTTCCGTTGCCCTCATTTCTCGAATCTCTTTCTGATTGGAGTTTGTTCGGAGTGTTCTATCCGTTCGCTGATTTCAATGTAAAAGCCGCGGCTGTATTTCTCATCCTGCTACTAACTTTCATTAATACCTATGGCATCCGCACCGGCATGGGACTCAGTGCAGCTTTGCTGGTATTGATCCTTACAGGAATCTCACTGATCGTGATCTTTGGTTTTGCCAGCAAGCAAAGTGATTTGTCTTTATTGGCCAGTGTACCCACCGACAGCGAAATTACTATAAGCGCCATGCTCACGGCTATGCTGGCAGCTTTTTGGGGCTATGAAGGCTGGAACTCGGTAGGATATGTGGCGGGTGAAATAAAAGATCCTAAAAAAAATATTCCGTTGAGTTTGCTCTTCGGATTACTGATTGTGATCGCCATTTATTTATTGGCTAATACTGCCTACTTAACGTTGCTGCCGGTGTCAACATTGACTTCTATTTACGAATCCGGCAACCAGATAGCAGCTGTTGAAGCGGTGAAAGTTTTTTGGGGTAACACCGGAGGGATTGTAATCTCCACACTTATCTTAATTACCGTATTAGCCTGCACGCATGCTTCGGTGATCAGCTCTTCAAGAATTTATTATGCCATGGGGCAAAAGGGAATGCTCTTCTCTGGTTTGGGCCTGTTGAATAAATCAAGAGTGCCTGGTAATTCTTTATGGTTGCAGGGAGTCTGGTCTTCGTTGCTTGTCCTTTCCGGTACGTTTGATCAACTGACCGACACGTTGGTATTTGCTGCATTTATGTTTTATGGGGCCACGGCATTTGGTGTATTTGTAATGCGATATAAAGCACCAGATCTCGAACGGCCTTACCGCACCTGGGGGTATCCGGTGATTCCGGCTGTCTATGTTTTGTTTTGTATGGCCTTGGTCATTAACACGTTCATCACACAACCTCGTGAAGCGATCATTGGGATTTCGTTGGTGGCAGCCGGTATACCATTGTTTTTCTATTTCAGGAAGAATATGGAGCAGTAAATCTATTGTCATTTGACAATGGATAATTGGCAATGGAAATTGCATACTATCACTTTCGTGCGCGGTTGCGTTGCCCTTCGTATAAACTTAGCATCACCACCACCGTTCCTATGAAGGTGTACCGTGTGAACGGCTCATCCAACAAAATCGCGGAATAAAAGATCCCAAACACGGGACACAAAAAAAGCCACAGCGAAGCATGCACCGGATCTTCTTTTAACAAGTAAAGCCATAACTGAACTGCGCCAATGGATACCGGCACAACCAACCAACCAATCGAAAGCCAGAAGCGAATGTCAAACGTGCTCCCACCCCCTTCAAAACTTAACGTGAATGGCAAGAGTACGATTCCGGCAATCAATACTTGCCAGCCATTAATAACCATGCTTGATAATCGCCACGGTACAGACGAATAATACACCGCTCCAAGCGAATACATCACCATGCTCAAGACCAACAGCGATACGCCAAACACTGAAGCATACCCACTTTGCAGCAATGGATAGGTTGCAATAGCTACACCGCTCATGCCTACAAGAATACTAAGCCACTCGCGAAATTTCACGGGCCTCTTCAACCAAACTGAAGAGAAAAAACTAATCATAAGCGGATTGAGTGCAAGAGCAAGAGCGGTGATACCGGCTGCTACTTCTTGCAGTGCAATGATAAAGATACCGAGGTATAAAGCAGTATTTAGTAATCCGAAAACTGTTAGATGCAGCCACTCTTTACCCTGTGGCCAAAAACGCGGAGCTGTGATTCGTGCAACCAAAAGTAACACTGCACCTGCCAACAGAAATCTCACTGTAAACAAGGTGAGCGGTTCGGCAGACATCAATCCAAACTTTCCGGCCACGGAGGCCGAAGACCAGAGGATGGCGAATGAGATACCGGTGACTATGAATCGAAGGTTTGTATGCAAGTGACCGCTAATATAAGTTCAAGGTTTAGAATTCAAAATTTTAAATGCTTAGGATTTCGTATCGTCCTATGAAGGAGGCGATGCTTGACACTAAAACTTAGTTTGACAAAGCACGCGTTGCAAACGCGTGCCTGCGCGTCTTGGTGCAATTCTGAGCGCTTCGAAGAATAAATGTTTTAAAGTGGAATCAAGATTATAGTGAAACTTATAATAAAATTAATTCAACACTAAGCGAAAAATCTCCAAATCATTGGAGGATCCTTCGCTCAACATAGATTTGTGAAGAAAAGTAGAATCCTGCAGGAAGTGCAAGGCTTGGGCCCACGTACATGGTTTGTACCTATAAAATAAATACAGCATTCCGTCATTCCTGACATCCGTCATTGTTAAAATTGGAATTGTGCAATAGCTTGATTGTCATATAAACGATCAACCTATGAACACAGAAACACTTGAAAACCCGGTTTTAGAAGACCAGAATGTGTGCTGCCCAAAGTTTGATCCCGCACCGTGGGATCACAAAAAGCATGTGTGGAGTAATAAACTTTTTCTTAAAGATTCTGTACCCGAATTCTTTCACATCCCCCTACCTTCCGCCTATGGCAAGGTAATAACCAGAATGTGGCAAAAGGTAAATGATGCTGGTGCCGCCCCGGAGGTAAAAGACTTTCTTATGCTGGCGCACGATCCTTCACCTTTCAAAGGTGAGTTGCTGCTGGCCGTCACCAAAGAAATTCCGGGGGCTGAGATGATTAAACTTTCCGGTACGTATATGAGCCGGGTATTTGATGGTCCTTATAATCATGTGCCTAAGTATATAAAAGAAATGGATGGCTACCTGGCCTCGCATAAAATGAAGGCTAAGAAATATTACTTCTATTATGCTTATTGTCCGAAGTGTGTTAAAAAATATGGACACAATTATATAGTGGCGGTTGTTGAAGTGTAATAAGTACATTCTAGGATTCCCTTCACATAATCCCCTTTCTCCCAATAGAGAGGGGATGTTTTTTTCATCCGATGAAAAACATCAACTCAAGAATCGGATATTTAATGATATACTTGCAGCCTAATTATATTGATGATGGAAAACTTTAATAAAAACTGGCTTCTCATTCTACTCGTGGCGGTAGTTTTCGGTACCCTTGGATTTTTGGTAGGAAGAACTACCGGACATGGTCATGGACATGGCAGACAAGAACGGATCATGAAGCTCCACAATCCAATCGACACCTTTGATATTCAGGTGGACGTGGAAGCAGGGGGCTATGGAGAAACTACCGTGAAGGTGGATACCATCATGAAAGATGGCAAGCAGATCATCATTAAAGAAGTACAGAAGGTTAAGAAGAAATAAACTTCTACTATAGTATACTCCTTATTTATCAGAGCGGCTTTCCTAATTCAAGGGTTTTAATTGCCTGTTCGAGAAACTTTTTATTTTCTTCATTGGGGGCTTGTGCCAACGCCAGTTTTGCGTATTCGAGGGCCTTCTTAAAATCACCCATAGCCGAGTAGCCCCGCATCATTCCGCCATTGGTTGGCCATGCCCCTTTGTATTTCTTATAATTTTTTTCAAAAACCACCATGGCTTCCTTCACTCTTTTTTCAGCCAACAACTGGCGACCATAGCTATGCATTTCAAGTGCGCTTGCATTTTCTAAAGCCGCCTGCATGATTTTATCTGATTCATCCCTTTTATTCAGCTTAGCCAGTAAACCGGCCTTCGTGGATAATGCATGAAATGTATTAACCCGGCCCATATTCGGGTCAACCACTACATTAATCCAGCCCAACGCTTCTTCATAATTAACATTGTTTTGCAAACACCACGCTGCAGCGGCTTCCAAACCGGGCGGATCAAATCCCATGGCGCCACTTAATTGGGATCGAATAGAAGCTAATGTAGTACTTAATAAATCCACTTCTACCTTGAAAGGAATGCGCCACTTCTCCCACTCAAGGGCCACTTCCACCGAACGATCGGTTTGATTCGAGAAGGTATAGTCTAAACGCTCCTTACTTTCTTTGAGATCCTTTTGCTGGCGAGTTGTTACGCGCAACACATCCATGTCACTCCTATAGAAATAGCTTCCCCAGCCTGCTGTGTTTTTATTAAAGATGAGAGTACATGAATCCGGATAGAGCGCAATAAAAAAACCATAAGTACCGGCAGCTAACGGTTTGCCATTGATTGTAACATCCGTTGAGAATGAAATCGTTGTGCTTTCGTTGGCCCCTGCCCGCCATGGAGAGGCAACATTGGAACCATAACCTAATACAGTAAATCCATACGGTGCAATACTTGTTCCCCAGATATTTCCTTCACGGCCTTTTACCCCAGGGGCATTCCAATGTATCTCTATATCTGTTACACCCACTCTTCTTCCAGTCATCGATTTAAGATTCACTCCTCCATCCGGCAACTGTAACAGTTGAGCAAACGAGATATTAAACATCATCGCTAGCAAAATTGCCAGCGAATACTTATACGTACCATGTGTTTTCATAAAACGGGGTTTAGTTGATGGTAATAATGAGGGTATACAACAAATACTAATGTTTTAAAACGTGTAAACTCCGAATTTCGTTGCGTGCAGCTTCCTGCCATAAAAGGCCATCTAAGGTGTTGAAAGGGGGAAGAAAAAGGTTTAAAGCAGGATCAAAAACTTTCGATCATTGGAAACTACTACTTTTATTGTAAAGGTTCCTATCTAGATCCTAACAGCCCATGAGGTCATCTCTAAAATATTTATCCGTGTTTTGTTTAGGCGTTGCTTTTGTTTCGTGTGAAAATATTGAAACAAGAAAACAGACACATGAGCCTGAAAAGAAAATCAAAGCCATCATGGAAACTATGCATGATCCCACAGAATTTGATGGAGTAGTTGATAACCGTCCTGAAATCTCTAAAAATTCGTTCATCACCCAATCTACTTTTGATGCTAAGGGTAATTTATTAAGTAAGGATCAATTTAACTCGAGTGGAAACAGGGAATGGAGAACGATTTTCAACTATGATAAACATGGCAATCTTACAGAAAACTTTACCTATCATTTTAAAACTATAACGGGCAGCCGGGTTAATAGATTTAATGACTTAAATAAATTGGTTGAGGGTAATTCGTATGATGAAAATGGAAAAAATACAGTGCGGGAAATTGTTCAATTGGATAGCAATGGCCAGATAATAAGTGTGATGTATTCGTTCGAAAAAGGAGCCCTTGTAAAAACTTCGGAAAGCTATATTGATGAAAAGGGCAACAATGTGGAAAATCATTATTTCAAGGATGGGCGTTTAACGGGTAAAGAGATAAATCAATTTGATCCAAATGGAAATCGGATTCAAACTAGTCTCCAATATCCTTTAAAGAGAGAAGAAAGAATCACTCACTATAAATATGACAGCTTGAATAATAATATCGAAACCATTGTTTTGAACGGGAGTTTGGTTATTGAATCAAAAATAATGGCCAGGTATGACGA
>Ga0116178_10003208_pt1 | contig 12500 bp, 7 predicted proteins | sample AD_STIC12_MetaG_FD_89880 | JGI IMG/M metagenome (GOLD analysis project Ga0116178, IMG submission 89880) | Active sludge microbial communities of municipal wastewater-treating anaerobic digesters from USA - AD_STIC12_MetaG | ecosystem: Engineered > Bioreactor > Anaerobic > Digestate | place: USA... | reverse complement strand
TCAGCCTGGTGGACCGCATGCAGTACGACGAAAACAAGGGCACGGCGTATTACAACTTCCAGGGTCTGCGCGTGACGAGCAAGAAAGACGTGGAAGACATCCGCCATGCTGCGGAAAACCTGTGCAAGCCCATCGGCAAGAAGATTCTGGTCGTGGTGAACTACGACAACTTCCAGATCGACGAGGCGGTGGTGGACGACTACTCGGCCATGGTGAAAGAAGTGACCGACAAGTTCTACACCGACGTGTCGCGCTACACCACCAGCGCCTTCATGCGACTCAAACTGGGTGAAGCGCTGGAGAGCCGGGGCCTGGCGGCACACATCTACGAAACACCACAGGAAGCCACCGAGTCCGCACGGCAATAGCGGGAATTGAAAGCGCTATCACTCTGATAGCTTTGTACGCATATTTCACGAGGGCTAGAGGCCGATTTGGCACTTGATTTCTTGGCCCTCCTCGTGAAATGAAAAGGTGCTACCCTCCTCGATTCCAAGGAGGGGCAACTGTGGGCCACGAAACCATTCTCAAAACCTGCGCGGCCCTGTTGGCCGCAGCAGCCCTGCAGGCACAGGCGTTGCAGATGGTCAATGTCTCACCCCAGGGTGAGGTGGCACGGGTTCGCCAGGTGGTGGCCCAATTTGACGACAGCGCCGTCCATTTTGGCGACCCCAAGGCCGAGGCACCGCTCACCTTAAGTTGCAGCGATGCCCAGGTCACCAAAGGTGCGGGGCGTTGGGTCACCGACCGCAGCTGGGCCTTTGACTTCGAAAACGACCTGCCGCCCGGCGTGCGCTGCAGCCTGCAGGTGCGCACCGGCTTCAAGTCACCCAAGGGTGCCGAGCTGACCGGTTCCAGCAGCTACCAGTTCCACACCGGCGGGCCGTTTGTGCAGAGCATCCAGCCCTACGCGGGCAACCGCATTGATGAGGAACAGTTCTTCACGCTCAAGCTTAATGGTGCAGCCACCTTCGCCAGCGTGCAGGACAACGTCTGGTGTGCAGTGGAAGGGTTGGGCGAGCGCGTCGCAGTGCGCCTGATCGATGGCAAAGAGCGCACCGCCCTGCTCAAATCGCAGGGGCTGGAAACGGCGGCCGCCAAGGAGCCGTTGAGCATTCAAACCCTGGCCTGCAACCGTGCCCTGAGCCCATCGGCCAAAGTGCAGCTGGTGTTTGGCAAAGGCGTTGCCACTCCTTCCGGCGGCGCCAACGCCCAGGGCGTGGCCAACACGGTGGAAAACCGTTTCAGCTACCAGGTGCGCGAGCCCTTTATCGCCAGTTTCAGCTGCGAGCGTGAGAATGCCCAAAGTGCGTGCCTGCCGATTCGCCCGATGCGCTTGGGATTTAATGCGCCGGTGCCGGCCAAGCTGCTGGCCGAGGTCCGTCTCACGTCCGGCAAAGACACCTTCAAGCCCGCTAAGGACGGCGAAGGCGATGCATCCCTGGACGACGACCATGTGGTCAACAGCGTCACCTTCAAGGGCAACTTCCCCGAGCAGACCGCCTTCACACTGGAGCTGCCCAAGGGCTTCAAGGACGCATCGGGGCGCAGCCTGCACAATGCCGACAGCTTTCCGCTGAAGCTATCCACTGGCGCCATGCCGCCGCTGGCCAAATTTGCTGCAGCGCCGTTTGGTGTAGTCGAGCGCTTTGCCGAACCCAATGGTGTTGCCCTGTTGCCGGTCACGCTGCGCAATGTGGAGACCGCACCGCCGAGCAAGGTCAACACGCTGCAGCCCACGACCGATGCCGACATCATTGCCTGGTACCTGAAGGTGCAGCGCTATGACAACTTCACCGTTTCGCGAAGCGTTGCCGCGCGGGATGTAAAAGGCACGTTGCCCAAGGCCGTGGACGAGTTTGATCGCAGCCAGGTGCAGTCGCGCATGCTGTCGCTACTGCAGGGCCAGACTGGGGTCAAAGCGCTCGATCTTCCGCACCCTAACAGCGGCGACCCCCGACCATTTGAAATCGTCGGCATTCCTTTGGGTGCGGGCTTTCACGTGGTGGAGATTGCGTCACAGAAACTGGGCACCAGCCTGCTGGACGAGCGCCACGGCCGGGACCGAACCATAGTCGTGCGCACTTCGGCCCTGGTCACCAACCTGGGGGTGCATTTCAAGCTGGGGCGCGAGAACGCGCTAGTCTGGGTGACCACGCTGGACAAGGGCGCGCCGGTGGCCAACGCCACCGTGCGGGTGTCTGACTGCCGTGGCAAGGAAGTCGCCACAACAACGACCAATACCCAAGGCATTGCCAACCTAAGTGGCATCTCTCCGCAAGCCCCCACCTGCAGCGGCGAGGGCAACTACACCCAGGCCTACTTTGTGAGTGCCCGCGCAGTTCAACCGTCCGGTGACGGCAAGGGCACGGTGCAGGACATGGCCTTTACCTGGAGCGACTGGAACCGCGGCATTGAGCCCTGGCGTTTCAACCTGCCCACCAGCCGCGAGGTGCAACCGGATGCGCGCGCCCACACCATCTTCGACCGCACGCTGCTGCGCACGGGCGAGACCGTGTCGATGAAACACCTTCTGCGCAGCGAAACCAGCAAGGGATTGGGCCTGACCGCCACCACGCCCGGCACGCTGGTCGTGACGCATGTGGGCAGCGGCCAGCAGTACACGCAGCCGCTGGCCTGGCGCAAGACCGCAACAGGTGGCCAGAGTGCGGAGAGCACCTTCTCCATTCCACCGGCGGCCAAGCTCGGTGTCTACCAGGTGGAGTTGCGCGGTGGCGGCAACGACCGCAGTTACAGCACGGGAAGTTTCCGCGTCGAAGAGTTCCGCCTGCCGGTGATGGAAGGCCGCGTTACGCCTGCTGACAAGAAAGCGCTGGTCAATGTGAAAACCGTACCGGTGGATGTGCAGATCAACTACGTCTCCGGTGGCGGCGCGGCCAACCTGCCGGTGCGGGTGTCAGCACTGGTGCGTGGCAAATATCTGGACTTCCCTGACTTTGCCGAATTCAGCTTTCAAAGTCCGCGTGGCAACCGCGACAACCGCAGCAATGGCGAAGAGGAGGCCGACGCTGCATCCGATGCCCGTGTGATTGCCGACAAGCTGCCGCTTACGCTAGACAAAAGCGGTGCGGGCAAGGTGACCGTAGACAAGGTGCCCACCAGTCGCCAACCCAAAGACCTGCTGCTGGAAGCTACCTACTCCGACCCGAATGGGGAGGTGCAGACCATTCGCAGCACCCAGACGCTATGGCCCGCTGGGGTGGTAGCTGGTATCAAGACCGAGGGCTGGGTGTCGAGTAGCCAGAAGATCAAATTCCAGGCGCTGGCGCTGGATCTGAGTGGCAAGCCACAGGCCGATGTAGCGCTGGAGGTCAAAGCCACAGCGCGCATCGTCACCACTACACGCAAGCGCATGGTGGGCGGCTTCTACACCTATGACAACAAGACCACGGTCAAGGAACTGGGCAATGTCTGCAGTGGTAAGAGCGATTCCAGAGGCCTGTTGCTGTGCGAGACCGCGCTCAATGAGGCGGGTGAGGTGGAACTGGTGGTGACTGCCAAGGACACAGCAGGCAACAGCATCCAGGCCGCCTCCAGCGTCTATGTGACCAAGCAGGGCGAGCTGTGGTTTGGTGGCGAGAACCATGACCGCATCGACCTGCTGCCCGAGAAAAAGAGCTACCAGCCGGGCGAGACCGCCCAATTCCAGGTGCGCATGCCGTTCCGCTTCGCCACCGCGCTGGTGGCCGTGGAGCGTGAAGGCATCATCGAATCCGAAGTCGTGAAACTCAACGGCCAGGACCCAACCATTCAGGTGAAGATCAAGGACGGCTGGGGACCCAATGTGTACGTGAGCGTGCTGGCACTGCGCGGGCGACTGCGTGAAGTGCCGTGGTACAGCTTCTTCACCTGGGGCTACAAGGCGCCGCGCGAGTGGTGGACCTCGTTCTGGTACGAGGGGCGTGAATACGTAGCCCCCACCGCGCTGGTGGACCTGAGCAAGCCCGCCTTCCGTTTGGGCGTGGCCGAAATCCGCGTTGGCACCAAGGCCCACCAGTTGGATGTGAGCGTGAAGACCGACAAGGAAAGCTACGCCGTGCGCAGCTCGGCCAAGGTGACGATCACCGTCAAACTGCCCAATGGCCAACCCGCCGCGAATGCCGAAGTGGCCCTGGCCGCCGTGGACCAGGCGCTGCTGGAGCTGATGCCCAACACCAGCTGGAACCTGCTCGATGCGATGCTGCAACGCCGCAGCTGGGGTGTAGAAACCTCCACCGCACAGATGGAAATCATTGGCCGACGCCACTATGGCCGCAAGGCCGTACCTGCGGGCGGCGGCGGTGGCAAGAGCGGCGCACGTGAACTGCTGGAAACCCTGTTGCTGTGGAACCCGGCCGTGAAGCTGGATGCCAACGGCCAGGCTGTGGTCATGGTGCCGCTAAATGATGCGCTGACCACCTTCAAGATCGTCGCGGTGGCCGATGCGTCCACCGGCCTTTTTGGCACCGGATCCACCAGCATCCGCGCGACGCAGGACCTGCAAATCATCAGCGGCCTGCCGCCCCTGGTGCGTGAGGATGACCAGTTCCGTGCCCAGATCACGCTGCGCAACACCACCAAGCAGGCGATGAAGGTGGAGGTGACGCCACGGGCCACGCTGTTGGACATCAAACCCCAGACTGTCGAAATTCCCGCTGGTGATGCGCGCGAAGTGGCGTGGATGGTGACGGCCCCCGCGCAACTGGCGCAGATCCGATCCGAAGCGATCCTGTGGGAGATCGAAGCCAAGGACACAATCACCGGCGCACGCGATGCCTTGAAGGCGCGCCAACGCATCATCCCCGCCGTGCCGCTGACGGTGCAGCAGGCCACGCTGGTGCAGATTGACGGGCCTTTCAGCCTGGACGTGAATCCACCCGCCGATGCCATCCCCGGCCGCGGTGGATTGAAGCTCTCGTTGCAGCCTAAGCTCGCCGAAGGCCTGCCCGGCGTCAAGGACTGGTTTGCCAACTATCCCTTTGCCTGCCTGGAGCAAAAAGCCAGCAAGAGTGTAGGTCTGCGCGACGGCAAGCTGTGGCAGACCGTGGCTGCGCAGATCCCCAGCTACCTCGACAGCGACGGCCTGGCCAACTACTTCCCGCCGCGCGATGGCGAGGCCAATCACGGCAGCGACACGCTGACTGCCTACCTTTTGGCCACCACGCACGAAGCCGCCAGCATCAACCCGGCGTTTGCGTTGGATGATGTGGTGCGCGCCCCGATGGAGCGCGGCCTGATCGCGTTTGTAGAGGGACGCATCCAGCGCGACTTCTGGAGCCCGCGAAAAGACCTGGACATCCGCAAGCTCGCCGCGCTGGACGCCCTGTCCCGCTACGGCAAAGCCCAGGGCCGCATGCTGGGCAGCATCACCATTGCGCCCAACCAGTGGCCCACCCATGCGGTCATCGACTGGCTCAACATCCTGAAACGTGTGCAGGACGCGCCGGAGCGCGACAAGCGCATCGCGGAAGCCAACCAGATTCTGCGAAGCCGCATCAGCTACCAGGGCACCAAGATGGTCTTCAGCACCGAGAAGGATGACTACTGGTGGTGGCTGATGCAAAACGGCGACGTCAACACCGCGCGCCTGATGCTCAGCGTCATGGACGACCCCGCATGGAAGGACGACATGGGCCGCCTGGCCAACGGTTTCATCGGTCGCCAGCAGCGCGGCGCCTGGCACACCACCACGGCCAATCTGTGGGGCGGTTTGGCACTTGAGAAATTCAGCGCGAAGTTTGAAGCCGTGACCGTGGCAGGATCAACCAAGGCCAGCATGAGCACTGGAAATGCATCTGTGGACTGGAGCAAGGTCGAACGCATCAAGACTACCGATGCCTCCGGCGCCCCGAACCAGACCACCTGGTTTGGCGCACCCTCCGCGCCCGGCAGCCTGCGCAACAACAGCATGTTCCTGCCGTGGGGCAAGACTTTGCCTAAGGACACTCTGACCGTGACCCAACAGGGCCTAGGCAAGCCCTGGCTGACGCTGCAATCCGTGGCCGCCGTCCAGTTGAAGGAACCCTTCAATGCGGGCTACCAGATCAAGAAGACCATCACCCCGGTCGAGCAGGCCAACAAGGCCCTGCCCGCTGGCAGCTACACCCGTGGTGACGTGCTGCGCATCACGCTGGAGGTGAACGCCAGCGCCGACATGACCTGGGCCGTCATCACCGACCCGGTACCTGGAGGCGCAACGATTCTGGGCAGCGGCCTGGGCCGCGACAGCGAGATCGCCACGCAGGGCGAGAAGCGCGAAGGCTATGCATGGGCCGCGTTTGAAGAGCGCAGCTTTGAGTCCTTCCGCAGCTACTACCAGTACCTGCCCAAGGGCGTGGTGAAGATGGAATACACCATTCGCCTGAACAACGTCGGCGAATTCTCGTTGCCACCTTCGCGCGTGGAGGCCATGTACGCGCCAGAGATGTTTGGCGAGGCGCCGAACGCGAAGGTGAAGGTAGAGGCTGCGAAGTAGACAGCTTGCACTAGAAGCCGGGGCCATTTAATTCCGTTGGCATGACTTTGATCAAGGTGGCTCGCATATTGCTTGCCATGATTGGAGTCATCAACCACCCGAGGAGTCGCCCATGGTCACCAGTAAGAAAGTCGCCGCGCCCGGCACCGAAGCATCTGCAAAAACTGCCGTTGCAAAATCCGCACCCGCCAAGCCCGTGGTTGCCAAGGCCCTTGCCAAAAAATCAGTGGCAACCAAACCGGCCGCGGCCAAGACCAAGCCGGTAGCCAAGGCTGTACCCGCTACGGTGAAAAAAGCCGCCGCTCCCAAGAAAGCGCCTATTGCGCCAAAGCCCGCCATCAGTGCCGAGCAGCGCAACAACTATGTCGAGGTTGCAGCCTTCTACATCGCCGAGCGCCGTGGTTTTGCCGCAGCCAACCCGGCCGACGACTGGGCTGCCGCCGAGGCCGAAATTGACCGCCTGATTGCCAGCGGCCACTTCGCAGGCTAGCCTCAGACCAGGGTTGCCAGCGCTGCCGGTGAAAAGTCGGACAACTCGGCAGTGCGGCCATCGCGCACTTTCACTGCCCAGTCCGGGTCACTGATCAAGGCGCGGCCCACGGCCACCAGGTCAAAATCGCCTCGGTCAAAGCGGCGCAGCAGTTCGTCCAGCGATGCGGGCTTGGACGACTCGCCACCAAACGCGGCAATGAACTCACCGCTCAGGCCTACCGAGCCCACCGTGATGGTGGGGCGGCCGGTGAGCTTCTTGGCCCAACCGGCAAAGTTCAAATCCGAACCGTCAAACTCCGGCTCCCAGAAGCGCCGCTGCGAGCAGTGGAAGATGTCGGCGCCGGCGTCCGCCAGCGGTTGCAGCCAGGCGGCCATCTCGTCAGGCGACTGGGCAATGCGGGCGTTGTAATCCTGCTGTTTCCACTGCGAGAGACGGATGATGACGGGGTAGTCTGGCCCCACCTCCGCACGCACAGCCTTGAGGATGTCGGCGGCAAAACGGCCGCGCGCCACCAGATCGCCACCATATTGGTCAGTGCGCTGGTTGGTACCGTCCCAAAAAAACTGGTCGATCAGATAGCCGTGGGCACCATGCAGCTCAATGGCCTCAAAACCCAGGCGCTTGGCCGCACCGGCAGCCTTGGCGAATGCTGCGATGGTGTCTGCAATGGCGGCGTCCGTCATCGGCTCGCCAAACGCTTTGCCGGGGCGTGACAGCCCGGAGGGCGAGTCCACCGGCGGCGGCGCGGTCCAGGTGGTGCGGGGATTGCGCGCAGCGCCCACGTGCCAAAGCTGTGGGGCCATTGCGCCACCGGCCTGGTGCACGGCGTGGATGACGTTGTGCCAGGCCGCCAGTGCGTCGTCGCCCCAGAAATGGGGCACGCCGGGGTCGTTGGCGGCGGACGGGCGCTCCACCACGGTGCCCTCCGACACAATCAGCCCCACCGCCGCAGCGGCCCGCTTGCGGTAATACTCAGCTACCGCGGGCGTGGGCACACCACCGGGTGAAAACGAGCGCGTCATGGGGGCCATGACAATGCGGTTGGACAGCTTGAGTGACTTGTGGGAAAACGGCTGAAACAGGGGTGCGGCGTTGGACATGTTGTATTGGACAGAGAAGTGAAAACAAAGTACCAGTCTACGGCCAGTCGGGCGGCCACAGGCTGGCGCCGAGTCGCCAAAGTGATTGCTATTACTCTGATAGCGACTTACGCATATTCCACAAGGGCTGGAGCCCTATTTGACCAAGTAAAAACGGGCTACCGCTCGTCTGACACCCTGATTCTGGACCGTAGCGGCGAACTGCTGCACCGCCTGCGCACCGACGCCAGCGTGCGCCGGGGGCAATGGGTGGCGCTCGCAGACATCTCCCCTGCCCTGCGCACCGCCCTGGTTGTGAGCGAAGACAAGCGTTTTTATGAGCACAGCGGGGTGGACTGGCAGGCGGTATCCAGCGCTGCCTGGGCCAACCTGTGGAACAGCAAGACCCGGGGCGCGTCCACCATCACCATGCAGCTGGCCGCCCTGCTGGACGAAGACTTCAAGCGCCCGGCGGGCGGGCGCACCGTGGTGCAAAAGCTGGGGCAGACGGTGTCAGCGCAGTTGCTGGAGCGCAGCTGGCGCAAGGACCAGATTCTGGAGGCCTACCTGAACCTGGTGCCTTTTCGGGGCGAGCTGGTGGGCATAGATGCCCTGAGCCAGACCCTGTTTGGCAAAGCCGCACACGGGCTGGACGCACGGGAAGCCGCTGTAGCTGCCGCCCTGGTGCGCGCGCCCAATGCCAGCGCGGCTCAGGTGGCGCAGCGCGCCTGTGTGGTGCTCAAGAGTCTGCAGCCTACCAGTGCTGATTGCACAGCGCTGGATCTGTTTACCACGGGCGCCCTGCAGCGGCGTGACTTTGCTGCCAGCGTGGGCGTGGCCCCCCACGTGGCACGCCGAATGGTCAGCAGCTTGGCGCCCTCCGCCACGCCGACCCGAATCCAAACCACCCTGCGCGCACCGCTGCAGCGCTTCGCCCTGCAAACCCTGCAGCAACAGATGCGCGAACTGGCAGGCCGCCATGTGGAGGATGGTGCCGTCGTGGTGATGGACAACGCAAGTGGCGAGGTGCTGGCCTGGGTGGGCTCATCCGGCGAGGACATCAGCAACGCCGCCGAGGTGGACTTTGTGACCGCGTTGCGCCAGCCCGGCTCCACACTCAAGCCGTTTCTGTATGCACAGGCCATCGCCCAGAAGCGCATCACCGCTGCCTCGCTGCTGGACGACTCGGGCACGCAAATCCAGACCACCGGCGGCCTCTACATTCCGCAGAACTACGATCACCAGTTCAAAGGCTGGGTCTCAGTGCGCACCGCGCTGGGCGCGTCGCTCAATGTGCCGGCGGTGCGCACGCTGGTGATGGTGTCGCCCGACGCGTTTCACGAGCAACTGATCCAACTGGGTCTGCCACTGAAGGAGACGGGCGACTACTACGGCTACAGCCTGGCGCTGGGCAGCGCCGAAGTATCGCTGCTGAACCTGACCAACGCCTACCGTGCCCTGGCCAACAGGGGGCGCGCCAGCACCACTACGTTGACGCGGGGCACTAAAGCGGCATGGCGTGCGGCGCTGGACCCGCGCGCAGCCTTCATCGTGGGGGACATTCTGAGCGACCCCCTGGCCCGCTCGCGCACCTTTGGTACGGACAGTATTCTGGCAACCCATTACTGGAGTGCCGTCAAAACCGGCACCAGCAAGGACATGCGCGACAACTGGGCGGTGGGTTGGTCCGAGCGCTACACCGTGGGCGTGTGGGTGGGCAACGCCAGTGGCGCGCCGATGTGGGATGTGAGTGGCACCACGGGTGCAGCGCCCATCTGGGCGGCGGTGATGAACCACCTGCATACCCGCCAAGCCAGTCATGCGCCCCGGCCACCACCCGCCGTAGTGCGAGCGGCCGTACGGTTTGACCAGCCAGGCACGGCGCCCGTGGAAGCCGCCCGCACGGAGTGGTTTCTGGCCGGCACGCAGCAGCCGACATTTGCTATGCATTCGATAGCTGACTCTGTATATTCTATAAGGTCTGCAGGCCTAAAACACTCTCAACTTTCCGAAAAACAGACGGCGCGCATCACATCCCCCACCAACGGCACCATCATTGCGCTGGACCCCGACATTCCGCCCCGAAACCAGCGGGTGGGTTTTCAGGCCCAAGGCAACAACCTGCGCTGGCTGATCGATGGAAAAGTGTTTGCCAAAGGCTCCAGCGCGCAGTGGCTGCCCTGGCCCGGGCGGCATGTGGTGCAGATTGCCAATGCCAAAGGCCAGGTGCTGGATGAAGTGCGCATCGAAGTGCGCGGGGCGGGGGTGGCTGGGGCCAGTCGCACCGGCAAGCGCTGACGGCGCCCTATCCCTTCTTCGCGTTGCTCTTGTTGCGGTCCGCCAGCGCGGTGATCAGGCCGTCTACGCCTTTGGAATTGATTTCCTGGGCAAACTGACTTCGATAGGTTTCAACCAGCCACACTCCCATCACATTGAAGTTGTAGATCTTCCAGCCCGAGCCCTGGTTGGGTGTTTTCTCCAATCGATAGTCCAGCTGAATCGGCGCGCCATGACCGCGAACTTCGGTGCGGACAACCACCTCTTTGTCGTCCGCCGCACCGCGCATCGGGCGCACCACAAAGCTCATGTTGGCAGCCTGGGTCAACGCACCCGAGTAGGTGCGAACCAGCAGGGTTTTGAACTCTTCTTGCAGGCGCTTTTGTTGCTCGGGAGAAGTCTGTCGCCAGGTAGGACCGACTGCGGCCGCTGTCATGCGCTGAAAATTGACATGCGGCATGATTTTGGCGTCCACCAGTTCAATTACTTTTGCGGGATCGCCACTGCGCACCGATGCATCCGACTGAATGCTTTGAAGCACTTCGGTAGCCACCCGGTTGACCAGGCCATCGGCTGCCTCATCCACTGCAAGCGCGGGCAAGGCAACGCAGCTGGCCGCAGCTACCACCCAGGCCAGTGCAGCGCGTTTCATCGCGACATAGGGAGTGTGAACGGCTGGAACGCTGGCGCCAGAATGGGAGGTTTTTGACATAAATCTATATATTCGTAATTGCTGATGTAATGCATTATGCCAAAATATCAAATACCCCGTGGGGTATAGTAAGGTTTGCACCGCCATACGCACCCACAACCCGCCGCACGACTTCAACAAACAGCCAAAACACCATGTGTGAACTATTTGCAATGTCAACCCGCCTGCCCAGCACCATCACGCTGTCGCTGCAGGAATTTTCGCGGCACGGCGGACAAACCGGACCGCACAAGGACGGCTGGGGCATTGCCTGGTATGAACAGGGTGATGTCCATCTGCTGAAAGAAGCCACCTCCGCTGCCGACAGCCGGACCATGCAGTTCATCAAGGACAACCCGTTTCACAGCGCGCTGGTTCTGTGCCACATCCGCAAGGCCACGCAGGGTGATGTGGCCAGCCGCAACTGCCAACCCTTGCTGCGGGAGCTGGGCGGTGTGTGGCACAGTTTTGCCCACAACGGAAACCTGAAGGGATTGCAGGATCAACCGCACTTCAATACCGGCAACTTCCAGCCGGTGGGGGAAACCGATTCCGAATATGCGTTCTGCGCCCTTCTGGAGCGCATGCAGTCGCTCTGGCGCTCTGGACAGAGACCCAGCTACGAGGCCCGCATGGCAGTCGTCCAGACTTTTGCGGCCGAGCTGCGCATCTTGGGACCGGCCAATTTCCTATACAGCGATGGCGAGGTGCTGTTTGCCCACGCCCACCAACGCCACCAGGCGGATGGCACGATCCGCGCGCCGGGACTTTGGAGCCTGTCGCGCCACTGCGCCGAGGGCGGCGTCTTCGAAGGTGCCGGTTTGCATGTTGCTGCTCGGGGTGTGGAACAGGATGTTGTCCTGGTTGCGAGTGTTCCGCTGTCGCAGGAAAATTGGCAACCGATGGAAGAAGGCGCGGTCATGGGCATCCGGCTGGGCCGAACGCTGTAAGCTGATGTCCTGAAAGCGGTCCAATCACATGAAATTACTCACCGATTTGCTTACCACCGACTACGGTCTGGCAGCTGTGCTGGTCACCGTGCTTTCCGTTGCCATGGCCATAGCATTTCGCGTCTTCTTCATCCGCAAGATGCGTGAATCAGCCCAGGAGTCCGAAGCGTCAGAGCGTGGATGAAGGCAGTGACTGCGGTGGGTCAAATTCCACCCGGTTGCGACCGTTTGCCTTGGCGCGGTAGAGTGCCTCATCGGCCAGGTGCAGCAGCGTATCAATATCCGCCCCGTGGTCGGGGAAGGCCGATATGCCGGCCGACAGCGTGATCTGCACGCTGAACGCACCGTGTTGAATGGACGTCTGGCCCAGCGTGGCCTGCCAGGCCTTGGCCCGTATCAGCGCGTTCTCCACCGTCATGTTGGGCAGGGCCACCAGAAACTCCTCGCCACCAAAACGGCAGATGATGTCGCCTTCGCGCGCACCGTGCAGCAGGATACTGGCCATGGCCGTGAGTCCCGCGTCACCGGTGGCGTG
>Ga0116178_10003207_pt1 | contig 12501 bp, 9 predicted proteins | sample AD_STIC12_MetaG_FD_89880 | JGI IMG/M metagenome (GOLD analysis project Ga0116178, IMG submission 89880) | Active sludge microbial communities of municipal wastewater-treating anaerobic digesters from USA - AD_STIC12_MetaG | ecosystem: Engineered > Bioreactor > Anaerobic > Digestate | place: USA... | reverse complement strand
GTTTGTTTTACCTGGGCCAGACGCTCACTGATTTGTTGCCTTGCCCAATAGATGTCGACACCATCTTTAAAAACAACGGTTACCAGGGAGAGACCAAAACGCGAAAAGCTTCTGATATTTTTTAGTCCCGGAATATTGCTGCAAGATTGTTCAATGGGAAATGTGATCAGTCGCTCAACATCTGTTGCACCTAATGCAGGCGAGACTGTAATCACCTGTACCTGATTGTCAGTTATATCGGGCACGGCATCAATCGGCAACTGGCTAACCTCATAGCTTCCATAACTGATGAGCCCAATCACGAACAGACCGATGATTAACTTTTGTCTTACAGAAAACTCTATGATTTTATTTAGCATCGCTACTGACTTTACAGTTAACTGGGATCGCTGTTTTTAAAATGGCCATGGAAACAATCAAAAGAGGATTAAAAATCAACAAGCGTTGTTAAGTTGAACAACCTGTTGCATCCCAATTTTAAATTCGTGGAGGTTGCCAGATAGACTCACTAAACCCAGCGTAGAAAGTTGACTGGTAGAAATTCGAATAGGTTATGTAGAAATGGGCGGAGGTTATCTCGCAAGCGTTGACACTTGAAATGACACTTAGGATATGAGAAAAATTACAAGTGCTTGATTTAAATGGAAGGTTCTGATGTTTTCCGCGTTCATCCTGATCATGCCGGTTAGCCTGGCTGCCATAGTGTAAGCTTAAGAAATCGATAAAGGAAAAATTGGACACCCTTTTGCAGTGTTCCTGATAATGTTCAATTAGTCTGGGCATCTTTGCCAGGCTGTGTAAATCCAATATGCTACCCATTAGGGTTAGCGACAGTAGCAGGATGCTGATGGATTTAGTCATATATAAAAATACCACGCTCGGGTAACTTAAAATATGATTTATATCACCCGGGCAATTGATTAGACAACCTAAAACAAGGAGAGATTCCCGCCCTTGCGGAATTTTGTTAAATCGTAAGCAGGCATTTGCTTTCCTGAAAAATACTTCTTCTTCGAGGCTCTGTATAATTGATGAATAGCATCGGCAATATGACCCTCCCCGGACATTCTTCTTCCGAATTGTGAATCGTTTACGTTACCACCATGGAACGAACAGATCTGGTTCCAGACCTTATCAAACCGATCGGGAAAATTCTTGCGCAGCCAGTCTTCAAAGATTTTGCCGATAGAACCATTGAGCCGAACGACAGTCAAGCCGGCTGCCATCGCTCCATGATCGGAAGCGGCCTTGAGCACATTTGGTATTTCATGGTGATTCAAGCCCGGTATAATTGGGGCATTCATCACTCCCACGGGAACTCCGGCCTTCGAAAGTTCTTCAATCGTTTTTAATCGCTTCAGTGAACTGGCAGTGCGCGGCTCCAGAATTCGTCTTAACGATTCGTCTAACGTGGTTATAGAAATGAATACCTGTACCAGGTTATCTGAGGCCAGGTCTTTCAGCAGATCAAGATCGCGAAGTATTAAACTATTCTTGGTGATCATTCCTACAGGGTGTCGATATTTTGCAAATACCTTGAGCAAGTTTCGGGTGATTTCAAATTTCTTCTCTTGCGGTTGATAGCAATCGGTATTGCCGCTGAGCATGATGGGCACGGCATTCCAGTTTTTGTTGAGCAGATGTTGCTCGAGCAGGGTAGCTGCATTCTTCTTTACGATAATCTTGCTTTCAAAATCCAACCCGGCACTGAAACCGTAGTATTCATGTGTGTTTCTTGCGTAACAATAAATACATCCATGTTCGCAGCCCTGGTAAGGGTTCATAGAATACATCATACTTAAATCCGGGCTATCTACTTTATTCACAATCTTTTTCGGAGTTTCGAAAAAGATTTGTGTGGTGGGTGATTCAAGCAACGGCTCATCAAGGCCTTCGATATGATCGGTGACATACTGAGATTTTAGAAACCGGTTTTCAGTTTTTATCTGGGCCCCACGACCTTTGAAATAGGATTCATCCATAAACAATAATACTAAATAATTTAGCAAAACATTGATCCGGTACGAAAAAACAAGTATTGCTGAGTTGAAAAGCGAAATTATTGAGCAATCAGAGGTTAAGCTTTTAATAAAAAGAGAAGACCAAAACCATCCTTTTGTTTCGGGTAATAAGTGGTGGAAGCTCAAATACAATCTTGAGGAGGCGCTAAAAACCGGACAAACGACTTTGCTCACTTTTGGTGGAGCGTATTCTAATCACATTTATGCAACCGCTGCTGCCGCCCAAGAGTTGGGATTGAAGTCGATTGGAATTATTCGGGGCGAAGAAACACTTCCATTAAACCACACCCTTTCATTCGCGAAAGCGAGTGCCATGCAACTCCATTACGTTTCGCGTGAAGCGTACCGGAATAAGACAGATATATCATTCATTGAGCAACTACATAATCGGTTGGGAGATTTTTATCTGATCCCGGAAGGAGGAACGAATGAACTTGCCGTGAAGGGATGTACAGAGTTTGCAAAGCAACTCAGCGCTGAGGTTGATTTTGATTATCTCTGTTTGCCGGTGGGAACCGGGGGCACGATAGCAGGAATAATTGCAGGCCTTGATGAGTCAAAAAAGATCATCGGATTTCCTTCTTTAAAAGGAGCAACATTTCTGGAAGATGAAATCATAAAATACACCGCGAAGAAAAACTGGCAACTCGTTTACGATTATCATTTTGGTGGCTATGCAAAAGTGACTAAAGAGCTGACAGAATTCATGGATCAATTTGAAAAGGAATTCAACGTACTATTGGATCCGATCTATACCTCAAAGATGATGTTCGGAATTATGGATTTGATCAAGAAGAAATTCTTTGAAGCGGGCTCAAGGATTTTGGTAATTCACACAGGAGGTCTTCAGGGAAGAGCTGGTTTTAATTCCTGATCACGCCCCGCAACCAGGTAAAGATCCTTAATCCTCCACGCTCTTCAGGCAAAGCACCACTTTCGGCAGCAGCCTTTACTTTTTCTATGGTGTAGAATGCAGTAGGAATGAGCTCTTTCAATTTGTTGAGCAAATCATCCAATCGCTCGCGTTCAAGAACCGTAAAGACCAACGTTTCATTTCCATCCGGGCCTTCGGCATTTACTTTGGTGAAACGAAAATGTTGGAGATTGAGATATTGTATAAGTTGAGAAACATCTTTTCGTGTAATGATCCGAACAATAACTTTTCCATAGGCAATTTTCTCTTCGATAATCATGCCCACAAAAATTCCACAGGCAAATCCGGCCGGGTAAGCCACATAGCATAGCCAGTTGTCGAGATGTTTGAAGATTTCACGAATCACCAGTAACCAGATAAATGCTTCAAAGAATCCCAGCAATGTTGCCGTGAATCTTCTTCCGCCTAACATGTAGATGATGCGGATCGTGTTGATCGAAACATCACAGATACGCGCCAGAAAAATGAGCAGTGGTAAAATCAGGAAACTGAAAATATCAGATGAGAAACCAAGCGTATCTGTGAAAAATGATTCCATGAGTTAATCAGATAATCAGTAAACAAGTGGAGGTCATTTAAACAAATCTTTAAATACTTCCTCAAGCTTGCCGAATGACTTCACCATGATTTTTGTCTTCTTCAGATCCAGCGATTTCTGACTGTATTTCGAAATATAGATTTCCTGAAAGCCTAACTTCTCAGCTTCAGAAATACGTTGATCAATTCGGTTTACTGCGCGAAGTTCGCCACCCAGACCAATCTCAGCAGCAAAGCAAACTTTATCACTCACCGGAATTTCTTCCATCGATGAAATGATCGAAATACAAAGCGCAAGATCGATTGCCGGATCTTCAACATAAATTCCTCCGGCCATGTTCACAAACACATCTTGTGTGCCCATTCGAAAGCCACAACGCTTTTCAAGTACAGCCAACAACATGTTTAATCGCTTCTGATCAAATCCGGTTGGTGTTCGTTGGGGCGTGCCATACGAAGCGGGACTCACCAACGATTGAATCTCAATCAACAATGGACGATTTCCTTCAATGGTTGCACCAATGGTTGCTCCACTGAGTTGCCCGTCTTTTTGAGAAATTAAAATCTCGGATGGATTGGAAACTTCGCGCAAGCCATTTCCCAGCATTTCATAAATCCCAATTTCAGAAGTAGAGCCGAAACGATTTTTTGTTGTCCGTAATATCCGATAAGCGAGGTGACGATCGCCTTCAAATTGTAACACCGTATCCACCATGTGTTCTAATACTTTCGGTCCGGCAAGCATTCCATCTTTCGTAATGTGACCAACGAGAAATACCGGAGTGTTAGTCTCCTTGGCAAACTTCATCAACTCACCGGCACATTGGCGCACCTGGCCGATGCTGCCTGCTGATGAGTCGAGCATGTGTGAGTGGAGAGTTTGAATTGAGTCAATGATTACAAGATTCGGCTGCACGGTTTCAATCGCCTGAAAAATATTTTTAGTGCCGGTCTCTGCCAGCATATAAAAATTTTCATTACTGCCTTGAGGCTTTGTTGAAAGTCGCTCGGCCCGCATTTTTATTTGCTGCTCACTTTCCTCACCTGACACATAAAGTATTTTAGCTTTCTGAAGAGAAAGCGCGAGTTGAAGCATCAAGGTTGATTTTCCTATTCCAGGTTCGCCACCAATTAATATTAATGAACCAGGCACAATGCCTCCACCCAATACCCGATTTAACTCCTGATCAGGTGTAGCAATCCGGATTTCGCCAGTGGATTCAATTTCATTTAGTGTCTTGGGTTTGCTTACTCTGCTTTTGGTAGAATCTTGTCGCCAGTCATTGCGATCGGTTTCATTTTTTGAAACGACTTCTTCAACAAAGCTATTCCACGATCCGCATGATGGACATTTCCCAATCCACTTGGGCGACTCATAACCACAGCTTTGACAGAAAAAAAGAGTTTTGGATTTGGCCATTATTTAATCGGGGCATCGGTCTCTTTGGCCATTACATAATGGACGAGTTTATCGGCCATGGAAGGCCACCACTTGTTAAGCCAAACCGCAAGCCTACCTTGTCCGGTTAGCACCAGTGTTCGTTTGCGCTTTAACACAGCCCTATAGATATGATGGGCACACTCCTCGGCTGTCATCATTTTTTCTTCGGTGCGGGGCGACTCCCCTTGTTCATGGCCATCTTTGGTTAACGCATGCTTGCGAATATTGGAGGCAGTAAAACCCGGACAAGCCGTGAGCACATGTACACCGGTGTCCAGAAGTTCGTTCCTTAATACTCCAAGAAATCCATTTAATGCAAACTTGGATGATGAATAACCCGTGCGACCTGGTAGCCCAACAAAGCCCGCAATGGAAGAGATTCCTACTACGGACCCTTTGTTTTTAGTAATTTCGGGCAAGCAGGATTTGGTCGCATAAAGGGCTCCAAAGAAATTGGTATCCATCACTTTTCTTACCACTTCAAGATCAACCTCAGAAAATAATGCCCGCATGGATATACCCGCATTGTTAATCAGTATATCGATCCTTCCATAAAGGCGAAGCGCTTCCTCGGCCATGGCTTTATTGTCCTGCTCCTTGCTAACATCAGCCTGAAAGGCATGAATGATTATTTGTCGCTTTTGAAGTTCGCTTACGGTTTCCTCCAGCAATTTCTGGTTGCGACCAGTAATCAGAATCTTTGAACCCTTGGCACCAAACTCTTCAGCAAGAGCGCGGCCAATTCCTGAAGAGCCCCCGGTAATAATGACTACTTTATCTTTCATGATAGAATGTGCGGTAAAAGTAATCAAAACATTGTTTTAATTTTGTGTTCATGTTTGTGCTTCGGTGGCTCTCCCGACTTCCTTTTCCGGTACTTTATGCCTTTTCTGATTTTCTGTTCTTTATAAGTTATTATTTGATTGGCTATCGAAAGGTTCTGGTACTTAAGAATCTCAGGAATTCCTTCCCTGATAAATCTGAAGTAGAGATAAAACGAATCCAAAAGGATTTCTATCATAATCTGTGCGACTATGCAGTAGAAACCATAAAGCTTTTATCCATCTCGCCAGAAGAATTGAAGCGAAGACTAGTTTACAAGAACCCGGAAATAGTAAAGCAATTTTCCGATAAAAATCAATCGATTCTATTGCTTACATCACATCAGTTTAATTGGGAATGGCTTCTTACATCGGGTTGTTTGTATTTGCCTTTAGGTGTTGATTTTGTATACCAACAGCAGAGCAATAAAACCTTTAATGAGTTTTTGCTAGACGGGAGGACTCGTTTTGGCGCCTATCCTATTGAGCGCTCGAACGTTGGTAGAGAAGCCATAAAACGGAAAGAGGTTTTGAGAGGAATTGCAGTAATGGCAGATCAGTTTCCGGGCCATTTTCATAACAAAAAATATTGGACTCAATTCTTAAATCAAAAGACTGCGTTCTATTTAGGACTTGGCCAATTAGCTTCTTTAACTCAATATCCTGCAGTCTTTTTCGGAGTAAAGAAAATAAAGCGTGGCTATTATGAGGCGGAAGGTTTTGTGGTGTCGCAGCCGCCTTACGGAAAAGAAAGCCAGCAGATTGTTGAGGATTATATCAAAGCAACTGAACAAACAATTAAACAGCAACCAGCGGGCTGGCTTTGGTCACATAATCGATGGAAAACAAAATCAGGCGCTGATTAATTGAGTAGCATCTCAATGTCTTCTCTTGAAAGAGACTTGATTACATTCTCCTCGCTCTGCACCAGGTTTTCAGAAAGTTTTAATTTGTGCTTTTGCAGGGTAAGAATTTTCTCCTCTACCGTATTGCGGGTAATAAATTTATAACTGAACACCTTCTTCTTTTGACCAATGCGATGCGCGCGGTCTGTGGCTTGTGCCTCAACGGCCGGATTCCACCACGGATCTAAAATGAATACATAGTCAGCTTCGGTAAGATTTAATCCTAAGCCACCAGCCTTAATGGAAATAAGAAATACCTTCAGATTCTCATCTTTGTTAAATCGTTCCACCTGATCTTTTCGATCGTTGCTGGAACCATCTAAATAGGCAAACGGAATTTTACGCCCCTTCAACATTTCCTTGATAATCTCAAGATGCTTTACAAACTGACTAAACACAAGCACCTTGTGCCCCTCTAACAGGGCATTCTCCAGCATATGCGAAACGTCTTCAAGTTTACCAGAATCACCTTCATACCGTGGGTCAATCATTTTAGGATGATTGGAAAGCTGACGCAACTTGGTCAATCCTTCAAGGATCATCATTCGCGTGTTATTGATGCCTTCTTTATCGATCAGGTCAAGAATTTTATGTCTATAAAAAGACTTAGCCTCTTCATACTTCTTTTCCTGTTCAACCGTCATGTTTGTATAGTAGATGTTCTCTACTTTCTCAGGCAGATCGGTTGCTACCTGCGACTTGAGTCTGCGCAACATAAAGGGTTTAATGATTGAATTAAGTTTTTTCACCTTCACCTCATCGTGTCTTTTCTCAATAGGCACCTGAAATTCATTTTTGAAAAAAGTCTGACCGCCCAATAGTCCAGGATTAATGAAAGTCATCTGAGACCACAAATCAAGGGTTGTATTTTCAAGCGGGGTACCGGTGAGCGTTAGCTTGTAGCGCGACTTAAGCTCAATCACCGCCTTGGCGATGTTGCTGCCTGGGTTTTTTATTACTTGCGATTCGTCAAGTATGATATAGTTGAAATAAAATTTTTGAAAGAGTTCTACATCCAGGCGTGTGATACCATAGGAGGTCAGCACCACATCATATTTACTGAAACGACTAATGTCTTTGTTTCGAAGCGTACCCGTGTAGGTTAAAATCTTTAGCTCAGGAGTGAATTTGCTTGCTTCCATTTCCCAGTTATAAATAAGGGAAGTAGGCATGATCAACAGAGACGTTCCTGCATTACCTCTTTCTTTTTCTGCTTGAAGCAATGCTAATGTCTGAACAGTCTTTCCGAGACCCATGTCATCGGCCAAACAGCCACCCAGGTGAAACTCATTGAGAAAGCGCAGCCAGTTATAACCTGCTTTTTGATATGGGCGAAGTGTCCCCACAAATTTTTCCGGAAGCGGGTAATCTTTAATGCCACTGAATGATTGAAGATTGCGAAGGCGCTCACTCATGTGAACCTTTGCCAGGTTGCCTTCTTCAAGTTCGCGCAGCAGATTAATATGATGCTTTTTTAACACAGGTTTCTCATGATCTCCGTGGGTTTCGCTCATGGCGAATAAGTCACCGTATTTTATCAGCCATGCTTCAGGAATGATTGCGATTTCACCATTGGGAAGCTTGAACTCAACTTTCTTTTTGAGAATAAGTTTGCGAAGTTCTTTGAAAGAGATCTCATATTCACCAAAGCGAATTTTGGCGTGGATATCAAACCAATCTATGTTTTCTTTTACCTCTAATTCTATTACCGCCTTACCAACAAAATATTTCTTATCACGATTGTCTGGCTGACTTACTTCAAAGCCGAGGTTAAGCAGGTTCACACGATTTTCATTGAGCCATGAAAAAGCTTGTGCCTTGTCAACGGCCGTTCGAAATCCCCGTAAGGGCAAGCCTAATTTGATGAGGGTCTGCGCATACTTCTTTTCAGCCTCTGTGTTTCTCTTTACCCTGTGAAAGACGTAATCATTTTCTTTTTTCTCGACTGTAACACTGACAGGGCCAAAGGCATCTCCGCGAAAACGATGCTTTCCATATTTGAACGAAAGGTCAAAAACAATTTTACCGGCTTCATCATTGCTTACTCCTTCTTCTGACCCCGCGGCACCAAATAAGGATGGAACATCTTTTGAACTTGCGGGAGGTAGTTCAGAAATAGTAAGGAGCGGATGGGGATCGTACTCGTTCTTGTTGATTTCAAATCCATGTGCCTCAATGTCATCGAAAGAAGCAATCAGGGGCGCAACAAACCGATTGTAATACGTCTCTTCAAGATTTTTGGGAATCACTACGTGCTTCTTACTTAAAAAAGGCAGTAGCTTTTTGCCATCCACCGATTTTTCAAATCCATAGAGTTTGCCATTCAGCACCATCCAGGCAGGCTGCTTACAAATGAGGTATGCCCCTGGATCGGGAATATCTATTCGTTTTCCTTCATAGGTAATCGTAGGATAGTAATTGGTATTTTCATCACTTCTTCGGAAATGAAACTGTATGCTAGCCCGTTTTTCAAGAACTTCAACTTTACGCCAGGTAGGCTCGCCATCGTTGCCCATTTCGAAAAGCATTTTGCCTTTCATTTTTTCCAATACGGCTGCCCTTCGCTTTTCCATAAAAGCCTCTATCTGCTCTTGCAGAAGTTCATCGCCTTTATCTTTTTTGAAGATTTTGCTGAAAAACTCATCGGGCTTCATTATTTTTTTCGAAAAATGCCTGAGTACTGCATCCTGGCTCATGCTATCCATCATTTCGATTAACTCGAAATCTCGGTCATCAAGTCCTTTCGAAAATTCGCGAGCGTTTTTATGAGAAATGTTCTGATGCTGGTAAGTGAGCTTGCCCTTCTCATCAAGATGGACAATAAAAGATTCAAAAATATAGCCCAGGTACTCGTGCTGGTACAGCGAGTAAATGATTTGAAAAGGCTGGGCGGCCGAAACTTTCATGGCGTTGATTTACCTTAACTACTGGTTCGATAAGATGCCCCAAGTTTCAAAAGAGTTCGAAAAGGCTCATTTTGGGCACTTTACAGAATAAGCAGAATTGCAAAATAGGCATTTTTGGCAAATAATTATTGATGATTTAGCCTCAAATCATGCTTAATAATTACATCCTACAACGACTCGATTGAGTATGATCGGGCCGCCAGGCGGGCCGGATAAAAGGAAACAAGTATAGTGATGCAAACAATAACGACAGATGTTAATACAAAATCAGCAAGCCTCATTTTGACCGGGTAGTTTGATACAATGGCGTTTTCCATGCCCATACCCACCAGTCCAAATGTATCCTGCAACCAGCAAATTCCGCCTCCAAGAACCAGGCCGGAGATGGCTCCGATAAAAGCAATCAAAGCCCCTTCACTTAGAAAGATTTTTCGAATCAGGTGATCGTGACCACCCAATGCAAACAGAATAGAGATGTCTTTTTTCTTATCAAGCGCCAGCATCATAAGAGAGAAGAAAATATTTATGGATGCTACCAGTATAAGTAGTGTTAAGGCAACGAACGTAAACAGTTTTTCAATTTTTAATAACCGATATAAGTCCTTGTGTTGTTCTTCGTTGGTAAGCACATTAAAATTTTCGCCTACTACCTGGCTAATTTTTTGTTGAACACTTTTCAAGTCAGAATTTTTATCAGTTTGAATTTCCAGCGAGGTCCTCTTATTGCCATAATTGAGCAAGTCTTGAGCAAACTGCAGGGGAACGAATATGTAGTTTTCATCATAGTTCTTTTCAATCGAGAAGACACCTCCCGGTTCAATGGATTTACGCGCATATAATTGAGAAGGATCCAATGAAGAAGACTTCATATTTTTAATGTAGAATATCTGAAGTGGAAATAGATTTTCGCTGACCCCTACAGATAATGCGTATTGCACTCCGCGGCCAATGATGGCATAATCAATGTCGTTTTCTTTTAACACCAGCCGCCCGTCAGCAAGGTGATCGTCCAGCCTGTGCTGATCAATAAAATTATCGCTGACGCCCTTCATCGTTACTACCATGTCGGCATCCCGATAACGTACATAGGCATAATCCTCAATAACTTCAGTAACAATACGAATGCCATCAATGGCTTGAACTTTTGAAATAAGCTCTGGAGTTACTTCAAATGACTTGCCTTTCTTTAGTTCAATTTTAATTTCAGGATCAAACGAGGAGTAAAGCGAACGAAGCAATCCTTCCAATCCATTAAAAACTGAAAGCACGATGATTAGTGCTGCGGTTGAGAACGCAATTCCAATCATGGAAAGCAATGAAATGATATTGATAAAATTCTTCTTTCTTTTTGAAAGAAAATATCGTCTGGCTATGAAGAGGGAGAGATTCAAATGAAAGTTACAATAGTTATAAAGTGTTTCCCCTACTCATCTTTGCTTTCTTTGGGAATGTGCAGGTTTTTAATCAGATCTTCCATGCGCTGTGCATTCTCTTCAATTTCGTCAATAAAAAACACAAGGGCCGGTATGATACGTGCCTGATTGCGGATCCGGTCGCCTAATGCTTTTCTGATTTCACTTTTATGAGATTCTATATTGTCCAAAACAGCTTTTTTGTCTTTTGCGAGCGTCATACTTAAGTAGACTTTAGCCACGCTTAGATCCGGACTCATTCTTACATCAGCAATCGTTATAAATACATTTCCTATAATCCCTCTCTTATCTTTAAGGAAAATGTCGCTTAATTCTTTCAGAATCAACTTACTGTACTTCTGTTGTCTCACGGTGCCGCTCATAGCGCAAAGATACTAAGATTAGCGGCTACATTTTATATTGGCAAAGACTGTCAACTTTTTTATTTTATTTGCGCAACAATTAAACGCCTGTGTTGCTTCGCATTTTTCGTGTTAATGATCCTTATCGGCTTTTGGGCATATTCATTATGCTCGTTCTTATAAGCCTTGCCCTGTTCTTAGACCCTGTGGGCATTACGTTAAATGAATTAAGAGCCATCGTTTTGGGTGAGTCGTTAAATGATGGGAAAAGTCTCTATACACAATTAATGACCAGTACGCCACCGTTAGCTTCCTGGTTTTTTGGGTGGATTGACTTGCTTTTTGACCGATCGCTGACGGCCAGACATATTCTTTCATTACTAATCATTTTTTTCCAGGGAGCATTTTTTGCCATCTTACTTATTAATAATAAAGCACAGAACGAAAGCACATATTTGCCGGCATTGGTTTTTGGAGTGCTTTGTTTTTTTTCATTTGATATCCTTTCTCTAACCGGGGAGTTGCTTGCCTCCACGTTTCTACTATTTGCTTTGAATAAACTTTTCCAGGAAGTGGAATTCAGAATTCAACAAGATAGCATTTTACTTAATTTGGGAATGTACCTCGGTATTTCGTCACTCATCGTATTAAGCTATTCTGTTTTTTTACCCGGAACCCTAATAATACTCATCCTTTTCACACGCCTTACCATACGTAAAGCATTGATTTTAATTTTTGGATTTTTGCTACCCCATGCATTGCTGGTAGTTGTTTATTATGTAAGCGGGAATTTCGATGCGCTCTGGAGTAACTTTTATCTGGGGAATGAGTGGATATCGGGTAATCTCATCACCCTTTCATCCATGGTTTATCTCTCAGCTATTCCAATTGTCTATTTTATCTTTTCCCTCGTGATGCTTAATCGTGAAGCACGCCTAACCAAATACCAGTCTCAACTTTTGCAAATCATGTTTGTTTGGTTATTGATTGCCATTGTAGAATTAATTTTATCGGGCAAGATGAGTCCATCACGGGTTATCACATTTGCTCCTCCATTGGCCTACTTCACCAGCCATTACTTTTTGCTGATCAGGAGAAAGTGGATTGGAGAAATGATGATTTGGCTGTTCGTTGGAGGAATATTAATAACAAGTTATCTGGC
>Ga0116178_10003205_pt1 | contig 12504 bp, 12 predicted proteins | sample AD_STIC12_MetaG_FD_89880 | JGI IMG/M metagenome (GOLD analysis project Ga0116178, IMG submission 89880) | Active sludge microbial communities of municipal wastewater-treating anaerobic digesters from USA - AD_STIC12_MetaG | ecosystem: Engineered > Bioreactor > Anaerobic > Digestate | place: USA... | reverse complement strand
TTTTGCCCACGAATTACACGAATTATGAGATGAGAAAGTCCGCAAGTGAGTATGAGTAGCACGTTGTCTTCGGATTGGTCGAAGCCTCTAACAACTGGCAACTAACGACTTGAAAAAGCTGATACAGTCAGCCTTTCCTGGCATTACACTCCAGCAAAGAAAGAGACAACATTTGACTGATTCCATATCCTTGGTCTTATCAGTCATTTACGAGGATGGTTTTTTCGATTTTTCGTCATCTGGGCAACATCCTCAGAGTACATTATGAGAGGAGGATTTCTGGGAAGTGGTTTTGGGAATTCGGCTGTGCCGGCTCTGTAAACGATCTAATTCCATTGTCTTTGAGAAATTGCTTGACATAAATAGTGGCTTGGATAATTTGGTATCAATGTCATAAAGACGGTCGAAAAGCTGTCTAAATTGTTAACAGTCCGCCTTTTATAGGCAAGCGAATAGCTACTATCACGGTTAGCTATTTTTTTTGATTCAAAAGCGATTAAAGGAAAATAAGGGGAACGAGATGGAATACTATCGTGTTCAGATCGAAGGGATCGCCAAGCGGCTCTGCTCAGAGCAGCACTTGGCACTCTACGACATTGACGAGAAGATGACCGGTAAAGGCCGTGTTGTGACGGTTTATCTTACCAAGATCGGTGGTGTCACGTTGGACGAGTGTGCGTCCTTTAGCCGTGCTCTGGCTACGGAGCTGGAAGTATTGGACATCATTCCCGATCGTTACTATCTCGAAGTTTCCTCTCCCGGGATCGAGCGTCCGCTCAAGCTGAAGAGCCACTATGTGAGTGCTATCAATGAGAAGGTGGCAGTTCAATTCACAGTTGATCAGTCCAAGAAGAGCATCATGGGCGATTTGATCGAAGTTGATCAAGACGAGATTGCCGTGAGTGATCGGGGAGAGATACACCGGATTCCCTTTAAGCAGATCAATCGAGCAAAAACAGTTTTCGTAGCCAATTGGAGTAAAGAACGATGAGTGCCAATATCTTGGATGCGGTAAATAAGCTTGCCACCATCAAGCAGTTAGACAGCGAAGCGATCCATCAGATCATCAAGGATGCCGTTGCAGCCACTCTGGGTAAGCGTTTGAACCTTGAGAATGAGCTGGAAGTGTATGTCGATAATGAATCTAAGGTAATCCAGGCCACTTTTATGTGTAAGGTGGTGGAGCTGGAAGAGGGCATTGGTCAGATGTCGCTTGCCGAAGCTCGCAGTATCAATCCCGAAGCGAAGTTGGGGGATATGGTCGAGCGGAGTATGAGTTTGCAGGAATTTGAGCCCAAGCTGGCCAAGACCACTCAAAATGCGATCTTGGAGAGGATTCAAAAGCTGGAAGATGAGAAGATCCAAAAGGACTATAACAAGCTGAAGAACACCATTGTTTCTGGGCAAATCAAGGTGATTAGCGATGATCTGGCCTATCATATCGATACCAATCACATCAGCGCCAAGCTGCCCTTGGAAGAGCAGATCGAGGATGAGGTGTATCGCGTGGGAGACCATATCCGCGCCTATGTGATCAGCACTTCTCGCTCACGCAAGAGCAAAAACACCGTGATCAACCTCTCCAGAACCAATCCTGCCTTTGTGGAAAAGCTTTTTGAAAGCGAGATTCCGGAGATTGCCAATGGGCAAATCGTGATCCGCAAGATTGTGAGAGAGCCCGGTGTGCGCACCAAAGTGGAGCTGGAATCTCTGGATCCGCGGCTGGATCCGGTGCGCATCTGTATCGGCCCCAAAGGCACGAGGATCGATAATATCCGGGCTGAACTGCGGCGTGAGCAGATAGACATCGTGGTGCATAGCGATGATCCCGAGCAAATGGTGATCAACGCGCTGGGCGTGGAAAATGGCGTGAGACAGGTGATCATCGAGAGAAACAAGGTCGCCAACGTGATTTTGAACGAAGAGAGCAAGGTGATGGCGATCGGCAAGCAGGGCAAAAACGTGAAGCTTGCCGCCAAACTCACCGGCTTGAAGATTGAGATTTACACCACTACCGAATATGATAACAAGATGGCAAAACAGCGTCGCACCGTGAGTCACATCACGGAGTTGGACGGTGTAAATGCCAAGATTGCCGAAGCCCTCAGAGCTGCGGGTTACACTTCTGTGCAGGATATCTTTTCTGCCACCGTGGAAGAGCTCTGCAACATCGAGGGTGTGGGTGAAAAAACTGCAGAAAGGCTTAAGGAAGCTGCCAAATATTTCTAATGCCAAACAAGAATAGCCGAGCCCAACATCAAGCGATACGCACCTGCGTGGTGTGCAGGCAGAGGTATGCGCAAGATGAGCTGATGAGCTTTTTCTTTTTGGATGGCAAGCTGGTAGTTGATCTGGGAAGATACTATCAAACCCGCAAGCGCTACCTCTGTTCAGCCACAGAATGCTTGAACGCATTTCCCAATTACAGGAGAAAGCTTGCCAAAAAGACGGTCTCTTCCGCCCGCAAAGGAGAGCTTCAATGAGTATCGGGGCTGAATATCTGATGAAAGTGGTGACCTTGATGCAGTTTGCCCGCAAGGCAGGGAAGCTGGTGTATGGCTACGATGCCTGCCTGAGAGCCATGCATCACAACAAGCTATATTTGGTGATTATAGCTGAAGATACCGCCCCCAGAACGCAGCGGGGCATTACTCTCGCCATATCTGAAAACCACACCAGGATTCCGGTCATGGTGTTGGGCTTGCAGTCTGACCTCAGTGCTGCTTTGGGTTTGCCCATCAGCGGAGTATTTGGTCTGGGCGATAAACAATTTGCCTCCGCCATCCTGAAATATGATGCGGAGCAGTTTCATAGGGAGGAACCTTGCAAATAAGAGCGCATGAACTGGCCAAGGAACTCAAGATTAGCACGATGGCCTTGAGAAAGCACCTGGAAGATTTGGGTGTGACGATCAAGAGCCATATGAGCTTGGTTGACCCAGAGGTGGCGGAGAAGATCCGCTTTAAATATAAGGAACAGATGGACGCTGAGAAGCGCGCCGAGCGTGAACGCAAGAAGTTGGCGGAGATGCGTCGGGCAGCCCGGAAAAAGGAAGCAGCGGCAGAGGCCGAACCTGTATCCAAGAAGAAAGGTGGGGAAAAGGCCAAGCCAGCGGCACCAGCTCCAGAGAAGCCTGCTGCAGCCAAAGAAGCTGAAGAACCCAGGAAAGCAAAAGTCGAGGCCAAGAGAGAAGAGCCTGTCAAGGCAGAAGTTGTCGCCAAGGTCGAAGAAGTGGCAGTCGTCAAAGAGCCGGAAGTTAAACAATCTGAGGCTCCCAAGCATCGCATCATAGTTCCTCACACTCAGGCTACACCGATCAAGCCACGTAAACCCAAGCCAAAGCCCAAGCCAAAGTCATATCTGGAGACTCATGCTGCCAAGGATGAGCCCGTCAAAGGCAAGGATAAGCCCAAGCGTGATGCCAGACCCAAACCTGAAGCCAAGAAAGCGGCACCGGCCGCCGAGCCTAAGCCTCTACCACCCATTCCTGCGCCTGCCAAGGAGACCGAAAGCAAGAAGTTTGGCAAGACGAGGCAAACGCCAGATGATATGGGCGAAAAGAGCAGACACAAGAAAGCTATGCTGGGTAGCACACGCAGAAGCAAGCAAAAGATGCAAGACCCCTCCGAATTGGACGAAGCCATCATCTCCAGAAATATCAAGAGGGTGATGCAGAAGAGCACCAAACGTAAGAAGCATCAGCGTGAGGCACAACACGTGGCCGCGGTGGAATCTCAGATCGTGGTGCGTGAATTTACCTCGGTGAGTGAGCTTGCCAAGATCATCAACGTTCCCGCGGCGGAGATCATCTCCAAATTCTTTATGCTGGGGCAGTTGGTGACCATCAACCAGCGTCTGGACAGGGATTCACTGGAACTGGTCTGTGATGAGTTTAAGATGGATGTCCAATTTGCCGATGAATATGGTATGGACATCATCGATGAAGAACAAAAAGAATTCGAAGATGTAGAGTTTGAGCCACGTCCACCGGTGGTGACGATTATGGGTCACGTAGACCACGGCAAGACCTCTATTTTGGACTACATCCGTAATGAAAATATAGTGGCCGGCGAGTCTGGCGGCATCACGCAACATATTGGTGCCTATCAGATTGAGATCAATAAACACAAGATCACCTTCCTGGATACGCCCGGTCACGAAGCCTTTACCGCCATGCGTTCACGTGGTGCAAATGTCACTGACATCGCTGTGATCGTGGTATCTGCGGTGGAAGGCATGAAGCCACAGACCAAGGAAGCGATCGACCACGCCAAGGCCGCAGGAGTGCAGCTCATCGTGGCGATCAACAAGATCGACCTGCAGGATGCCAACGTGGATAGAGTGGTGGCGCAGCTTCTTGATTATGGCGTCTATCTGGAACAATACGGTGGCGATGTGCCCTGGTGTAAAACCTCGGTGGTGACAGGTGAAGGCATACTCAACCTGATCGAGCTGATCATCCTGCAAGCGGAAGTGATGGAGCTCACCGCTCAGGTGAAGGTGCCCGCCGAAGCCGTGGTGATCGAATCTCAAAAGGACACCAGAGTGGGCTCTGTGGCTACCATCCTCATGCAAAAAGGCACGCTGAAAAAGGGTAACACCGTGGTTTGTGGCGCGACCTACGGAAACGTGCGCCGTATGGAAGACGAGCGTGGCAAAGAGCTCTTTGAGCTAGGACCATCAGATGTGGCGCGTATCTTTGGCCTCAACGATGCACCCAAAGCGGGCGATATCCTCAACGAGGTGGAAAGCGAAAGGATGGCACGTAACATCAGCTCGGAGCGCTCTCACATCCGCGCTGAACGTGAGAGATACCAAAACAAGGCTTCCCTGCAAAACATCTTTGACCGCATCAAAGACGACAAGGCAAACACACTCAATATCATCCTCAAGACTGATACCGACGGCTCTTCCGAAGCGCTGGCCGATTCATTTCTCAAGCTTTCCAACCAAGAAGTGCAGGTGGACATCATCCACAAGAGCGTGGGCGGCATCAGCGAAGTGGACGTGACTCTGGCCTCGGCATCAGATGCCGTGATCATCGGTTTCCACGTGAGAGCCAATCCGCAGGCGAGAAAACTGGCTGAAGAAGAAGGCGTGGAGATCAAGATTTACTCGGTGATCTATGATGCAATTGAAGACTTGCGTGCTGCTATCGAAGGCATGCTGTCACCCATACTCGAAGAAGAAGTGATCGGATCTGCCACCGTGAAACAGATTTTCAAGATCAAAAAAGTGGGCACAGTGGCCGGTTGCCAGGTCGATAAAGGTTCGATCCGCAAGAATTGCAAAGTCAGATTGTATCGAAACGATGTGATGATCGCAGAAGATGACCTCTCCTCGCTGCAACACTATGCAGATGAAGTGGCAGAAGTCAGAGCCGGTTCGGATTGTGGAATTTCGCTCAAAACCTATACCGACATCAAGGAAGGCGACGTGCTGGAATGCTTTGTGATCAAAGAGATTGCACAGAAACTTTCATGAATTCACACCGCATACCGAGATTGCAAAACGAGCTGAAGAAGCTGCTCAACATTACCCTGAGCCAAAAGGTGAGAAACCCGCAATTGGCTTGGGTGCAGGTGAGTGACGTGAAGCTCTCCAAAGACCTTCGCTATGCAAAGATCTTTTTTACCCACTATAACAATCCCGCTGGAACCAAGGAAATTCGGGATTTGCTATACAAAACCTCCGGGTTTTTCAAAAAACAAATAGCAGGAGCAAAACTCATGAGAACCATTCCAGAACTCTCATTCCAACACGACAACACAGAAGAGCGTGCCGCCAAAGTGGAAGCTCTCTTGGCAAGGATCAAAGACAGATACGACGATGATGATGACGACTATGATCCCGATATCGATCTTGATGACCTCTTGGAAGAAGATGACTATGACGACTTCTTCGACGATGAAGACGAAGATGACTATGACGACTTCTTTGATGATGAGGACGAGGAAGACGAAGAAGATTATTGAGCTGATCTTGAATAGGCTAAACCACTAATCCCCGACATTATGAAATCGTCGCTTGCGGCGATTTCCTTTATTATTAGGTATTTTATGCAAAATCTGAGTTATGAATTGATGCAGCTCTTGTCTTGTCCTGAGCCGATAGCGGTGCTTTCTCATGAAAGCCCTGATGGGGACGGCTTTTGCTCCAGTTTGTTCATCGCAGGATGGCTGGCTTTCAATGGCAAAGAGGCACATATAATCATGGCTGGGGACAATCTGGATCGCTTTGAGTATCTGATTGAGGATGAGATCATCAAAAGCTACTCCCCAGACATGGCTTACGATACCATGGTGGTCTTGGATTGCAATAATAGAGACCGTTTGGGCGATCGGGCTGCCCTTTTGGACACGGCGCAGAGGGTGGTATTGGTGGATCATCATGTGGTGGAAAACAATCCCGTCAAGGCAGACTATAGCTTTATTGATCAATCCTTTGCCAGCGTCGGGGCTATCCTGTTTGAAGCACTTGAACCACAGCTTGCACGGATGCCACCAGAACTCAAGTGCAGAATGGCTGCCTGCCTCTATACCACTATCTTGAACGATACAAACAACTTCACCAATGGGAACACGAATTCCAGAGTGCTTGGTCAAGCGGCAGGCATCGCCAGCTACGGCATCCAGCCTCACCTTCTCTATCAAAAATACTTCCAAAACCAGAGCCCGGCTGAGATTCGCTATATCGGGCAGGTGCTTTCCACTATAGAGACGCATTTTTGGGGTAAGCTGTTGGTGATGGTATCACGGCATGAGATAGCGGTGGAAAATGGCATCAACCCTGAGGATGTGCTCAATATAACGCGCTGGGTGCAAGGTGCTAAAGACATAGAAGTCATCATCTTTATCCGTGAAGATGCGCCGGGGGATTTCAAGCTAAGTTTCCGCTCTGCCAAGCTGGATGTGAGCAGCTTTGCTGCCCGTTTTGGCGGTGGGGGACATCGCAACGCCGCTGGATGCAGCTTGAATGGGGATTTGGATGAGATCAAGGCAATGATGATCTCTCAGATGGGCGAGGTTTTAGCCCAAGCTCTATAAGTGATATGCGTGGATTTTTGCTCATAGATAAGGCTGCGGGGCTCAGCTCTTTTGATGTGATTCGCCAATTGCGCAAAATCACAGGCATCAAGCGCATCGGACACTGCGGCACCTTGGATCCCTTTGCTACAGGTCTGCTGATCTGTGCGCTGGGTTCATACACCCGCCTCAATTCACTCTTGGAAGCCCGGAAAAAGAGCTATGAAGCAACCCTGCGTCTGGGACAAAGCACCCCGACCGGTGATCCTGAATCAGAGGTGGAAGAGACCCTTTCACCCAATATCAATCGCTTTGATGCTCAAGCTATTACTGACGCTGCTTTGGCTCTGACAGAGCTGGCAATCCCCAAGTATTCTGCCGTGAAGATACAGGGACAAAGAGCCTACAAACTGGTTCGTAAGGGCGTGGAGGTGGAAATCCCTCCCAGAGCCGTGCAGGTGCATTCCTTTCGGTTTCTAAACCCGGAAGAGCTGAGCGAGCAAAACCCCTATCTCAGCTACGTTTGTACCGTCTCCAAGGGAACCTATATCCGTAGCCTCAGCGTCTGGATCGCTGCTCAAATGCAGACTGTGGCGCATACCGTGAGTCTCAGACGCACGGCGATCGGGGATATATCTGTAGCCGATGCTGTGAAGCTGGATGACTTGGGGGACTGGCAGGCTGCCTTGGTGTCCTGCGAGATGCTTTTTGGACACATCCCTTCCCAGCGTTTGGATGAAAAGCAGATTTCAACACTGAAACACGGACAAAGCCTGCCTGTGGAAATGGCTGATGCAGAGCAGGTCTTGGCACTTAACAACAAGGGCGAGATTGAAACCCTTGGCTTTGTTAAGGATGGCAACCTGCGTCCCAAGGTGAACTTCCGAAGATGAAGAGTATTGTGAGCGTAGGCAATTTTGATGGTCTGCATCTGGGGCATCGCAAGTTGATACAGACCATGGTGGATATGGGCAAGCAGCAGAGCCTCAGAAGTGTGGTCATCACTTTTAAACAGCATCCCGCTCAGGTCTTACAACAATCCAACGGCTTCCAACTGCTCATCCCCTGCGAGCATAAGATCAGGATGATCAAAAGCTTAGGCGTGGATGAGATCGTGTGTCTGCCCTTCACCAAAGAGCTGTCGCACCTTTCGGCGCTGGACTTTCTCAAGCAACACCTTATCAATGATCTTGATCCCAGCGTCATCGTGGTGGGTTATGACTCGCATTTCGGGCACGGTCGTGAGGGCAACTATCAGTTTTTACAAAAGCATGCATCCACCTTTGGCTATCGGTGTATCTATGTCCCCGCGTTGGAAGACGAAGAAGGCATCATCAGCAGCAGCCGCATCCGGACTTTGCTCCATGAGGGCAGAATGGATGAAGCCAGCCGACTTTTGGGTAGCCCTTACGCCATGTACGGCGAAGTGATCCGAGGCAAGGGCTTGGGTAAAGGCATGGGCTTCCCTACCGCCAACCTTGCTTTGGATGAGCCTCAGCAGCTCATTCCCCGTGTCGGAGTCTATATTTCTAAAGTGTTTTTGGGTGAAGATGTGTTTTTTGGGTTGACAAATATCGGCACAGCACCAAGCGTGAAACAAGATAGAAAAACCACAGTGGAGACCTATATGCCAGAATACAATGCCGACCTTTACGGAGCAAAGATGAAGCTGGAACTGCTGCATTTTATGCGGCCGGAGCTTTATTTTGACTCCCGAGCTGAGCTGATTGAGGCCATGCAGGCTGATCTCGCTCAGGCAAAAACCCTCTTTGAGGAGTATGCTTAACATGAAGCGGCTGCTCATTTTGCTCATCCTTTTTGCCTTTGTGCCCTTGATGGCTATCGACTGCCTTCCAGGCAGCGGACGCAGTGTTGAGCAAAACACCCGAGACTATCATCTGGCATACCATCGCGGCGTGGACGACCTCCACTTTTATGGCAGCAATTCCTGGGCGGTGCGCTTTGATTTTGCACATTACTATTATCCCAATTTGCAAGACCTTAGCTTTACCATCAATGCTCTGAGGTTGTGGTTTCCTCAGACGGGTGACTCGGTGACAGTGAGGCTGTTTAGCGATGATGAAGGCCAGGTTGTCGTGCCAGAACTCGCCTCCTATTCTGTACTTGTGGATGCCAATGACCTCACCATCCCCTTGAGTGAGCCCATTAGTGAACAATGTGTGTGGATGGTCGTGGATTACGAGACCTTTTTCAATGGCCCCTATGTGTCTGCTTCCACTGGAGATGGCAGCCACAGCTATTTCCTCAACACCTCGATGGGCACGCCTTTCTATCAAAACTTAGCGCATGCGGGTTACAATGCGGAGCTGCTTTTTGGCGCGGTAGGTGAGTTTGCCCAACTTTCAGATTTGAGGCTGGTGAGTCTCAACCTCAATGGCGAATACGTGCCCGAGCAAACCGTCTATCCCAGCTTTGTGATCCATAACCACTCGGATCAAGCTGTAAGCGGGCTCAGCATCAACCTCAACCTGACTTTTCCCCAAGCCTCGGAAAATATCACCCAAACTATCGACATAGCTGATGCCATCCCACCTCATGCGGATTTCGTGTGGGACTCACACCAGCCCGGCTATTCTGATTATGGCATGTTTATCCCCCGAGACCCCATGCAGGCAAGGCTGCGCGGCACCATCGTCCCTCCTGAAAACACCGATAATTATGCACCCAACAACACGATAGACAAGTATTATTACAGCTTTTCAGACGAGATGCCCATCCACATTGTGGAAAACTTCTTCCGCAGCGCAAATGCCTCATCCATCCTGCACCAAGAGGCTGCGGCGATAGCGGATGCACACCTGCGAGATATTCACCTACTCAACTATCTCCCCATTTTGGCGGACACACTCTCTTCCACCGCCGCACTCAATCACTTTAGCTGGTATGGTTTTAACACCTTGCCCAGAGTGGTTTTAGGCGGGGATAGCCGCATCATCGGTTTGAGGCACGGCTTTATTGATGATTTTACCGCCAAATGCGACACTCTGAGCCAAAAGCGCAGCTTTATCAGTTACTGCAGGCTTGATATGGAGACAGAAGCGGAAACCATGACGCTTAACTTTGGTTTGACCAACGACAACACCCAGCTCTTCAGCGGCGGCGGAAACTACGATCTGGTGCGGAACAGCGTCTTCTTTGTCGGGCTCTTCAAAGAGGAAAGCCTATCCGGCCAGAACTTTTGGAATCTGGAAAAGTGGGTGGTTCATGCCCTGCCCTTCGATGTGAGCTTGAACATGGGCGAACGCTTGGATTTCACTGTGGAAATGTCCACTTTGGGACTTGATCCAAACGACAACTTCCGCCTCTACTACTGGATTCAAGAAAGAAGAGGCGGCAGCATCTACTACGCTGATATGATGGATGTGGAAATCACTGTGAGCAACGATGATTACGTTCAAACTCCCAGCACTTTTTCGCTCTCGCCCAATCCCCTCAGAGGCAACAGAGCTCTGACGGTAGACAGCGGCAAAAGCTCAGGCATCTTAAAGATTTACAACATCAGAGGACAGCTCATCCACATGCAGTCGATCTCCCAGCAGAAAACGCAGCTTGATCCAAGTATCTTCCCCCAGAGCGGGGTCTATCTCGTCAGCATCCAATCTTTAGGGGATAAAACCCAGAAACAAACAGCTAAAATCAGTATAATCAAATAGGATAGATAAATGAGTGAACACATATATGTCAGCGATCTTCAGGACGTTCAGGGCAAGGCAATTGCAGGCTTTTATTTGGTGGAAGAAAAGGAAATCCGTGAGGGTAAAAATGGTCTCTTCATGAGATTGAGGCTGGCAGACCGCAGCGGCTCGCTTACAGGCTACGTGTGGAAGGATTTCCAGAAAGCGGCCGAGGAATTCGATGCCGGTGACGTTGTCGAAGTCAAGGCGATGGTGCAAAACTATAAAGGCCAAGTGCAGCTCAACATCTCGCAATTGCGCTATGCGGATGTTTCTGAATATGACATGGATATGTATTTGGCGCACAGCAAGTTCCCGCCAGAGTTCCTCAGCGAGAGGTTCTTCGGCTTTATCGACAAGATGCAAAACACCTTTTTGAAGCAGTTGCTCAGGGACATCTTTGAAGATAAGAACTTCTTTAATGCCTTCTTACACGCTCCCGCAGCCAAAAGCTGGCATCACAACTACATCCATGGGCTGATCGAACACACGGTGAGCGTGGCTTCCATCTGCGAATTTGTCAGCACAATTTATCCTGTGAATCAAGACCTGCTCATCGCCGGCGCACTGCTGCACGACATGGGCAAAGTGATGGAATATACCACCAAAGCTCCCATCGACTTCACGGATGTGGGTCGTTTGGTGGGGCATCTCACTTTGGCGGATCAGTATATATGTGAGAAAGCACGCAGTATTGCCGGTTTTCCGGATGAACTTCTTTTGCACCTGCGCCATTTGATCCTCTCACATCACGGCATCTACGAAAATGCCTCGGTGAGACTGCCTCAGACCTTGGAAGCCGTAGTTTTGCACCACTGTGACAATCTGGATGCCCAAAGCATTGGCGTGGCACAGATTATCGAAGCTGCTCCCAAGGATGCGGACTGGACGGAATACGACCGGCTCAACAACCGTTATTACAAAGTAACCAAGCTATAAAGCAGATGTTTCAGACCTCAGTTTTGGCCAGCGGGTCAAAGGGCAATTCTGTCCTTGTCCGAACCGATGAAACAGCTATCCTCGTAGATGTCGGTTTACCCGGTAAAGCCATTTTCCAGGCCCTGGAATCACTCCAAGTGCCCAAGGAAAGCATCAAAGCCATCTTGGTGAGCCACGAGCATAGCGACCATAGCAAAGGCGTAGGCATCATCGCCCGAGCGCTGAAAATCCCCGTCTACATGAGCGAAGGCACCTATGAGGGCTGCGCTGAAAAGCTGGGCAAACTGCCTTTTGAACCCGTGTTTTTTGAGACGGGCAGCACCTTTGAGATAAGAGACCTCGTCGTGCATTCTTTCACCTCTTCACATGATACCTTCGATAGCTGCAATTTCACCCTCCGCAGAGGCGAAAACGAAGAGCGTAAGCTCGGCATTGCTACGGACTTGGGCTATGCTACCCGCTTGACCGTGAACAGGTTGAAAGGTTGCACCACTCTGGTTTTGGAGAGCAACCACGATGAGGAAATGCTGCTTAACGGCAGCTATGACTGGGCACTCAAACAAAGGGTTAAAAGCAACGTGGGACACCTCTCAAACGTCCAGGCAGTTGATCTGGTCAAGCAGATTATGCATCGCAACCTGGATACCCTCATCCTGGCGCACCTATCCGAGGAGAACAACCACCCCGAACTGGCTTACAGAGTGATGAATGACTACCTTTCCACGCTGAAAAGAGAGCTAAGCCTCTTTGTGGCGGGGCAGTATGAACATACTCCTCTGATCGATATCTAAGACAATATCCAGAACACAAGCATCTAATCTCTTCATACCTCAGGGAGATACATC
>Ga0116178_10003188_pt1 | contig 12543 bp, 4 predicted proteins | sample AD_STIC12_MetaG_FD_89880 | JGI IMG/M metagenome (GOLD analysis project Ga0116178, IMG submission 89880) | Active sludge microbial communities of municipal wastewater-treating anaerobic digesters from USA - AD_STIC12_MetaG | ecosystem: Engineered > Bioreactor > Anaerobic > Digestate | place: USA... | reverse complement strand
GACTTTTTGGTGCTGGGCAGCGGGATCAGCGGTCTGGTCTTTGCGCTGCAGGCCTCCAAGCGTGGCCGCGTGGCAGTGATCACCAAGCAGAGCTTGAATGATTGCAATACAGACTACGCTCAAGGTGGCATTGCAGCCGTCTTGGACATCACGGATTCCTTTGAAAAGCACTGCGAAGATACCTATATCGCCGGCGCCGAGCTGGGCAAGAAGGAAGTGATCCGCAAGGTCATCACCGAAGGCCCAGGCTTGATCCAATATCTGATCGACATCGGCACCGACTTCACCAAGCGCAATCCCAGCTACGACAACCGCTTGGAAAACCTGTCCCTCACGCGGGAAGGCGGTCATTCACACCGCCGCGTGGCTTATTATGGTGATTCCACCGGACATCAGATCATGCAGGCGCTGATCCGAAACTGTCAGGAAAACCCCAATATAGACATCTATGAAAACTATCTGGCCATAGACCTGATCACCCAACACCATGTGGTACAAGACCATGGCTTTGTGCCGGGCATCTCTTGCTGGGGTGCTTATGTGATGGATCAAGCCACGCTGGAAGTGCATATCTTCAAGGCACGCAAGACCATGCTGGCTACCGGCGGTGCGGCGCAGATCTATGCGCACAATACCAATCCGAGCGTTGCCACAGGAGACGGCATGGCGATGGCACGCTTGGCGGGAGCAAGGCTGGCCAATATGGAGTTTGTCCAGTTTCATCCCACCGCTTTCTGGCAGCCGGCGGGCAATGGATTTTTGATCACCGAAGCCTTGAGAGGCGAAGGCGCTGTGCTTAAGCTCACCGACGGCAGCACCTTTATGGAAAACTACCATCCGCTGGGCAATCTGGCGCCCAGGGACATCGTTTCCCGCGCCATGGACTTGGAGATGAAGCGCCGAGGCGCAAGATACTGCCTCTTGGATGCCACGCAGATCCCGGCGGAGAAGCTCAAAGGACACTTCCGCTACATCGACTCCAAACTCAGTAAATGCGGCATTGATTTTACCAAAGACCCCATCCCCGTGGCACCCGCAGCTCACTATTTCTGCGGCGGCGTGCTTGCCACCGTGGATGGGCTAACAGACATCCGCAACCTCTTTGCTGCGGGTGAAGTTGCCTGCAGTGGCTTGCATGGAGCTAACCGCCTGGCTTCCAATTCTTTGCTTGAAGCTTTGGTCATGGCCTGGCTGGCAGCAGAACACCCCTCCATGGACGAAGATGTGTTCTTCCCCTCCATCCCGGAATGGAAGCAGATGGACGACTTCTACGAAAACGAGTGGGTGATCATCTCGCACAACCGTGAGATCATCGGCACGATCATGGACGGCTACGTGGGCATCCGCCGCTCGCGTCGTTTGCTCAAATATGCGCTCTCCAGGCTGGAAAACATCTACAACGAAATCAACAACTTCTACCAGCACAACAGCGTCCGGGCTGCGGTGGTGGAGACACGTAACATGGCCATCATCGCCATCGCTGTGATCCGCAGTGCGCTCTCTCGCAAAGAGAGCCGTGGAGCCCACTATTTGGTGGATAGACCTGAGCGTGATGATTCCCGCTATCAGACGGACACGATTATCTAAAAGGAGTGTGAGGTGAAAGGCATATTCATCACATTTGAAGGCGTCGAGGGCAGCGGTAAAAGCACGCAGATCAGGCTCTTGGAGAAGTATCTGCAAAAGCAAGGGATTGACCACTTCATCACGCGGGAACCGGGTGGCCCTCCCATCAGCGAAGCCATCCGCAAGCTGCTCTTAGACGTCAACAATTCCGAGATGGTTCCCGAGACGGAGCTGCTGCTCTATTTAGCCAGCAGAGCGCAACACACCGCCCAGTGGATCATCCCCGCCCTGGAGCAGGGCAAGATCGTGATCTGTGATCGTTACACAGATTCCAGCCTCGCCTATCAAGGTGCAGGTAGAAGGCTATCTGCCAATGTGATCAATGTGTTGACGAGCTTTGCCACGCGCAATCTCAAGCCGGATATCACCTTCCTTTTGGATATAGACGTGGAGGTCGGGCAGGCGAGGATCCAAAACCGCAAGCTGGACAGGCTGGAAAAAGAAAGCCTCAATTTTCACATGCAGGTGCGCCAGGAGTTTCTCAGACTGGCCAAACAGCATCAAGACAGATATATTATCATTGACGGCAGCCGTGGAGTGCAGGAAATCCATGAGCTGATTGTAGAACATATGAAGACCCATATCAGGAGTTTGTAAAGTGACGCCATCCAAACAAAAAACCGCTCTAATTACCATCGCCGGCGTGTGGATACTCGCCGCGATCTTGCTATTTTCGGCAACCGCTGCCTTTGCGCAAAACCAAAAAGGCACGGACATCTATTCGCAGCTCAGTCTCTTTACCGAAGTGCTGCAGAAACTCAAGCAATACTATGTGACAGACCTGAATGATGAAGAGCTGATCAAAGCTGCCATCATCGGCATGTTGGGCGATACAGACCCGCATACCAGCTATTTCACGGCAGAGGAATTCAAAGATTTCACCACCTCCACCAAGGGTGCCTTTGGTGGCTTGGGTATACAGATAGATAAAAATGGAGATTACGTGACCGTCGTCTCGCCCATTGAAGGCACACCCGCCTATCGCATGGGCATCACAGCCGGCGACAGAATTATCAAGGTGGATGGCAAAAATGTGGTCGGCTTCAGCACCGACGAAGCGATCAAACACATGAGAGGAGACGTCGGCACGCAAGTCACCATCACCATCTCACGTCCCGGCATCCCTGAACCCATGGATTTCACTATCATCCGCGAGATCATCAAGATCAAGAGTGTTCCTTACTTTTTCAAGCTGGATAACGGCGTTGGCTACATCCGCATCACGCAATTCAATGAAAACACCACTCCGGAGCTGAGGGAAGCGCTCACCGGTCTGGAAAGCCAGAATATCAAAGGTTTGATCCTGGATCTGCGCTCCAACCCCGGCGGCCTTTTGGATCAGGCGGTGGATACCGTAAACGAGTTTATCGGCAGGGATAAGCTGGTGGTGGAGACCAAGGGACGCGTCCCTTCCTCAAACCGCCAACACTACACCAGATTCTCTGCCAGAGCGAGAAACTATCCCATCGTGGTGCTGATCAATGAGGCATCCGCCAGCGCAAGTGAAATCTTCGCCGGCTCGCTGCAAGACTGGGATAAGGCACTCGTGCTGGGTAGAACCAGTTTCGGCAAAGGCAGCGTTCAGCAGCTCTTCCCGCTTGCCAATGGCAACGGCATCAAGGTAACCACCTCATACTATTACATTAAAAGCGGCCGCTGCATCCACAAAATGCTCAACGACAAGCTGCTCAAAGGCAAAGAAGTGAGCGAGGAAGAGAAGAAGGAAGACGAGGCCAAGAGCCACGAACACATCTATTACACCGTCAATGGACGCAAGGTGTATGGCGGCGGAGGTATCACGCCGGATATAGACATCCAGAGCGACCTCTTGAGCAATTTTGGCATCGAGCTGCGCCGCAAGAACGCCTTCTTCAACTTCACCGTAGACTACCTGGTCGAGCATCCCAACCTCGACGTGCCCATAGACTTCCGGGTGGATGATGGCATGCTCTCCTCCTTCCTCACCTACGTGCAAAAGCAGAACATCACTTACACGGCGGCGGATCTGGACAGCACCACCTCCTTCATCCGCAGCACGCTCACCAGCGAGTTTCTCCGCAAGAAACACGGAGACAACGAAGCCTACAAAGCCACTATCAATCAGGATAAACAACTGCAGGCCGCAATCGACCTCTTCGATAAATACCACACCATGGAAGAGATGTTTGCCCACGCCGCAAGGTGAGGAAACCCAAGATGAAAAACAGAATCTTTTTGGCTTTGATAGCCGTATTTATCTGCCTGAGCATTGGTTATGGGGTCACTGTTTCTGCCTTTGATGAGCACCGGGATGGCTCAAACTCGGCCAGAGAAGAAATCACCATTGGCGTTGGCAATGAACTGGCGCGCATGCCGGTGGATTTCTATTGGCGCACCTCGCTTTATCAGGTCTTGTACTACTCATCCGAGATGCCAGAGGACCCAATGCGTATCACCAGCCTCAAGCTCTACAACAACTTTTCTTCAAGCGATGTTTTGGATAAGCCCCTGCGCATCTGGATGGGCAATACACGCACATCCAGCTTGGCCGACAACTGGATTCCCACCTCGCAGATGAGCTTGGTTTTCGATGGCACGGTGAGCTTTCCCGCCGGGCAACACACAATTACCATTCCCTTGGACAACGCCCACCAGTATTTACCCACCTACAACTTGGTGATGATGGTGTTCAGGCCCTTGGATGATGAACATTACAGCATGAGTGACAAGTTTAGGGCTCAGACCGATAATAGCCACCTCAGAGCCCGCTATGTGACCAGCGATTCTGACGTCATCAACCCCTCCAGCCCACCTGATGCGGCAAATTATACCGGGCAATATCCCAAAATCAGCTTTTTGATGGAGCTTAGCTATGACTCCATGGTCAGCGGTGTGGTCTACAATGAAGCTGGTCAAGGTCTTGAGGGAGTGCAGATTAGCCTCAATGCGGGTGAGTTTGAGACCCTCACCAACCAATATGGTTACTATCAATTTGAGAGCCTGGGCCCCGGCGAATATCAGGTCCTGCTGCAGCTTGAGGGATATCATGACGTCACGGGCACTTTCACTGTGGATGGCATCAACGATCTGGTGCAGGATTATGTGATGCACAAAAAGCCGGACTCTGCGGATGACAATGTCCAAGTGGCTAAGCTCCCACTGCTGTATGTATATCCCAATCCCTTCAAACAGGGCTGCTCGATGAGCTATGAGGTGCCCAAGTCCTCGCGGGTGAGCATCTCTATCTACAATATCAAAGGTCAACTGATCCGCCAACTGAAAGATGAAATGCAGAGCTCCGGCAGCTATACCATGGATTTCGATGCCCAGAGTATGGCAGCCGGCATCTATCTGATCAGGACGCAGATAGGCAGTCAATACCACATCAACAGGGTGCTAAGGCTATAGAAAGATAGGAGATAGGTGCCGCCAGTACGGCAATCATGACATGAAACGTTTGATGTCCTTGATCTTGGTGCTTGCGCTTGGACTGATTGGTCTATACGCTTTCACGATTACCATAGGCACGGGTACGGACGCAGTTTTATTTTTCCCGATTTGCACTTCTTGCGTATACAACTACACTCAACAGATCTACACAAGTTCTCAGATCAATCATCAGGGCGAGATCACCAAGCTCAGGTTTTATCATTATAATGGCAGCAGCTTGAGTAATAGCCATGATTGGGTGATTTACCTAGGTCATACAAACAGGGCCTCTTTTGCTTCCACGACGGATTGGGAACCCGTCGCCAACCTCACGCAAGTATTTTCCGGCAGTGTTCTCAACAATTTCCCCGATCCCGGGCGGTGGATGGAAATTACCTTGGATACCGCCTTTAGTTACAACAACACCGACAACTTACTGGTAGCCATCCATGAAAACACTCCCGGCAATGATGCTATTGTGGTCTGGAAAGGCTTTCCCAGCGGTGATAACTCGGGTTTATATTGCTTCAGCAGCAGCACAAATCCAGACGTCAACAACCCGCCTCAAGCCAACGACACGATCAGTCAGTTAGCATCTATTCAATTGGTGTTTCCGGATACCGAAGTTCCCCCAGCGCCGGAATTGGTCTATCCCGCAGACAACTTCACGCTCACCAATGGCCAAAAACTAAAGTGGATTTCAACCGCCGATAGCGTGGATGTGAGCGGCTATGACGTGTATATTGATGGCACGCTGGTGAGTAATAACCAAACGGATACGCACTATACACTCAGCGATTTGGAGTTTGGGCTGCATACTTGGTATGTGGTGGCGCTAAACAATGTCGGCGCTTCAGCTCCTTCCGAAAGTCGCAGCTTCAGCGTTGTTCCGGGGGTGATGATAGGTGATGAGACCCAGAATAGCGGGTTACCCATAGCTCCTCATTCCGTCTACAACTATACGCAGAGCATCTTTTTACAATCCCAGATCAATACCGGCAATCAGCGTATCGAAAGCATATCCTACTACTGGAACGGAGAGGGTGCGGGATACAACAGCAGCGATTGGGTGATTTATCTGGGACACACCCAGAGGACTCACTTTACCGGCAGCGCGGATTGGGTGCCCGTGAGTGAAATGGTGCAAGTCTTTGCCGGGCAAGTGCATATTCCTGCCAGCCCCGGTTGGATAGACATCCTACTGGACAACCCCTTCGTCTACAATAACACAGACAACCTGGTGATTGCCGTGGACGAAAATACGCCCGGCAACAACGGCTATATCCAATACTTTTACAGTACGACTACCCGGGGTCGAAGCTCCAGCATCCGCTCCGATAATGACATTGCCAATCCAGACCCAAATACACCTCCCACGGGAACTTTGGTGGCTGCATACCCCAATATCTTGCTGAGTTTTGGCGAGATACCCACAAACCCGATCTTGAGAATTTCTCCCACTGCTATCAACTGTGGCGGGATAACCCATGGCGGAAGCAGCACTCCGGTCAATCTGAGAGCTTCCAACGTGGGGAGTGGGATTCTAAATCTAAGCACAGCGGACATCAGCATCATTGGCCCCAATGCGGCTGAATTCTCCTTCAATCCCGTCAATCTGCCTGCAGCGCTTGAGCCGGGACAATTTGTCTATATTCCGGTGAGTGCGAGTGGGCTCAACCCGGGCGAGATTTCTGCCACCCTGCGCATTGTCTATGGCGGGCAAAACCATGATGTAGCCCTGACTGCCAATATCTTGCCTGCCGATGTCATCATGATCGGAAGCGGCATTGAGGCTCAAAGGCGGCCCTTTGGCACAGCCTACGGTTATGAGCGTTCCGCAACCCTCTACACAGCGTCTCAGATAGGTGCGGCTGGCTTTATCGACCTGATAGGTTGGGATTGTGCCGGCGCTTCCAATACTGTCATCCCCTACAAGATTTGGGCTAAAAACACCACCACCATCACGATGAGTGCCAATACCTGGCAGGGTCTGACCGCGGATATGATGCTGCTCAAAGAGGGTACCTTCACGCCTAACACCTTGGGCTGGAACACTTTCTCACTTGATCTGCCCTTTGCCTATACCGGCGGGAGCTTGATCATTGCCGTGGAAAGTAACTTTGGCGAGTCGGGTAGCGACAGTGGCCACGGCTTCAGATTCACCACCGGCAGCGCTCGAAGGCATCAAATCTGGCAGCAAAACGAGAGCGAACCTACCAATTTCGGAACACTCAACTACAGTTTGCCCAATATCCTGCTCCACCTGAACCAGGATATTCAAAACGATCTCTCAGCCGTGAGTATCACCGGTAACATCACTCCCACAGCGGGACAAGAAACCAGCTACACCGTGCGTGTCAGAAACAACGGCAGCAGCAGCCAAAATAACTATCAGGTCAAGCTGATGGGATTGGATAACACCATTCTGGCTGCGGTGGATGGACCTCCTCTCAATAGTGGCATGACTGCCGATATAGTGCTGGCCTGGACGCCCAACACCTCAGGTCAAATCAGCATCTATGGCAAGGTGGAAATGGACGGCGACGAACTGGCCTATAACAACCAGACCGCAACGCTACAGTTGAACGTACAAGCCGCAGGAATCAATGCCATCACCATCGGCGCAGGCAATGAATTAGCCCGCTTCCCCATGGATTTCTGGTTTTGCACCTCTATCTACGAGACGCTATACCTGGCGGATGAGCTGGGTTTTACCGCCGGAACTATCAATTCCATGTGTCTCTACAACCATTTCTCTACCGTCGTGGACAATGGAGCCACCCAGATCTACTTGGGCAGCACAGACCAAACCGACCTCAGCTCAGGCTTTATCCCCGCTTCGCAGTTGACCTTGGTCTACGATGGAAATATAGCGTATCCAACGGGTGAAAACACCATCCAGATCAATTTCCAGACGCCCTTCATGCACCTGTCTGGAAACTTGGTGCTTATGTTTGTCCGCCCCATGGATCTGACCTGTTATTCTTCGACCAATTTGTTTAGGTGTCAGACTGCAGGCATGTTCCGTGCGCGTTACAGTTTTAATGACAACAGCTCAATTGATCCCTTCAACCCGCCTATCGGTTCCTATACGGGTCAATTTCCGCAAGCCACCTTCTTCTATAGCTCTCAGGTGATTGAAAACGACTTGGGTGTGGCCAATATCAGTGGCAACTATACACCCTCCGCAGGCGCTGTTTCCAGCTATACCCTCCGCGTCAGCAATAACGGTACCCAGGCTCAAACTGACTATACCTTGAAGCTGATGGGGCTGGGAGATGTGGTATTGGCCAGCCTGACCGGCCCCACGATCGGCGGCCTGCAAAGCTTGGAGGTGGAGATTCCTTGGATACCTACCACCGCGGGCCTGACCTCTATCTATGGAAAAGTGGAGCTTGATGGCGACGAAATCTCCACCAACAACCAGACAAGGCCACTTCAGATAAGCGTCCAGCCCGAAGGTATCAATGCCATTACTATAGGTTTGGGCAATGAAATCTCCCGTTATCCCATGGATTTTGGCTTCCGCAATTCCCTCCACGAGACGCTTTATCTGGCGGACGAGCTGGGCTTTCAGAACGTGTCTATCACTTCTTTGGCTCTCTACAATCGGTTCTCCAGAGCTGTGCCCAATTCTGCTACCAAAATCTACCTGGGAAGCACAAGCCAAACCGACCTCAGCTCAGGCTTTATCCCCGCTGATGAACTGACCCTGGTCTTCGATGGAGATATAGACTATCCCGCCGGTGAAAACAGCATCCGCATTATCCTGCAAATACCTTATATGTATACGGGTGGCAACTTGGTGATGTTGTTTGTCCGTCCCATGGACACCCAGCAGCACTCTACAACCAACTACTTCAGGAGTCAGACCTTGGGAACCAGCCGCTGCCGCCACGTTAGCAGCAATAACACTATTCTCGATCCCTACAATCCACCTGAGGGATTTTCCACAGGGCAATTTCCCCGCATCACCTTCTTCCACACCGCACAATTGATTGAAAACGACCTGGCCGCTCTGTCCATCACCGGAGATAACAATCCCGTCCTGGGCACAACTTCAACCTACACGATCCGCATCCGAAACAATGGCACTGCAGCTCAAGATACTTACACCGTGAAACTGATGGGGCCCCAAAATGTGATCCTGGGCAGTGTGGCTGGGCCTCCGGTAAGCAGCCAGCAGAGCGTGGAAGTTGAGCTAACTTGGACGCCCACCGCCATAGGTGTTGTCTCAGTGTATGGAAAAGTGGAATTGGATGGCGATGAAATCTCAAACAACGACCGGACTCCCAACCTGAACATCATGGTTGACCCCGTAGATGTGGTGACCCTTACAGTGGGTGAAGGAAGCCAAAATGGCTGCGTCCCTGTGAATATGAATTGGAGATACTCTCTCTTTCAAACACTTTACTACCCGGATGAGCTGGATGGATTCGCCGGCCGGATCACGGGGATCAGGTTCTACAGCAACTTCTACAACAACCTGCCGAATATGCCTGTCTCCATCTGGTTGGGCACAAATCCGCAAACTAACTTGGACGATGGATACATCCCCTCCACGGAGCTGACCTTGGTCTATCAAGGGCCGGTAGACTTCCCCAGAGGAGAAAACACCATCTTCATCAGCTTCAACCAGCCATATCTATATCTGGGTGGAGAAAATCTGGTGATGATGGTCTATAAAGCCTCTGAAATCGAATTTGCGGGCACCGACTACTTCAAGTGTCAGACTTTGGGAACCAACCGCAGCAGAAATGCCGTCTCCAGCTCTCATGACCTCGATCCCACACTTCCCCCGGATGGAACCCTCTCCGGTCAGTTTCCCCAGACTACTTTCATGGTCATCCCGGGTAGAGTGGGGCACATCTCTGGATTGGTAATGGATGCAAACGAACAACCCCTCAGCGGCGCAGTCGTGAGCCTCAACCATGGTGAGTATAGCACCACGACCGATGCCGGCGGACGCTACCAACTGATCAACATCTGGCCAAATACCTACACCCTTTCCTTCAACGCAATTGGCCATTATGAATACACTCAAACTATTGTGTTGGAACAAGCTGCTGAGCTCACCATCAATGCAACCTTAACGCCCTTTCCCCAAGTGAGTGTGACCGGAGTTATCCTCGCCAATGACACCTCAGCGCCGATCTCAGGTGCTTTGATTCGGCTCAGTGGCTATGAATCCTATCAAGCAAACACAGACGCTGAAGGCATATTCACCATCCCAGGGGTCTTTGCCGATCACACCTATGAATACAACATCACCGCCGCAGGCTACTATCCGTTGAACGGTGAAGTGGCAATCGGTTCCATAGACCATCATCTGGGCGAAATTGCGCTTCATGAAATACTGTATGCTCCCATGAATGTTACCGCTGTTGTGAATGATGCAGGTGACGCTGTGAATCTCACTTGGCAGGCTCCGAATTCCGAAGCTCAGGAAGTGGTCGAGAGCTTTGAAGGCACCAATTTCCCGCCGGATAACTGGACTCAAACCATTACCAATCACGGCCCAGCCAACCCCTTGGGCATCTATCCCACTTGGTGCAGATTCGATGAATTGGTCTTCTCGGGAGGGCTTGTCGCTCCCACCGCTGGGGTCTACCAAGTCGGCCTCTTCTGGGACAATAACCAGCAGGATGAATGGCTGATTACACCGGCTTTCAACTGCCCACTCAATTCCTGCCTCAGCTTTGACAGCTATGTATTTCTTGGCTCTACCGCGGGAGATCACTACTATGTGCAAGTCTCTGCAGATAATGGTATTACCTGGAATGTGCTCTGGGATGCTTCCGCTCAAACCGGCGGCTGGAACAGGTATGCCTCACCCATCACCATCGACTTGAGTGACTACGTCGGAGAACAGCTAAAGATCGCATTCCGCGCCATAGGCACAGATGGAAACACGGGGCTTAGCTATCCTTGGTTTATAGACAACATCTGCATCGGCGCTGGCACTGCCGCTCTAAGATTTACCTCAGATGACCTGACCACCTTATCCGCTTCACACCAGCTTTTGACAACCTCACCACTCAGAGCAGCGTCTCCCAATATTCAGGCAGGCAATAAGCGCTTCGAATCCAGATTGCTACGTCCTTCCCAGAGCAGCCCTGGACGTAGAACGTCAAGAATGCTGACAGGTTACATGGTCTACAGGTTCCAAGCTCTTCAAGAACACGATCAGGACGCTTGGGTGGCTGTGACCGACATTCCCATCACCGAACTCAACTTCAGTGATCCCGACTGGGCTTCCCTTCCTGACGGGAACTATCGTTGGGCTATCAGAGCTTTCTACACAGGCAACCTCGCCTCCGTGCCCAGCTTTTCAAATGTGATGCCCAAAGAGATTCAGATGGGTCTGATCGTGGGCGTGGTGAAGAATAAAAACAATATCGGCATCTCTGGCGCAACCGTATCCAACGGAACCCAGTCTACCACCACAACCTCTATGGGAGCTTACATGCTCACCGTTCCCGTGGGCTATCACTCGCTTACCGCTTCAGCAGCGGATTACAACAGCCAAACCGTGGAAGGTGTGTTGGTTGAGCATAACCTCGCCACTACCGTGAATTTTACTTTGGATCAAACATCCAGCGCTGAAAACCACCTCCCCGTGGTAGCCACCGCACTCAACGGCAACTATCCCAACCCCTTCAACCCCGAAACCACCATCAGTTACTGCGTCAAGGAACCCGGGCCGGTGAAGCTGGAAATCTACAACATCAAAGGCCAGTTGGTGCATACCCTGTTAGATGAGGAACTGTCTACCGGACATTATAAGCTGATTTTCAATGCCAAAGACGGAAAAGGACGAGCTGTCGCCAGCGGTGTGTATCTGATCAGGATGACTGCACCCGGCTACCAGAAGACCTCCAAGATGATTCTGATGAGGTAATGCCTCTCACGTGCCGTCGCTCGCCGTAGCGACCAATGATGTAGCCGGCGGTCGCCGAACCGCCGCCAGCAGGCGCAGCCTGCTTCAAAAAGGAAACCAACCATGCGTATCCCCACCACAACTATTCGCATCTACAATACCAGCGCAGCTATCCCATGCAGCAACAAATCACAATATCGCAAAACTTAACTTGACAAGATTCGGTAACTATAGAAACTCAGCACTGACTATGGAATTCTCCTATTTTGGTTGGAGAAACCCAGAGAACATAGATAGAGTGTAAAAGTTAGTGGTTGCTGCTCAAGGACTGGATACTCTAACCTGTTTTTGGATGAGCAACCAGAGGCGAGCCGAGCCGCAATGCCGGACGGGCTTAGCTTGGTATAGCGGTTCTGCTCATAACGTCAAAGATCAAGTGGCGTGTTTGGTGCCATCTGGTTAACATGACCAAAGATTCTTTACTTTAAGGAGGTAAAGATGAACACACAGCGACTATTGATACTTACCCTCCTGCTCTTGAGCGGGATACTCTGCCTAAGTGCCGAGAACTACATGGAACGCATCATGACCATCCGAGATAACATGAATTACGACCATTTCGGGGATTC
>Ga0116178_10003174_pt1 | contig 12576 bp, 4 predicted proteins | sample AD_STIC12_MetaG_FD_89880 | JGI IMG/M metagenome (GOLD analysis project Ga0116178, IMG submission 89880) | Active sludge microbial communities of municipal wastewater-treating anaerobic digesters from USA - AD_STIC12_MetaG | ecosystem: Engineered > Bioreactor > Anaerobic > Digestate | place: USA... | reverse complement strand
TGCCGGACGGTGGCCTGTCTCAGGAGATACGGTTGTTCCCGCGGGATAGCCACTCGTTCAGCACCTTCCGGTATGAACTTCCTTTCCTGCGCGTTCTCCACGACACAAGAATCCTCAAACAGTTCGAACCGCCGGAGATAGACCTCTCCCAGATAATGTGATATGGCGGCGCAAGGAGGCGGGCATGAGCCTTTTGGGAATCGATGTCGGCACCACAGGAACGAAAGCGGTAGCGTTCAACCACGGCGGCAAGCCCGTAGCTTCCGCATACAGGGAATACCCGCTCCACTCCCGTCAGAAAGGCTGGATGGAGGTTGATCCCCACGAGGTTGCCGCGGCTGTCAAAGACGTGATCTCCCTCGTGGCGGCAAAAACGCGGCATGATCCTGTCAGCGCACTCTCCGTGTCGGCCATGGGGGAGGCCGCCGTGCCTGTCGCACGGGATGGAAGATTCCTCGCTCCGGTTCAGGTCAGCCTGGACGAACGGACGGCGTCGTACCCCGACTGGTGGCGGGGACGGATTTCCAATGAGGACGTGTTCCGAATAACCGGCCACACAATTTACTCCATTTTCACACTCCCCCGCACGCAGTGGATCAAAGAGCACTGGCGGTCAGTCTACGACCAGACCTGGAAGTTCCTCTGCTTCCAGGAGTTCGTCTTCTACCTTCTTGGCTCGGAACCGGTCACCGATTACTCCCAGGCGGCTCGAACCATGGGGTTCGACGTTCGGGCAAAGAAGTGGTCGGAGCGGTTGTTCGAGATCGCCGAACTCGACCCCGCGAAGTTCCCGACCGCGGTGCAATCGGGCACTCTGGTGGGAGAGGTCGCGGATACCGTGGCCAACGAACTGGGGTTGCCTCGCGGCGTCAAATGCGTGACGGGCGGCCATGATCAGCCCTGCAATGCACTCGGCGCGGGAATTCTTACCGGAGGAAGCGCAGTTTACGGAACCGGTACCGTCGACTGCATTACACCGGCCTTCGATCATTTTGTGGACAGCACCGATTTCATCCAGAACAACCTCGCCTGTTACCCGCACGTCGTCCCGGACAAGTACTGCTCCGTGGCCTACAACAGCACCGGCGGCAACCTGTTGAAATGGTACCGGGACACATTCGCCGACACGGAGAAGCGCCTTGCCGCGGAAAAAGGGATCGATCCCTATGAGGTCATCCTCGGCGATCTTCCGGACGGGCCTTCGCCGGTAATGGTGCTTCCTCACTTCACCGTAACGGGAACGCCATGGTTCGACACGAATTCCCGCGGCGCCCTGCTTGGCCTCAAACTGACGACAACAAAAGGGGAGATAGTCAAAGCCCTCATCGAGGGCACGACGTTCGAAATGAAGCTGAATCTGGAAGCCTTGCGAAGGTCAAACGTGGCCGTGGAAAGAATCCGTTCCACTGGCGGAGGGGCAAAGTCCCGTCTTTGGAACCAGCTCAAGGCTGATATGCTCGGCGTTCCCGTGGCCACACTGCAAACATCCGAAGGAGGCTCCCTGGGCACGGCGATGCTTGCCGGCGTCGCAACGGGCGTGTACGGATCTCTCGCGGAAGCGGCATCCGCGCTGATTCATGAACACGAAGTATTCGAACCTCGTCCGGAAATCTCCGCGCGGTACGGCGAGCGCTTCGCGATTTACCGCCAACTCTACCCCACTCTCAGAGAGATCAATCACCGATTGTAGGGGTCTGTTGCGGTCGAGATTGACAAAGGCGGCGTTGTTCCCTATTTTTATATCTTCGTCATTCCTGGTGATGAATCCGAGGTGAGCAGACAAGCATAAGGAGCCCGGCGTGGCCAACCACAAGAGCGCTATCAAAAGAATCCGCACGAATCGCGAACAGCAGGCAAGAAACCGTCAGTGGATGTCACGACTTCGCACCGTGGTGAAAGCGGTCCGAAAAGCTTCCACACCGGAGGAGGCCAAGGCGGCCTTTGAGAAAGCAGTGCCAATCATTGACAGCACTGCGCGCAAGGGCGTCATTCACAAGAATGCGGCTGCCCGGCATAAGGCTCGTCTCAGCAACGTGTTGAAAGCAATTTCGGCCTGAAAAGCATTCCGCATACCAGAACACAAGAAGCCGCGTCTCGCAAGACGCGGCTTCTTCCATTTTCCCCACGCGACCAAACCCGTCCTTATTTGAGCCACCTTTCGAGCCACGGCAATGCGTGCACGCCATTCCACCGGTGCTCGCCTTCAAACACATCGTGGTAAACCCGGTCCTGCGCGCCAAAAATCCCGTAGGACTTCCGAATGATGTCCACCTGCGACGTCACGTTCGCAACTCCCCTTGCTCCGTTGAGGGCATCCCTGTTTCCGGTTTCTATGAGGATCGGCCGTGGTGCGATTGTCGCGGCGATGTCACCCATGTCCACATACTCGTACAGGTGCGGCACGTAGTTGCACGAGCAGTTCTGGTGAAGGTCCAGCAAAGAATCCTTGTATCCGTAGAGGTACCCGCTGATCACCGCGCAGGTGATGCGCTCGTCAAAGGCCGTCGCCCAGAGCGTCTGCAATCCGCCACCCGAGAGACCCGCGCACCCGATACGGTCTCGACGGCAATCCGAACGCGTCTCGATGTAGTCCACAAGGCGCGTCAGGTCCCACGTCCACATTCCCGTCACCGTTTGACCCAGCGGGTACCCCATGTTGTTCAACACGGTGCACGAGGACGCAAGGACATTTCCTTTCACCGCGGCCTCCTGTCGCTCGCCGAACCCGCGCGCGTCTGGGCAGAACGTGATGAAACCGGCGCGCACAAAACTCACGCCGTAGGCGTAGTTGTAGTGGTCAATCGCCTTGGCAACCTCCGGGCGTTCGCGCAGTCCCACTACCGCAGCTTTGCCCCCTCCCCCGTGGCCATGGGGAGCAATCACTGCCGGGTACGGAGGCGTCCCCTGCTTCGGAATCAGCACGAAAAGCGGCATGACAATCCCCGGCTCGGTCTCGATTTCAACTCGCTCCCGCACGTAATCGTCAAACTCCACGGTCTCGGTAACCGTCGCATTGAGAGGGCACATGAGCATCGTATCGTACCCGGTAAGCCTGCGCAGCACCCTGAGCAGGTCTCTTCGCCATATCCTCCATTCCTCTTCATTCTTCGCGCCAAATGCGAGCAGGCGTCCGGTCCGGTCCCATCGGTTCCGGAAATACTGGTGCGCCATGTAACGTACTGGTTTGTCTTCGGCGTTTTCCATAGTGAATCTCCCATGGCTGCATTGCGGAGTGAAAGAACGGGTCGTTCACGGCATATCGCTAATGATAACGTCCGCGTTTCTGAGGGAACAAAGCATTCAAATGAAGAAAGGCGGCGCCGCGCAACGCGCGCGAACGCCGCCTTCCGGTAGAGGGCTTCCGCGTTTACTTTATGAGCAACATCCGAATCACACGCGTTTCCGCGGTGCGTGAGCCGGCTTCCCGTGGCGTAACCACCAGCCGGGCGAAATACACGCCTGACGCCGCGTCGCCACCGGCGGTTGTCCTTCCATCCCATGTCACCCGGTAGAAGCCCGCGGATTGTGGTCCGTTCACCAGGGTGCAAATTTCCTGCCCGAGGGAGTTGAAAATCACGAGCTTCACATCCGCTGCCCATGGCACCTGATACGCAATCTGCGTAACCGGGTTGAACGGGTTGGGCGTGTTCTGATCCAGCACCACCTTTTCCGGCGCCGCAACCCGGGCCACAAGCGGCCCGAAGAACGTTGCCCGTCCGCTCGCCGTCTCCGCCGCTTCAACGCGGTACCGGTATTCCACGCCCGGAACCACCGCGCGATCGAAGAAGACAAACTCGCGGCCGCCGGTGAACACCTGCCCCGAAACCCGCTCGTATTCGCCGTTCTCACCCGCAGCGCGCCACAGGGTGAACGATGCTTCCGGGCTCGCAGCGGCAAGCCGCCACGCCACCGTGATATGGCTCTGGGCGCCTGTCGCGGAGAATGCCGCCAGCTGCACTGCTGTCTTCTTGGCAAGCGTGTCCACGGTGAAACTCGTTCTTTCTGAGAACGGACTCATGAAGCCCGCGTTATCAACCGCGCGTGCCGCCCACCAGTATTTTGTCAGGTGATCAAGCATGAACGGCAGCTGCCATTCCGTCGTCGAACCGCTCACGGCGACCGTATTAGTGGTCACGATTTGCGTCAGCGCGGAATCACGGGCAACGATGAACAGGTGCCCCGCCACCGGCCGCAGATTCGCCGTGCCGTTCGTCACCTTCAGAACAGGACGCCCGCTTACCGTCGCATCCTGCGGGAATGCCGAGGGCGCACCGGGTGCGTGCGAAAGCAGCGGCGTAACCGTGATCGTATCACTGGGCACACTAAGGTTGCGATTGGCTGAGCGGTCCTGCGCCCGGAGACGGTAGCGGTACGTCGTTCCGGTTACGACCGTTTGATCTGTAAACGAGGTTATCTTCTGCTCCGCAATTTTGGCGAAACCACCGGCACCGATTGCTCGCTCGATCACGTAGACGTCAAGGTCAGCATCCGTATTTGCCGCCCACGAGAGGCGCACCGAGTACGCGCCGTTCAGGGAAGTTACACCCGTCACCTTTTCCGGCGGCGTCACGTCCGCGCTGGCAAGTGTCGTCCAGACCAGTGATCCGCTGGTCGAATCTGCAATATTCCCGCTCGCATCGCCCGATGAAATCCGGTAGTAGTACTGCGTGGCCGGGGTCAGATTCGTCAACGTCACCAAATGATTGGTGCTGAACGTCGCGAGGTTCGCAACAAGGCCAAGCGCCACGGTCGTACCGTACTCCACACGCGTGTCGCTCGGTTCGTCCGTAGTCCACGAAATAAGCGCCTGGGTGGCATCCGCCGAAACCGTTGGCCCGCCCGTGAACGAAGGCGCTTTTGTATCGGCCGCCGCCTGCGTCGAGCCGGTGACGGAGGCCGAAGACGGGCCGTTGCCCACCAGGTCCGACGACTGAACCGCAATTTCATACGATTGCGACGGCAGAAGGTTCGTCAACGTCACCACGTGCTCGATCACGTTGTCGGGAACCACCACCTCGGTCGGCGGCTCAGACGTTCCTGCACGCCGAAACACCACCTTGCTGTCCGAAGGTTCGTCCGTGGTCCACTTCACCGTAATCCGTGAATCCGTCCGGCCGATCACCGCAGGACCACCGAGAATCAATGGCGCCGCGAGGTCTTCTTCGTGGAGCGTGTACACGGTTTGCGGATTGCTTGTGGTTTCACCGTTCCCGGACGGGTCGGTGGACCCGATCTGGTACGTGTACGCGGTTCCCGGCTTGAGTCCGGTAAGCGTCACCTGGTGAGAGGTCACGTTCTCCGTGATAGTCACGGCGTCCGTGAACTCTACCGTGGCACCTTCGCGGGCGACTCTTCCCGCTGATCCTTCTCCGAACCGCACCACACTGTTTGCGTTTTCATCGGTGTTCCATGCAACCGTCACGGTGGTCGCGGTACTCGACAGAACGGTCGGACCGGATACAACCTGCGGAGCAGTCTGGTCGGGAACCAGCGTAGTGGTGAATTCCGAACCGGTACGCCCGCCCGCTTCTTTAGCCGGTTTGGCGGAGGGCGGCGCCAGCGGCCAGACAACCTGGTTGCGTGCTGCGTCCGCGTTGATCACCCGGAACGAGTACGATGCTCCCGCCTGGAGGTTCGTCAGCAGGAACCGATGAACGCGGACGAGATCACCACGGTTGAACGTGTTAACCAGCCGTGCCCCCTGATAAAGCTCGAGGTAGCTGTCCGCCATCTCGTCTGTTTCCCACTCGACGATCGCTCGAGTGTCCGCGCGGTACACCACGCTCGGGAAACGAATAATCCGCGGAGGTACCGTATCCGGCGCCGCCTTCGTCCAGAACGTGATCGGACGCGTCTTCGCGGTGTTCCGAGCGAGGTCCGTCAGCTCGACAATTGCGCGATACTCGGTTCCCGGCGCAAGTCCGGTCAACCGGGCCAGCTGCACAATCGCCGGTATGTCGACGAACGTCTCAGAGAACATCGCTCCCTGAGCACCCGCAAGCGTTATCTCCACGCGAGCGGTGTGCAGCTCATCCGCGTCCCACGCAATGAAAGCGTCCCGCTCGTTGGCCGTAACCACGGGCCCGCGAAGAGCACGGGGAGGATTCGTGTCCGGCAGGCTCTTCGTCACAAACGCCTGTCCCGGACGAATTGACGGGCCATTGCGGGCCGCGTCAATTACCGAAACACTGTACGCATATGCGGTCGTTGGCAGCAGGCCGCGGATCTCGAGCCGGTGCCCGCGGACAAGCCGCGTGTCGTACACCGTCGTGTCCTTCCCCGTGCCGACCAGATTAACAACCGCAGTTGTCGGTTCGTCGTTTTCCCAGTAGATCGTCACGCTGTTCACGTCAACGCGTTCCGTCGTCGGGCCCGCGATGAAGTTGGGCGCGGTGCGGTCCGCGCGATCCTTCGTGAGCACCGACCTCGGCAACGGAGCCCGCGCAACGTTGCCCGCGTGATCACGCGAGGACACTTCGAGGAAGTACTCCGTGGCCGGTGCGAGACCCGTCACGACTATCGTGTGAACCTTCGTCATGGTGGGCTCGGAAAGGCTGTCCGTATATACTCCGGCGCTCCGCCCGAAACGAACACGCGTGTCTGACGCCTCATCAGTAACCCACGCCAGGGCGATCGAACTGGAATCCACCGAGGCAACTTCGGGGGTCTTGGTGAACACGGGTGGAAGCGTATCCACAACGGCGGTTCCCGCCCCCGTCGTGAACGACGGGAAGACGCTGAGGGACACATGGTCGTGATCCACCGCTTTGTCAATCGCACCGACAGCCCAGTAATACGTCGTACTCGGCTTCAAACGCCCCGACGGGATGCGCAGTTCGCTCAACGTCACCGGCGCATCCCGGAAATTCACCACGGTGTTCGCCGGGTCGAGGAACCGCGCCACCGCCCCGGCAGGATCGCTGAAGCTGATCGGGTTCTCCGTGCTCAAATTCACCACGTACCCTGCTGCGCCCACCACGTCGCTCCAGTCAAGCAGCGGCGTCAGTGACACGTTGCTGGCGTTGGGCACCGGTGAAATGATGCCCGGTTCCCCGAGACTCGGTGCCGAAATGGAATCCGTCAACACGGCTGATTCCAGGCCGGTGTTGTCAACAGCCCAGAGGCGATACGTACCTCCCGCAAACGTGTACAGCGGATCGAGAACCCCTTCGTACACGCCGTCACTGACGCGGGGAACCGTCACCACGCCGCCATCGGGTTTCCTCACAAAAACCGTCGCAATGGTGTTATCACCATTTGCATCGGCCACACGCGCGGAGACCGTCGGCAGGAAAACCGCGGCGGGCTGCCGAACCTGCACCACCGCCACGTTGAAACTCACAACGCGTGGTGGGCTCGCGGTGGCGGAACCACCAAGCGCGTAGTTTGCGCCGGTGATCGCGTTGCCACCCGCGATTCTGAGCGGCGCGGGAACAAGTGTCGTACTTATCTGCTGATCGTATCCTTCGCCGCCACCGTAATACCCGCCCGCAAACACATAATAGGTGCTGTCGGGCAAATTCTTGAACGAATACTTCCCGTCCACTGTGCTGACGATACGGAACGCGGGAAGCGAATCGAGGTTCGTCGTGACCGGAGGACTGGTCAACAGAACCACATACGCGTGATCCACCGCCGCAACGGGAGATGAGGTGGCAATTGAAATCTGACCGCTTATTGACCCGGCGGGGAATGAACTCCCGGTCGTGAACAGCGCCGACGCAGGCAACGGACCGTCCCACACCGTCACCTGATACGTCGTGTTCGGTTTGAGCGTCAGCTGCTGCGTGATCGTGAAGTTATCCGCGCCAAGCTGGAACGAACCCGCACTCACCGGTTTCGGCGTAATCATCACCTGCCCCGCGGCAATCCGGATCCCGCCCTGCCCGTTGAGAACTGATTTCGCAAAACTCACACGCAACGTGGTTGTGGTACTGACCGACAAAGCACCGTTCTGCGGAGCGGCAATCGTCACTCCCGGATTCCCGCTGCGCCACGACATCGGAATCGTCACGCTTACGGGGTCCGCCCCTTCCACCACGGAAAATCCATCCGCCCGCCCATCGCCGTTGGCGTCCACCTGACCCGCGTCGAAGAACGACGGGGTTCCGTTCGCTTCATTCACGGAACGAATGATCGCTCCGAACGGGTAGTACGTACCGGTTTTCAGATACCGCACGCGGAAGTTCCCCTGCCCGTCCACCAGCGCAACGCGAGAAAGACCCGTGAAAAGCGGTTGCGCTGGATCTATCGGAAAAACTGGCGATTCCGACAGCATCGCAATCATGAAGCCGTCCCCCGCACGGGACAGCGCCGATGGAACCAGACGCCCGGAAACCTGCCCGTTCGGAATCGATGAACCGGTGGTGAACACCCATGCGCGTGGGTACTTCTGCCCGCCCTGTGTGCTGTTCAGTTCGTTGATCCACACCGTATAAGTAGTGTTGGCTGCAAAACGAACCGGGAAGGTTACCTGCCAGTTCCCGTTCTGAAGATGCGTCACGGTCCGTGCGAAAATGTTCGGCTGGCCGGTTGGCGGCGTTGGGAACACATTCAGCATGAACCGGTTCGACGTGTCATAATCTGCTGAAAATACCAGTGTTATGAAGGTATCAACCGCCGCAGGGAAGTTTGTCTGGAACATGCCGGGGTTCGAATGCAGAAGCCGCGGCAGCCCCGTAACCTCTGTCGCGTTGAGCCGCAACCCCACGAGGCTGGAAGTCCCAACGGAAATCTTGTCCGGCAGACCGTCGTTGTTCTGGTCCAGGTAACCGAACACGCTTGGAAGCGGGCTTTCATACGGGCTGAGAATCGGAGCCGCAAACAGGTAATAATCCCCCTGCGGAACGTTGGGGAACGCAAATGTCCCGTTGTACGCAAACCCAATCCGCACCGGTTCCGACGGAATCGGATTATCCGTCTGCATCGCCGAGGGAATCTTCTTCGCCAGATACGTGATAAACGGCATCTGGTTGAGAGTCTGCTGAACCTCGGAAGAAAGCTGTGACGCCTGCACCGCGAATGTCCCGGCCACAACAGCGCTCGGGATTGACGAACCCGTGCTGAACACGAAGCTGACCGGCATCCCGCCGTCCTGGTACGCGGCAAACACCTGGTACGCTGTGTTCGCCGCAAGGGTAACCCGGCGGTACACCGTCCTCCGGTCAGCGCTGAATGAGTCCGCAGCCGCACTCACCGGCCACGGCCACAGCATCAGATTGTACCCTTCCGTCGGCAACGGGCTTCGGTAGGTGATCTCGATGCGCGTCTGCAGGGGAACGTTCACCGATTCGGGTGCCGGCACGGCGGATACCACGTTTTCACCAAGCCCCTGTTTCAACGCGATCTGGATCGTCGGCGGCGTACCTGTCTCGGTCACGTTCACCTGAACGGGAGCACCCGCCGGCCCGTAGACGCCGTAGGTAGATGGATCGTCAAGACTTACGGCCGCCACATAGTACGAACCGAGCGGCAGATACCGCATGGTCGCAATCGGGGTGGTGCTGGTCATCAACCATGCAAAATTCCACGTTGTCGGATCGGCGGAACTCGGCAGCGTCTTCAGAAACCCGATCGCATACCCGGACGCACTGGAGGCTCCGCCCTGAGGAGGAATCATCTGCGCATTGAGGCTCCCCGAAGGCAAGAACGACGAAGTCGCAAACGGTACGGCAACCGGAATGCGGAAGGTCTTGCCTTCGCTGGCGGCCGAAGCGTCCGAGACGAAAATCTGGTAATGCGTGCCCGCAACCAGCTGCACATTCCACCAGACCTCCTTACGATCGGCGCTCACAAACGCGCTATCCACCGAAAGAGGACGGACGGGAAGCGAGGGGGATATCAGCATGACACTGACGGCCGGCTTTCCTCCTTCCAGACGCACCTCCTCATTGAACACGACGCGCACTGTCGTGCTGGTCGGCACTCCCGACGTGAATGGGTCCGGGCTGGTCGAAACCACTCTGAGTTGCCCGAAATCCTGTGCCGTCAACCGCCGCATCGAAAAATCGATGTTCTCACGCACCGTCGCCGCTTTGAAGTCCAGCGGGTCCGGCAGCCGATCCCCGTAAAGGTCGTACATCCCGTAATAGATCTCAGGCATCGTTCCGGAACCGCCGTCCATGGTGGCCGGATCGAAACTCATCCCGACAAGCCAGTAACGTCCCGCGGCAAGCCCTGTAAACGAGTATGCCCCCGTCTGGGAAATCGGCACGAACCGTTCGATCACGTGTTCACCAAACTCTCCGAAGTCCGCAACCGCCCGGTTCAGGAGGAGGGCAATGCGCGCCGGCATGTTCATGTTGGGAATCGAGGCCGTCCCACTGAGTCGGGCACCCGCGAAATCTGGCCCGGTCGAGAACGACGACATGAAGAACGCCGAGTTCGCAAGTTCAACTCCAAGATCGTCGTTGTGCGAAGGTGTAATAAGCACGTCGAACACGCGGTTCTTCGGCAGCCGGATGGCGTACCGCAGAGTGTCCCGTGCCGCGTTCCACGTGTAGTTGACAGGAACTCCTGTGATATCCGGCGCAACCATGATTTCCACATTCGGCTGTTGGCCGTTGTCACCGGGAATCAGCTCCACACCGCCACTCAGCGCAACAGTGATAGTCACCAGCACGCTGTCCGGTCCCGCCGGTGCACCCACATTCACCGCGCCGTTTGCGGGCGTTACACCCAGAATCTGAACCTTCTGCCCCTGCTGAGCCCAGACCGTGAGCGTCACCGGCCACTCCGGATACACGGATTGGCCGGCAGCCGGTTCCTGTTCCTTCACCTTGCCAATCAGAGAAGGAATCGTTGTCCCGACATACCTGACGTTGGGCTGCCCGAAGCCCAGAAGCGTGAGCTGAGCCGTTGCTTCGCTCTGCGTCACCCCCACCAGATTCGGCATTTCAAACGGCCCCTGCGCACGCCCGAAACGGGTCGTGCCGTCAGGCTGGTACGCCCAGTACGCGTAGAGCGTACCGTCGCCATTCTGCATACGCGCGGAACGCGGCACGGGCGACGTGGCCAATGAGTCCCGCGCCGGCTTGTCACCCGTCTGAGGATACCGGAACAGGAACAGCCCGTACTTCCCTTCCGGGGTGAACACCGCGAAAAGCTTGCCCTCAAACGCATACGAAGAAGCCGGGCCATCGAACAGAGCTTCCGTACTCGATACCCAGCGCTCCGGCTCGGAAAGCGAAGGAATATTCGGCTGAACCGGAATGCGGTCCCCGATCGTCATGTTGTTGTAATCGGAATCAACTATCGTGAAAACCACACCCGTCCGCCCGGCGGACATGATGAAGCGGTACGTGTACCCGTCGTCAATCGGAGTCACGACGATGTCGGCCAGATCCGGGTTCGCAGGTTCCGTTCCCGTGTCCAGACGAAACCGCGTGACACCCGTGTTGAGAAACCACGCATCTCCCTGCGATATCCCAAACGGGCTCGTTGTCATCGTCACATCAGCCAGCACCGGCGAAGTACCGACGCCGATGTTGTCCGCAACACCGTCCTGATTCGCATCGCACATACCATAGAGGAAGCGCCCGAAGCGCGGATCACCGCTGTAAAGACGTGCTCTGCCGAACAACTGATTCGTCCCGGCCGCAACCGGCTTGATGGAGAACGCCGACCTGTTGCCGCTCATCGGGCCCAGCGTTGCCAGCCCCGTGCCAGGACTTGCCCAGAACCCGTCATAAGACATCTGCACCGCAGCTTCACCGGCAGGTTTCGTGGGCTGCGACCAGTTCTCCGGCCGCAACCACACTTCCGAAACCATCGGATCGACCGCCCAGCCGTTAAATGCCGCGGGAAACACCGCCGAGCCTTCCACCGACCCGCCGGGGATGGGAACGCCCGTGCTGAAATACGTAGGCGAGCCGGTGCGCGTCCGATACATCCAGCTGTTGTAATACGGTTCCGCCCGCAGAACGTACACCTGATCCGGCGCAATCCACTGGATTACCCCGTACGCGGTTCGCGAATCATTCGAGACGTCATACCACAGGACGCTCAAATCCTCTGACCAGGAACTACCCAGCCGGTAAGGGTTCAGGTAAAAATCATTGAAGGCGTAATTCCCCGGATTCCAGTAGTCCTCGTAATACGTGAGCGGGTGGGTGCTGGTAAGCACCACCGTGTCCCCCACCGACACGTCCGTCGCGCCCTTCGCCGGGGATACGAGCGTCAGCAAACCGGGCGTGTTCGCCCGCCATGACGTGAGCGTAATGACCGTCGACGTGTCGAGGGGGGCTCCGGCCTGTGGGGTTTGCGCTTCAATTTTGCCAACAAGGGCGGGGTCGTTTGTCGGTTCCACCCATAACGTGGCAAATTTGGCGATTGTGGCCTTCACCAACGCGTTGGCCGCGGCAATGTCCATCCCCACTACGTCAGGCATCGTCGTGGTCTGTGCAAACGCAACGCCGCTGACACTGAGGAATGTCATGAGGGCGAGAATCTGCCCGCGAATTTCCCTTATGCAACCCGCCATGCCTGTTCTCCTTCAAACCAGAACTACCGCTGTTCCGGTAGCTTTTCGCACTGAACCGGTTCGTGCCCGAATACGACCTTCACGCGGAGAGGTTT
>Ga0116178_10003171_pt1 | contig 12578 bp, 9 predicted proteins | sample AD_STIC12_MetaG_FD_89880 | JGI IMG/M metagenome (GOLD analysis project Ga0116178, IMG submission 89880) | Active sludge microbial communities of municipal wastewater-treating anaerobic digesters from USA - AD_STIC12_MetaG | ecosystem: Engineered > Bioreactor > Anaerobic > Digestate | place: USA... | reverse complement strand
AATACTCGACAAGGACGGCGTTCGAGCCACCGGTTCCTGGACCGAGCCGGTTCCCTTGGCGCGAGCTCGCTCACTCGGGAAAGGATCATGGACCATGATGCCCGGCAGCGTCATTACCACGACGAGCGCGACTGGTGTGGGAGAGACCTTTGCGGTCCTTTTCGAAGGGCGCTCGACGCAGCGAAAGCGCCTTATCGACTTCTATTCGATCGCCGACGCCTCCTACCTGTTCTCCATCGTGCTGCCCTTCGAAGCCAAGGTCATCGGCTACGGCCATGGACTGCTCGTCGCCATGGGTGAGACATCGGATGGTGCTCCTTTCGTTCGTGCGATGAGCGCCTCGCCTTCGCTTGAGACGCTTGTGAGTCGGGCAAGGGCGGCCACGCGGTAGCTCAGTCGGCGGCACGGAGGGTCTCGCGTGATACTGCCGCACAAGCGCGGTTCACTGCCTTCTTCTCAGATCGCTGACTTCGATGCCTTATCCTGTTTGGTTGTTCCTTGTGTCGACTTTGCTTGCGCCAATGGCCTGGACGTGTGGGGTCGCGAACGAAGGTGACGACCGCCCTCCTCTCCAATGAGGGAGAAGGACCGTCGCGACCGGTCGCCTCAGACAACAATGGGACATTGGGGGTGACGCGAATGACACGACCATCCTCCTCCCGCTGCAGCTGCGAGCCACGCGCCAGCATTTTGTGGTTTTTGGAGTTGCCAGACTTTCGTGGAGAGCTGGTAAGTTCTCAAACGAACTCACTCGACGTCGACCAGGCTTGTGGGTGACCCCACACTGCTCAGGGCTGACGCCTCCAATGTGGCTGTGCCATCGGGTACGGTTGTAGAAAGTATCGATGTAGTCGGCGATGTCCGTCAGTGCGACGTCGCGGCTCGCATAGATGCGCTCCTTGATCCGTTCATTCTTAAAGCTGCTGAAGAAGGACGCCGCTACCGCATTGTCCCAGCAGTTGCCGTTCCGGCTCATGCTCGGCTCAAGGCGATTGGAGCGACAGAAGCGTCGCCATGCATCGCTGCCGAAATGGGTCCCCTGATCGGAGTGCACATTGGTCCTCCGCGGCCGCCGCTGCTTCACGGCTGATGCGAGCGCGTTCAAGACCAGTTCGTGATGGATCGTCGGGCCACCGGCCCACCCGACACCTTGCGGGAGAACAGATCGATCACGACCGCGAGGTAGCGCCACCCGTGCCACGTCCGGATGTAGGTGATGTCCGTCGCTCAGGCCGCGTTAGGCTGCGTAGGCGAGAACTGGCGCTTGAGGAGGTTCGGCGTCAGCACGGCCGGCTTGCCGACCTCCCAACGGCGCGTGCGATAACCATGCAGCGCGCGGAGCCGTTCTCACGCATCAGGCGGGCAACGCAATGCTTGCTGCACGTCTCGCCGGCCTCCCGGAGATCAACGAACACCCGCGCGCCCCGTAGATGCCCTGGCTCGCCGTGAATGAGGCACGGATCAATCGCAGCAATCGCGCGTCCTCCACCGCTCGCGCTGACTGCGGGCACTTCAGCCACTGGTAGTGCCCGCTGGGCGCGACGCCCAACTCGCGGCACATTACCTCAGTGGGGAATTGCTACCGATGTGCCGTGATGAACTCGTACTTCCGCCGCACTCGATCTGCTTTGGGCTTCGCTGGCACGGGCTCTTCCTCTCGTTGAGGTGCTTGACCTTAGCACCCTCCACGAAAATCTGGTGACTCCACTCACTGCCGATGTCGCACTTTGGGCCTCGATTGTCGCACGTTCTCCCTTGCAAGTGCGCTGAGTGCCCCCAAACGTGCTTCTCCGCGACGGGTGAGCGGCCGACGCGCATGGCGCGGTCGCAAGTCACGCCGGACGGAAGACTCAAACTCTGAGCTGGAGAGGCCTCATGATCCGCACCGTACTGTCCCACGCTCGCAATCTGGCGCTCGCACTCTTTGCCGCCTCCCTCTTGGGGTCAAGCGCGTCGGCAGCGCCGATCTGCGATCCGTCACCCAACGGTCAATGCATCTGCTGCGGCTCGAACTGTTGCCAAGTGATCTGCGGCGACCAGAACTGCAACTGCTGTAGCGGCTCGTGCTCAGGCAACCACTGCTACTAGCACTCGCAACCGGCGCGCGCGCTCCTCGCAGAGTCTTTTCCTCAGCAGTCGCGGATGAGCGCGCGGTCGCTTCTCTCGTCATGCGTCAAGCAACCAGCCTCCCAGCCATGAAACGCGATCGTCTGAGCATCATTGTGAATGTCGTCGTGCTCGTTGTTGTGGCATACGCGTTGCTTCGACCGAGTGGACCGGTAGGTGCACGCCTCGCAGAGTGGAATCAGGAGCGCCGTCGCGACCGGATACTGGCCACTTCCTGGTCAACAGTGGCGGACGGAAGTCGTCTCGACTCCTCCTCGGCGCCGATTGCGCTCGTGGAGTTTTCGGACTATGAGTGCCCGTACTGCAGGCAGCAACACACCGTTCTCTCCGCGAGCATTGCAGCAGGTAGGTCTCAGGGTGTTGCCTTTCGACACCTTCCTTTGGCGATCCATCCCCGTGCGCGAGGCGCGGCACTCGCCGCCATCTGCGCAGATCGTGTCGGGCGCTTCGTGCCAATGCACGAGCGCCTCTTCACGACCACGACGTGGATCGCTGACACCAACTGGGTGCGAGAGGCGCTAGCTTCCGGCGTTACCGACACAGCCACCTTCACGGCGTGCATGAGAGGTCGATCCGCCCAGGAACGCCTAGAGAGCGACGTGGCACTCGCAAGGGACCTGGGAATCAAGGGCACGCCAACCTTCATTAGTCCGCATGAGTACTATGAAGGCGTACTTCCAGAATCCACGGCCGTGAGAATGATGAGCCGTTCGGGAAGCTGAGCAGTCTTCGGAATTCACACAAACTCTTCTACACGGTGCCCGCGCGCGCTGCCGCTCACGCGGTCATCGGGCTCTCTCTCAAGACGCGTCGCACCGATTGCCACTGAGAATGCGATCCGAATGACAGCACAGTTTGAGTTTCGGCAATCGCGGCACCGAGTATCGGTTCGGACTGCACTCGTTGCCGTGCTCTGCGTCGCCTGTGTTCTCGAGTCGGACGGCACTTCCGCACGTCAAGCAGATTCATCGGCGCGACCTGTTCGACGACGCGAGCTCTCATTGGCCAGCAACGCCAGCTACGTCCTACGCTACGACGAAGCATCCGGAAGAGGCCCGCTCGATGTTGTCGGCGCAGTCCGGCTCTCGAACGGAGTGACGGTTGTCGCTTCCGCACAAAGCACTCGACTCGAGTTCTACGCCGCGACCGGTGCCCTCGTCCGCACGATAGGAAGACGTGGCAAGGGACCCGGTGAGTTCGGCGCACTCGCCGCATTGTGGCGCACCGGTGACGACTCCTTGATCACATTTGAGGGCGGTCTCACTCGCAATTTCGCCCTGTTTGACTCAAGTGGGAAGTTTGCACGGACCTGGACGTCGATGGGCGGGGACTCGAGTACACGATATCTCATACCTCTGGCTGCTTTGCCGGACGGTCGTGTCGCCGCCCGGACCATGAACGTGATCAGTCCGCTTCCCGTCGCACAGACGACACGCCCCCTCACCTCCATACTCCTGTTTTCCCGGGACTGGAGCGATCCGCAACATCTATTTCGCCTGCCGGATACATATCGATTTCAAGGTCCCGGCGACCTCCAGTCCGAGGTGCCGTTCACTCCGGAACCTCTCGCTGCGTTCTCGCGCAGCGCGGGCTTCTTCGCGCAATCGGACTCTTCGGTCGTCCATGTGCGGCGTTTCGGCGACCGCAGTCTCGCGATGATTCGGTGGAGCGAAGATCGCCGCGCCGTTACCTCACAAGACGTCGAGCGAGAGTTGGCGCGGCGAGTGAACGAAGCGAACACCTTGTACAGCAACGCACCAGCATTGAGACGACGCTTCGTTGACGGTGCGCTCCGCCCGATGTTTCGGCAGATGTCCCTTCCGACATCGCTTCCTCTCCTCGGCCGCCTGCTCGTCGACTCCGAGGGCCTACTGTGGGTACTGTCCTACGTCACACCGGCCGAGCGATTCGTGGCATCGCGCACCGCCCGTATTTTCGACGCCAGTGGCAACATGGTGGACCGGATCGAGCTCCGTGCGGGATTTGAACCCACGCAGATCGGACCTGACTTCGTGCTCGGCATTCGGACGGACGCGGACGGCGTGACGTCGGTCGAATCGTACGTACTGACACGAGGGAGCACGACTTCGTCACCGTGACGGACGGCGCATAGGTGTCGCCAGCTGCCAAAATCTCGCGTCAGGTGCAGCGCATGGCATGCTCCATCGCGACCGTTCCCGGGGATCACCCCCTGTGTCAGGATAGTTGTCACATGAGCGGTGCGTCAGCATCGGTCATGGTCACGTCGTAGGGGGCGGAGGAATAGGGTCCGATGGCGGAGTACAGTGCCGCGTTCAAGGCGCGGGTGGTGAAGCAACTGGTCGGGCCGCAGGCGGTGAGTGCGACGCGCTTGGCGGCGGCGGTGGGGGTGCCGCAACCGACGCTCTCGCGATGGTTGCGCGACGTGCGTAGCATGGACGGCATGCCTCGACGTGAACGAAAGGAATGGACCGGCGCGGAGAAGCTCCGTGTCGTGCTGGCGGCGGCCGGCTTGGAGGAAAGCGCCCTCGGGGCCCTGCTGCGCCGCGAAGGGGTGCAGGACACGCAGCTCACCGCGTGGCGCCAAGCGGAGGAGACGGCGCTCGACGCCGCGCCGCGCCGGGCGCCGGGCGGGGCGTCTGCCGAGGCGAAGCGCATCCAGGCGTTGGAGCGGGAGCTGGCGCGGAAGGACCGCGCGCTCGCCGAGACGGCGGCGCTGCTGGTCCCCCCAAAAAAAAAGTCCAGGCGATCTGGGGGGACGCGGACGAGCCCACGCCCCCGCGGCGCGGGCGCTCATGATCACGCTCGTCGACGCGGCGGTCGCCAGCGGGGCCCGGCGGGTGTCCGCCTGCGCGGTACTCGGCCTGAGCGGGCGCACGCAGGTGCCGCAGCGCCGGGCCGTACCGGCGCACGTCGCCACCGGGCCGGATCAGCTGTGGAGCTGGGATATCACGTATCTCAAGACGCCCGTGCGGGGCGTCTTCCTGTACTTGTACCTGATCCTGGATATCTGGAGCCGGAAGATCGTGGGCTGGTCGGTGCAAGCCACGGAACGCGCCGAGCATGCCGCGGACCTGTTCACCGCCACGTGTCACGCGGCGGCGTGTGATCCGCAGGGGATTGTGCTGCACGCCGACAACGGGAGCCCGATGAAAGGGGCGACCATGCTCGCCACGCTCGAGCGCCTCGGCGTGCTGCCCTCGTTTAGTCGTCCCGGCGTGAGCAACGACAATCCGTTTTCGGAGGCGCTGTTCCGCACGCTCAAGTATTGCCCGGCCTTCCCGTCGCAGCCGTTTGCCGATGGGGCGAGCGCGTCGACCTGGGTCGCCGCCTTCGTGCAGTGGTACAACCACGAACACCAGCACAGCGCGATTCGCTTCGTGACGCCGGCGCAACGGCACGCGCGCGCCGATGCCGCGATCCTCGCGCGACGCCACGCGGTCTATACCGCCGCCCGCGCGCGGCAGCCCGGGCGGTGGAGTGGCACGACGCGCAACTGGTCGCCGATCACGACCGTCCGGCGGAATCCGGAGCGCGTCCCGACCTCCACCGGGAGGGCCAACGAAGAGTAGCAGGTCATACGACAACTACCTTGACACTCACCACTTCCGTGGCCCGAGTTGCGGAGTTTGCCCTCCCTCGTTCGCCAGTCAAAGATCTTCGAGCATCCAAGCGCTGGAGTCTGCCTGGTCTCCGTGACATATGGTCCGATGTTCGCAATTCTGGATGAATCAGGCGTGCGCGTTCGCTCGCGATGGATAGAGGACATTCCGATGGGGGAGGCGAAGTCGCTCGGCAAGGGCTCATGGGAGATGCTCCCCAGCGTGAAGTCCGTTCAGGGCGCAACCGCCGTCGGCGACGCCTTCGCTGTCCTCTTTCGCGGCCGGGGCCCCAAGCGCGGGCGTTTCGTCGACTTCTATTCGGTGACCGACGCCGCCTACCTCTTCTCGATCGAACTTCCGTATGCCGCCACGGACGTCGCCTTCGCTCATGGATTGCTGGTGCTCGCCGGGGAGACCGAGGAGGGGGCGCCGTTCGTGCGCTCGTATTCGGCGACTCCATCACTCGATGGAATGGTCGCGAAGGCCCTCGGATCGACAACCACCGTGACTCCCTAGGGGCGCCCGTAACGATCACTCAGGCGGCGCCTCCTTCGCTCTACGCCGATTTGACGGCAACCTTTCCCGCTGTTGCCGCGCATCTCCGCCGGTCTCCTGCTCCGATCGCCAGCTACATCAGCCCGAAGTGAGTCGGAAGCCTTGCGAGCTGCGCGACAGCGCGCGAGTCCGGACGGGCGCCAATGCGGGCGACTGAGTGTACCCGATGACAAGCTCGACCAACGCTAGGTCGTGTCGTAGTTCTGTCGCATGTTTCTATTTGCCGATAGATGCTCGCGTTCTCACCATAGTCGACGGCTCGCGACGTACTCGGGAGCCGCTGGCGAGCGGCGATTGGCGTTCGCGCGCCATTTCACATCGTGAACGGAGGCGGCTATGAAGCGAGTGCTGATCTACGCGGGGCTGCTCGGATGCGTAGTATTCGTGGCTCACGCCGAACAGGGGGATGCACAGGTATTCGAGGGAGGCTGTCCGTCAGTCGAGATGACCGTGTGCAAACGCGTCGACCTCTCCGAAGTCTGCGGTCCTGGATGCTACGTGGACCTGATTGGCAGGATGACCGACGAGTGACGCCAGACCTGGGTCGCGGGACTGGCGTTAACCAGCGGGTCAGTAGGTTTTCGAGGAGGGAATCGCCAGTTCCGCGGCGCAGTGGGGATTGGTGGCATTGGTTGCTCTTGCTGACGATGACACTACTTGGATTCGCTCTCAGGCAGGATCAACGCGAGATATTTGTTCTCCCGACGCGCGATGACTTTCCCGCGTTTCGGCCGAAAGAATGGGACTTTCTGCCCGTCATCGTGCTCAGGGATTCCGACTGCCTCGAGTTCTTGTGGTTTGCTCGCACCGTCCGACTTCGACTCGCCGAGTCACGCGTGGCTCCGCCGCTCATTCTACTCCTCTCGCCATGGCCGTGGCGTACGGCCACGACTCGATCTGCAGAGCTATCGATTCGTAACAGCGGGTTCGAAGTGATCGTGTCGACAGCGAGAATCGGACAGCTGACACCTCAACACGCGGCGCCTTCCATGGTACTAGTCGATCGGTCGCGTCGCGTGCGGGCAGCGTTCGTCCTACCAACGAGTCCCAGGGAGATGTACGACATCATTCGCGCGACGAAGCAGCTGCTCTCGATCTCAGACACCTACGAGTCATCCGATTCAACCCATGGAGCAGCACTGCGATGAGCACTGCGAGTGTTTTTTCTTTGGCTTCTCTTCTTCTGTGGTTTGTGGGTGCCGTGCGGGTGCCTACATCGGTCGATTCGTTCGCAGTATCCCGGCATGGACTAAGTATCCCGGTCGCGTGGGACGGAGCTATCGGGCCGCGCGTCGAGGGCCCTGGTGTCGCTGGGCGCGAGCTGCGGGACGTCCGACTCACCCCTCGCTGGATGATTGGCGGTAACCCCGAAGACACAACAATCTTGTTGCCGTTACAACTTCGCGCATCTCGCGAACACTTCCTTGTCTACGATGCGGTTGCGCAGCGCTTGCTCGCGCTCTCTCCTAAGTCTGGCCGCATCGATTGGCGATTCGGGCGTCCCGGCCGCGGGCCGGGAGAGTTCGGCGGTGTTGCCAAGGTCACAGCAAGACGGGACGGAGGCGCCTTCGTCGTCGACTTCGCGCTCTCGCGCCTCACCGAGGTTACCGAAGACGGCAAGGAGGGGCCGCGCGTCGACTATCGGCTGGGGGTGAATCCAAGGGGGGTCTGCGAAGCCGGGAACACGCACATCCACCTGCGCTCGACCGAAAGCGGCGAGATCGAGCGAGTGCACGTGCCAACGGGCCAGAGGGGTTCGGAGGATCTCCCATGGCCGGAGCTGCGCGCGTTACCGTCGCTCGTGCGGCAATCCATGATATTTGAGCACCCGCAAGCAGGGGTCTGCATGATTAGCGTGACGTTCGGTCCCATGTTCGCACTCTTGGACGAAACGGGAGTTCGCGCACGGGCTCGTTGGATCGATGAGATTCCGATGGGACAGGCTAAGGCGCTCGGCAAAGGCTCCTGGGAGATGCTTCCGAGCACGCAGGGAGCGATGGGCGCCACCGCGGTGGGCAACTCGTTCGCCGTCCTTTTCCGTGGCCGCGGCCCCAAGCGGGGGCGTTTCGTCGACTTCTACTCGGTCATCGACGCTGGCTACCTGTTCTCCATCGAACTCCCCTTCCCGGCCATCGATATCGCATTCGGCCACGGCCTGCTCGCGCTCGCAGGCGAGACGGAGGAAGGGGCGCCCTTCGTGCGCGCCTTCTCCGTGATGCCGTCGTTGGAGGGCATGATCACCAAGGCCATGTCAGCTTCGCGTCGCGTGCAGCGGTAGTACTGCTCCTCAATCGCTTTGTTGGGTTCCCTCGCCCCGCCTCAGCCGAACAGGCAACCTTTTTTCTCTTTCCCGCGACATATGTAGAAGTCACCCCACAACTCCCCCCGACTCGCCCCGTGGCCGTACATTCGCTCCGTGAAGCGCCTCACTCTCCCGACGCCATGACGGCCACCGTTCGCCTCGTCCCTCCCCGCGCCCGTGCGCGCGCGCGGCTCTGTGTTCACGCGACCGCCCTCGCCGGCGCCCTCCTGAGCACGCTCACCGCCTGCGACAAGCTCCGCGGCGCCGCCACCATCGACTCCGCCGCCGCCGACTCCGCCGCGGCAGCCGGCGACACCTCCGCCACCCCGCGCACTGCGATGGCGCTCCCGGTCGCGGTCACCGCGGTCCGAGACGGCGACCTGGTGCTCTCGGTCACCACCACCGGCCAGGTGCGCTCCGACGGCGAAGCGCTCCTCAAGGCCGAAGTGGCCGGCACCGTCGAGAAGGTCCTCGTGCACCCCGGCGATCGTGTTAGGCGCGGTGCGCCGCTGGTCACGCTCGACCCGCGCCCCTTCGACCTCGCGGTCGCCGAGGCGCAGGCGGCGGTCGACGAGGCGCAGGTGCGTTACTACGACGCCGTCGCCCCCGACTCGATCGTGCTCGGCCGCCCCCCGAGCGATGACCAGCGCCGCATCGCGCTCACCCGCTCCGGTCTCCAAACCGCACGCGTGCGGCTCGACCGCGCGCGGCTCGACCGCGAGCGCGCCACGATCACCGCTCCGTACGACGGGATGGTGGACCGCGTCGACGTGTCGCAAGGCGAACGTGTGGCCGCCGGTGGCAACATCACGCGAGTCGTGAACCTCAACGCGCTCCGCATCGAGGCCAACGTCCTCGAGCACGATCTCCCGCTGATCAAGGAAGGGGGGAACGCCCTCATCACCTCGGCCGCTGCACCTGACGAGCAGGTGACTGGGCGCATCAGCGCCGTACTCCCGGTGATCGACTCGACCACCCGCTCGGGCCGAGCTTACGTGCGCCTGGCGGGCGGCGGCAAGCTGCGCCCCGGGATGTACGCCGACGTGCGCCTCGAGGCCTCCCGCCTCACCAATCGCCGCCTGGTCCCCGCCCGCGCCGTCATCGAACGCGACGGCCGCCCCCTGGTCTTCGTGGTGAAGGACGGGCGCGCGCAGTGGGTCTACATCCTCCCGGGACGCACCAACGGCATCGAGACGGAAGTGCTGCCAGACTCCTCGTCGGGGCTGATTCCGGTGGAAGTCGGCGACAACGTGATTGTCGAGGGGCACCTGACGTTGACGCATGATGCGCCGGTGCGAGTGGTGCAAGCGGAAGAACCGAAGAAGAAGACGGTCGGCAGAGCCAAGAGCGAGTAACCCCTCGGTTTACGCCGCGCACCACCGCCGCACCGCGCACCTCCAAACTCGTCTTCTCGTCTTCTCGTCTTCTCGTCTTCTCGTCTTCCCGTCTTCCCGACGCATGTCCCTCGCTCGCGCCGCCGTCACCCGCCCCGTCACCACGATCGCCAGCGTCCTCGCGATCGTGTTGTTAGGCAGCGTGTCCCTGGGTCGCACCCCGGTCTCGCTCCTCCCCGACGTGCAGCTCCCGGTGCTGACCATCCGCACGCTCTACACCGGGGCGGCCGCCGAGGAGGTGTCGCGGTTCATCGCCGAGCCGGTGGAAGAGGCGATCGCCGCCACGCCGGGGCTGGTGGAGCTGCGTTCCGTCAGTCGCAACGGCGAGGCCACCACCACGGCGCGCTTTGCCTGGGGGACGGACATGCAGACGACGCTGCTCAACGTGCGCGAGCGGCTCGACAACGCCCGATCGCAGCTCCCCGAGCGCGCCGAGCGGCCGACGCTGCTCACGAGCGACCCGGGGGAGCGGCCGATCGCGGTGCTGTCGATGTCGATCGCCGGCGACATGCGGCAGCTCGCGCGTACGGCTGAAGACGTGCATGCGCGGCGGCTGGAGCAGATCGCCGATGTGGCATCGGTTGCCGTGGTGGGTGCCCCCGAGGACGAAGTGCGCATCGAGGTCGACCCGGCGCGCATGCGCGCGCTATCGCTCACCCCGAACGACGTCTCGGCGGCCATCCGCGCCGCCAACGTGAGCGGCGTGGGCGGGACGATCCGGCGCGGGCAGTTCCGCTTTTCGGTGCGCACACTCACCGAGTTCCGCTCGCCTGACGAGATCCGCGACGTCCCGGTGGGGCCGACAGGTGCAGGGATCACGCTCAAGGACCTGGCGACCGTCACCACGACCATCGCCGACCCCAAGACGCTCACCCGCTTCGACTCCAAGCCGGCGGTGGGGCTGGTGGTTTACAAGGACGCCGGGGCCAACACGGTCGCGGTGACGGGGGAGATCAACAAGGTCGCCGACCAGCTCCGCACGGAGTTCCCCGCCATCGGGCTCACCCTGGTGGCGGCGCAGGCCACCTTCGTGGTCGACGCGCTCTCCAACCTGGGGCAGGAGATCTTCATCGGCGGGGCGCTGTCGCTCCTGGTGATCCTCCTCTTCTTGCGCGACTGGCGGATGTCGCTGGCCATCGCGACGATGATCCCGCTGTCAGTGCTCCTGGCGCTGGTGATCCTGCAGGCGCTGGACGTGACGATCAACGTCCTCTCGCTGGGCGGGTTGGCGTTAGGCGTGGGGCTCTTGGTGGACAACGCGATCGTGGTGGCCGAGGCGGCGGCGCGCAAGCGCGAGGAAGGGATGACGCTGTTCGATGCGGCGATCGAGGCGACGGAAGAGGTGAGCGGGCCGCTGATTGCGGGGACGCTGACGACGCTGCTGGTGTTCGGGCCGATCATCTTTGTCCGGGGACTCGCGGCGGCGTTGTTTCGGGACCTCTCTCTGTCTGTCGTCACCAGTGTGGGGGCTTCGTTGGTGTTGGCGTTGACGCTGATGCCCGTGATGATCGTCGGGAGAAGACGGGAAGACGAGAAGACGAGAAGACGAGAGAACGATCCTCGGTCTTCTTTGACTCGGCTGGGGGGGTGGGCGGAGGCCTGGTATGAGAGGGGGATGCGGTGGGCGTTGCGGAATCCTGGGCCGGTGTTTGGGGTGGCGATTGCCTCCGTCGCGTTGACCGTTTGGGTGCTCGGGCGCATTCCGCGCGAGATCCTGCCGCAGGTGGATGAGGGAATGGTCGTGGCGTCGGTGCACCTTCCCGAAGGGACCGCGATCGAGGCGACAACGCAGCAGGTGGCGCGCATCGAGGCTGCGGCGCGGGCGTTAGGCGCCAAGGGGATCTACTCGCGCGTGGGGATCGCCACCGACGAGGAGATCCTCGCGGGGGCGGAGCCGGGATCCTCGGCCACGGCGCAGTTGCTCGTCCCGGTTCCCGATGGGCAAAAGGCGGCGACCTTTGCCGACAAGCTGCGCGCGGCAGTCCCCGACCTCGCCGCTAGCGCGCTGGCGCTCGATCTCGCGGGACAGTCCGAGTTCGGGTCGCTCATCGGGCGCGAAGGGCGCCTGGTGCGCGTGGAGATGAGCGCGCGCACGTTGACCGAGGCCGCCCGATGGGCCGACTCGGCGCGCGCGCGGCTGCAGAAGCTCCCGTCCCTCGCCGACGTGCGCGACCCTAACGGCGGGACGCAGCCGGTGGTGGAGATCACGCTGCAGCGCAACCTCCTGGCCGAACGCGGCATCTCCGTCGAGGCGGTGTCCAACGCCCTGGCCGGCGGGCTGGGCGGCGTCGAGTCGAGCGACTTCCGCGAGACCGATCGCCGCACGCCCATCTCCGTACGCTTCGCGGGGATCAAGAACGAAGACCTGGCCGAGGCAATGGCGACGCCGGTCAAGGGCGTCCCCATTGCCCAACTCGTGAGAGCCGTGGAGCGGCAGGCGCCAATCGAAGTCGTGCGCGTGGGGCAGCGCCCGGTGGCCGTGGTCGAAGGACTCATCAAGAGCGGGGGTACACGCACGGCCGCCGAGGATGTGCGCCACGGCAGGAGGATTGTGCTGAGGGCGGTGGCCGACGCCTCGCCAGGCTACCTGCGGGGCCGCGCGTACTCTGACTACCAGTT
>Ga0116178_10003167_pt1 | contig 12593 bp, 10 predicted proteins | sample AD_STIC12_MetaG_FD_89880 | JGI IMG/M metagenome (GOLD analysis project Ga0116178, IMG submission 89880) | Active sludge microbial communities of municipal wastewater-treating anaerobic digesters from USA - AD_STIC12_MetaG | ecosystem: Engineered > Bioreactor > Anaerobic > Digestate | place: USA... | reverse complement strand
TCCTTGCGGGCGCTCAGCCTCACGAGGTCCATCAACCAGGAGACATCGAGCGGACGATACTCGACGACACCCGCGGCGATGATGGGCTCCGCGACGCGGATGACGCGGGACTTCCAGGCGAGCAGGGCCCAGTTGTCGCTGTGGTCGGTCACGGTCATGCCGGTCCTGAACAGCGACGGCGCACCGTGCGAGATCACGTGGTCCGCCACGTAGCGATGGAGGTAACTGAAGCTCTCTTCCTCGGAGGCGCTCCGATCGTCCGACTCATCGAACCAACCATGAAGCCGAGCGTGCTTTAGGACGCGCCGAACGTCGTTCGGCGACGGTTGACCCGCGAGCGCCCAACCGTTGTCGAACGGCTTGGACTGCGCCATCTCCCAGCGCACCCCCAACACGGCGGCGACCCGCTGGAAATTGGCGAGGCTGATGGTGCGATAGCGCTCTGCCTCGTAGCGCTGGACCTGCTGCTCCTTGAGCCCCAGCTTCTTCGCTAGCTCTTTCTGAGTGAACCCGCGCGTGATCCGCGCCACGATGAGGTTGAGGCCAGGATCGTTTCCCGCGCGCCGCTTCAGCTTCTCGAAACTACCAGTTTTTGCTTCGTCATACGCGTCCACCAGCGCCAGAAGCTCGCGCTTCTCCGTGACCAGCGACTTGCGAACGCCCTCGATAGCCTCCGGCGGAAGGCCCGCAACCACCGATGCTAGGACGCGCTCTGACGAAAGCGCGCCATCAATCTCCGCAATAGCGGTCCGCGCTTCCTTCGACTCGCGCTCATTCAGAATCACAGATCCAACAGCCATCCTCGGATCTAACCCAACAATAGTGTTGTGGTCAATTTACCGCGCCGTAACGATCCACAAGTCTGGGCATGTGCCATGAGAGCCGCCCACGAGGGCCCCACTTGGTATCGCCGACATTTGTTGGTCAGGGCGGAATGAGCGGCGTCCCCAGCGAGACCAGGACTGCCGCGGTCGGGCTGTACCCCGGTCGTGCCCGTCTGATTTGCTGATCTGTTGGTGAAATGATTGAGCGGTGGTGCTGTCTAAGTGAATTGAGCGTCTGTCCACGCATGACGAATGCGATGCTCTACGAGCTGAGCCGGCGTGGCCTGATGAGCTACTGACCAACTGCTAGTTCAGATGCGACTGATCATCTTGCTGAGCGGCCTCGTGAATATCGCGGTGAGTCACAACTACGAACTTGCGTTCTCGACGTGTGTAGTAAGCAGCGCAGTTTAGAAGGCTCGGTCGGCTTGATGAGATCAAACCGCTTTACGCCAGTTTTGCCGCTTTTGGTGCGCCGGTTGAGAGTCGAACCGCAGTGCTCTATCGCCAGCAAATTGGTCCGGCAGGAGAGAGTCGAACCGTCGGCCCCTGAGTGTGGCTGCGGGGCAATCAGGACTTGTCTTCCTTGGCGACACGCCTTTGCGTGTCTTGTCCATGGCGGGCAGAATTACAGGTACCAATCCTACGGGGCGCAGAAAGCGCGTACCGCGTGTCCCGTGGAACAAGGGGCGGCGGATCGGCCAAAAACCTGCGCTTAAGCTGAGTGAAGTTCGTGCCGTTCGGCGTCTCCTGAAAGCGCGGGCCCGACTTCGCGACCGAGTACTGTTCGAACTCGCGATCGATAGCAAACTGCGGGGTTGTGATCTGATTGGGTTGCGATGCGGGGACGTTGAGTTGCCATCAGGGGAAGTCCGTACCCGTACATCAATCCAACAGCGGAAAACTGGACGCGCCGTTCGATTCGAGCTGAGCGCCCGCACACGTCGCCTACTGGGAAAATGGCTCGCGAGGCCGGCGAGCAGGAAAGCCGAGTGGTTGTTTCCGAGCGAGCGTACCGCGGGGCATGTTACCGTGCGCCAGTATGCCAGATTGGTCGACAGTTGGATCGACGGCATCGGCCTGGATCCAGCTCTATATGGAACACACTCGCTGCGGCGAACTAAGGTCGCGCATCTCTATCGCGAGACGCGCAACATACGGGCGATCCAACTGCTCCTGGGTCATTCAAGCTTGGAGCACACAGTTCGCTACCTGGGCTTCGAGATCGAGGATGCCCTCTCGTTGTCAGAAAAATACGATCTGTAGAGCGTGCCGGCGGTTCATGTGAGGTGCCAGGGTAAAGCTTGGTGCGCTATGTTGCGCGCAACTCAGGCACTTGCATGCCCTGTCGATTCAAGTTGCTGTCCGCGGGCGTGGGGGCGAGGCGATAGATGTCATCTGCAATCAAGATCATACCGTTTGAGGACTGCGGTTCAGCGGACCTTGTGGTTGACGCCGTCTACGAAGGCGAAGCAGGAGGCAAGGGAATATCGGCCGAAGCGCTTGGCCGGCTGCTTCCGGGAGTTGGAAATCAGGGCGGCTTTCGCGCATCTGGCGCGGGCGATCAGAAGCGACTGGTCGCTCTGTTCTCTAGTGGCGAGGATGCAGACTGGCCAGATTACCTGGACCACAGCACGGGGCTCTTCACCTACTACGGAGACAATAAGAGGCCAGGGCACGAGCTGCACGAAACATCACGTGGCGGCAATCGACTTCTTCGGAACTCATTTGCATCGCTTCACGCCGTGCCGCCGGATCGGCTTCGTATCCCGCCCTTCTTCATCTTCATGAAGTACCCGACGACTGTCAGCGCGCGATCGTTTCAATTCAAGGGCCTTGCGGTGCCCGGATTTGCCGGCGCATCGCAAACAACGGACTTAGTTGCGGTTTGGAAGACGACAGACGGTCAACGATTTCAGAACTACCGCGCCGTCTTCACCGTGCTCGATGTTCCCAAGGTTACACGGGCGTGGATCAGAGATATTGATGCGGGCAATCCCCACACCGACAACGCGCCCGCGGCCTGGCGCGAATGGGTGCAATCCGGACGCTACCGCGCGCTCATTTCGGAAAGCACAACCGTCATCCGGTCCACTGAAGCCCAGATCCCGCATACGCAAGAGGGAAGGGAAATACTCGAGGTCGTCTGGCGTCACTTTACCGAGACTCCAATCGCATTCGAAGCATTCGCGGCGCGAATCTTTCAGATGCACGACTCGCGCGTCATGATCGATGAAATCACTCGCGGATCCGTCGACGGGGGTAGGGACGCAGTCGGTCGCTACATGCTCGGTCTTCACAATGATCCCGTGCATGTGGAATTCGCGCTCGAAGCAAAGTGCTATCGTCCGCCCTTAAACGGTGAGGCACCCAACACCGTTGGTGTAAGCGCCGTCGCACGCTTAGTTTCGAGACTTCGACATCGACAATTTGGGGTGATGGTCACGACGTCGGTGGTCGCCCGACAAGCCTATGAAGAGGTTCGAGAAGATCGCCATCCCATCATCTTTTTCAGTGGAGGTGACATAGCCAATATCTTGACCTCTAACGGGTACAGCTCCCCCTCAATGGTGGATGCTTGGCTAAAACGGGAGTTTCCAATTGGCGGCTCGACTAGCTCGTCCTAGCAGCTACCGGTCAGACCTGCACCGTGCCGATACAGCGATCACATATTGCCGACGTTGGGAGGCGTGCTTGGTTCGAAGTGCTGTCCACAGGCAGAGCATTGCCATGCCACGTTCGCTCGCCGTGCCATCTTAAGCATGCCGCCACGACGACCGCACCAGGGCTTGCGATCTCCGCGCCATGGGCGCGCAAGGCCGCGCCTCACCAAAACATCGCCAAGCTCAACGCCGTCTATGTATAGATAGGCCACCGTTCTTCCGTACGCGTCTATGCGACCGGTGGGGCGAGCTTCAATCAGCTTTGCTCCTCCAACAATCTCTGTTGTCTCGGCCTTGCTTAGCTCGCCAAGTCTTCGCTCGGAGAAGCAGCCAGCGCGGTTGCCTGTCTCAGGTGCATCAACGCTCGCGAGCCGGTAGCGGATGCCCGTCGCTTGGTCGTCTATGGTGTCGCCGTCTACCACTCGAGGCATGCGAACGATGTTAGCAACCCGCATGGTTGCGTGTGCGTGCTCCACTCTCCTCGACGCAAATCGCCGCAGTAGGCGCCATGCTCGTTTGCGCACCTGACTTGGCAGCATCCCGGCCGCACCAATGCAGGCGACTATTCCCACGCCCACCCACTGCGGAGATGGCTGAGTTTGAACAAGGACGACAAGCGCGGTGCAAAGGACGATGATCCACCCCCATTGAAGTGGTCCGCCCTGATATAGCTAATTGCAGGACGGAGGACTGAAATGCCAAGGAAGAGGCACAAGCCGGAGGAGATCGTCGCCAAGCTCCGGCAGGTTGATGTGATGATGGCGCAGGGCCACTCTGTGGCGGATGCGGTGCGGTCGATCGGCGTGAGCGACGTGACCTATCACCGATGGCGGTCGGAGTTCGGCGGGCTGGGGAGCGACCAGGTCCGGCGGATGAAGGATCTTGAGGTTGAGAACCAGCGGCTACGCAAGGCGGTGTCGGATCTGACACTGGACAAGCTGATCCTTCAGGAAGCGGCCAAGGGAAACTACTGAGCCCCGCCCGCCGGCGGGCGTGCATCGAGCACGTCCGCCGTACGCTGGAGGTGTCCGAGCGGCGCGCATGCGCGGCGCTGGGGCAGCATCGATCCACCCAGCGCAAGCGGCCGCGGGGCCGCGAAGACGAAGAGCGCCTGACCGCCGACATTGTCGAGCTGGCGCGCTGTTACGGCCGCTATGGCTATCGCAAGATCGCCGCCCTGCTGCGGACGGCGGGATGGACGGTCAACGACAAGCGGGTCGAGCGGGTGTGGCGGCGGGAGGGACTGAAGGTCCCGCAGAAACAGCCCAAACGTGGTCGTTTGTGGCTCAACGACGGTTCCTGCATCCGCCTCCGGGCGGAGCGGCGCAATCATGTATGGGCCTATGATTTTGTGGAGGACCGCACGCATGACGGGCGGAAATATCGCATGCTGACCATCGTCGATGAGTTCACCCATGAATGCCTGGCGATCCGCATCAAGCGGAAGCTCAAGTCGATCGATGTTATCGAAGCGCTCGCCGACCTGTTCCTCACGCGTGGGGCGCCGACACATGTTCGTTCCGACAATGGGCCCGAGTTCGTCGCGTTGGCCGTGCAGGAGTGGATCGCAGCGGTCGGCGCCAAGACCGCCTACATCGAGCCGGGCAGCCCTTGGGAGAATGGTTACATCGAAAGCTTCAACGCAAGGCTCAGGGACGAGCTGCTCAACGGTGAGATCTTCTACTCGCTCGCCGAGGCGAAGGTCGTGATCGAAAGCTGGCGGCGCCACTTCAACGCCGTCCGCCCGCATGGCTCGCTCGGCTACCGGGCGCCTGCTCCTGAGGTGTTCGTGCCGGCGCTCGCCGCATGGCCGGCTCCGCGTCGCGCAAGCGCTCCGCCGGCCATGCTCCCGCTAGCAAAGGAGGCGCTGCTCAACTAACATTGAACCCGGACCACCTCGTGGGGGCCGATCAAGCGACCGCCCTCGCCCAGTCAGAATCCGCCCGTGCCCGGAAGATCCGGAGTGTCGGCCGGCTGATCACGTGTCGTTTCAAACCGAAGGGGTTATAGGTCGCACCGTGCGTCGACAGGAATCTCTGCGCCGAAGCCTGCGATTTGAACCCAAACTTACTTCACTTGGACCGAACTTCACCGTCCAGACACGGATCGTTTCGCAACTCACATCGCGCAAGCTGAACACGCAACCGGTTGTGCAGCCACATCACGACCTAATTGACGGTCGCCGGAAAGCGGTGACGTTTGTGCGAAACTCGCGTTGATCGCAATCCGCAACCTGGCTCGACGGACTGATGGACGAGATTTCCATTCCGCCCGCTCACGAATGCGTAAATCTGATCTGGATCAAATCGACCTGCGCAACAATGTGCGGCGTTAGCTGTGGCGTCATCGAAGGTGCCGAGCCGCCTGACCATTGATCGCGAGAACCTAGCCGGAGGATCTACAAGTGACCGCATCGCGCTTGATTGAGGGCCTCTCGAGATGAGAAATTGGAAACCCCGTCCGGGACCGTGGCTCACTTTCGGCCTGGCAGGAATCGCCCTCGCGGGTGCCGCGCTGGCTCCCGGCGCCCCCCTGATCCAGACGGCTTCGGCAAAGCCCCCTGCCCCGATGGCGTTCTGCCATGCCTATCCGGAGGCTAAGGCTTGCAATACCGGCTTCGCTGACTGCGTGGCCTGTCACACAACGCCGCCGGCGCGCAATGCTTTCGGCATGCAGATTTCCGAGAAGCTCGCACCCGGCGTGACCCGCCCCCTGAGCGATGAGGATTTCCTGAAATACCTCCCAGTGGCGCTGAAGGCCGTAGAGGATCTCGACGCCGACAGCGATGGCTTTTCCAACATCGTGGAAATCATGGCGGGCACGCAGACTGCGGACGCCAACAGCGTTCCCAAGTCGCTGGCCTGTGCGGCTGATGACGCGTCGCGCGCCGCCGGTGCGCAATGGAACGTGTGCACCTTCGATGCTGCGTACGCGTTCAAGAAAGTGCACATGGACTTCTGCGGCCGCTCGCCAACGCGCGCTGACATGGACGCCTTCAGGACGATCACGGACGAGAAGCAGAAGCTTGCGCGCATCAGTGAAGCGCTCGATCAGTGCCTCGATTCGCCCTACTGGCTTGGGCCGAACGGCGTCGTCTGGAATATCGCCAACGCCAAGATCCGCCCAGCTCACGCCGTGAAGTCAGGCGCGAACCCAGGCCCTGTGCCGCTCGGCGACTACGATGACGACTACAACCTGTTCACATGGGCAAGCAGTGACGACCACGATGTTCGCGACCTTCTGCTGGCGCAGTACTTCGTGAAACGCACTGGCCCGGTCACGCTGGAACAGATCAGCGAGGAGGAATTGGCCAAGCGGCCGCGCGGCACGGCGCAGCCGGTACCGAAGGACAAGCGTGTGGGCATGATCTCGACGCGCTGGTTCGGCGCGGTCAACACCATGTTCACATCGATCCCGCGGACGACTGCGGCGCAGGCCTACCGCTCCTATCTCGGGTTCGATATCGCACGCATGCAGGGCCTGAACACCGTGCCGCATGAACCGAAGGACTATGACATCAAGGGCGTCGGCGCCCCTGAATGCGCAGTCTGTCATGCCACGCTGGACCCGCTGAGCTATCCGTTCACGCGCTATAACGGCATCAGCGGCGGATACTCGTACAATGACGACAGGCTGAAGGACTATGTGCGGGTTGACGGGCCTCGCGTCGCCGAAGCGCCGGCCGGCGGCATGATCCTGGGAGAGGAAGTTGCGGACCTGCTCGAATGGGGCAAGGTGGCGGCCAACAGCGACGCCTTCGCGATGAAGGTGACGTATGACTACTGGAAGCTGCTGATCGGCCGCGAGCCCGACGTCAACGACCAGGCCGAATACACGCGGATGTGGCGCGGGCTGAAGTCGGCGACGACCTACGACTACCGTGTCGAGAAGATGCTGCACGACCTCGTGCTCACGAACGCCTATGGCCGGCCGTAGGAGGGCATGATGAGAAAGCAGATTATCTCTGGACTTGCAGCCATCGCCGCGCTGGCCGCGTGCGCGACTGCTCCGGAACCGGCGCTGCCGCAGTTCGCTGCGGATGTACCAGCACCTGTCGCCTCGGTAGATCCGCGCGTGAAGTTCAAGGATGGCGAGCGCTATCTGCGCGACCTGTCTGCGAATCTTGGCATACCGCGCGAGGACATCTGCAAGGAGCTGTCGCGCTATGACTGTATGACGGATGCGTTCCGTATCGTGCTGGGCGGTGTGGAAGCGCCCAACTTGCTCGTGAACGAGCCGATCGAGAACGCAGCGCTAACCTCGCCCATTGCGGTCGATCGCGTCGCTCTGCACGTGTGCTCCAATCGCGTACGGATGGACCGGGAAGATCCGGCGGAGGCTGTCCTGTTCAAGGCGGGAGCCTTCGGCGCCGACGGCCGCGCGAGGACCCCCGACGCGGAGTGGCTAAACGCAACGGCTGATGCAATCTACGGATCCATCCTCATGCGCAGCCCCAGCGAGCGGGAAATCCAGAACCTCGCCGCTTACTACACGCAAGTGGCCGATGGACGAGCGGCGAACAGCCCTGACGTGGCAGCAGACTGGGTAACGCTCAGCTGCTTTGCAGTCGCCTCCTCGCTCGAAGCCGTCTTCTACTGAAAAGATCAGGACAAACTGACATGACAAGACATCTGTCACGCCGGAACTTCCTCCGCACCGCCTCGCTCGGCGCCACCGGAGCCTTCATCGCCGCGCGCGCGCCGCAGGACGCCTTCGCCCAGGAGGTGATGATCGAGCGGGCGAAGAACCCGCGCTTCCTAATTGTACTCAGCTCGTTCGGCGGGGCCAACCAGGTCGACGCCTTCCTCTCGCGGCGCGAGTCGGAAGTGCCGAACGCCAAGACGCTGAACGCCTATCCCGACGACATGGTTCAGACGATCGGCGAGTTCCGCGCCATCGACATGAAGGGCCCGTCGATCGGAGCCATCCCGGCCGCATTCACCGCCAACCAGTCGAACTTCGTGCGCAAGCACAACAACGACATGATGGTCGTGACCCACACCGGGACCAGCGTGAACCATTTTGTCGCCCAGCAGCGCTCAATCAACGGCAACGCCGCCTGGAAGGGACGCACCTTGCAGGAAGCCGTCGCTCTCACCTACGGCGCGGGCTATGCGATCCCCAACGTGCATCTCGTCAACGGAACAGGCTTCACCGAGCGGGGCACCGACAACACGCTGCCTGCCTACGTCTATGGCGAGCGAGCGCCCACGCCAAACCTCTGGCCGCTTTCGCTGGACGGCTACAGGGGGATTGCCGGCGCGCCCGACCGCAAGCTCTTCGAGGCGGCCCGCAAATTCCGCAATGAACGTCTCGACCCCTCCTCCGACTTCTTCCGCACGTTCAGCGGCAGCCAGCGGATCAAGCACTGGACCAACATCCGGGGCGATGCACTGCGCGGCGTGGAGGCCGAGGATCTCATCACCAAGCTGATGCTGTTCCCCGACTCCGAAGAGATGCCGCTGGCGGCTCACGGCCTTACAGGTTCCGCGATCGGCCAGAAAGTTCGCGAAGCCTTCCCGAACTACGAGTTCGATCCGCTTGAGGCGCAGGCCGCACTTGCCTTCATGCTGCTGCGCTATGGCGTGTCAGTGACCGTCACCCTCGGGCCGGAAGGCAGCGCGGTGTTCAAGAAGGGCGTGACGCTCGGCGAAGGCGGCCTTGGCGAGGGCGACATCGTCAATCCGCCAATCTCGTTCGACTTCTCGCACCAGGCCAACCGCCAGGTTCAGGCGGTGATGTGGAACAGGCAGCTGTCGATCGCAGAACGCCTGATCTCCCTGCTAAAGTCCGAAGAGTTCCGCGACGGCCAGAGCTTCTGGGACCGGTCGATGATCTACTTCGCAACCGAGTTTGGCCGCACGCGCCGCCGCCCGGACAACGCAATGACGTTTGGCTCGGGTCACGATCTCAACAACGGTTCGCTGATCGTCTCGCCGCTCGCCAATGGCGGCCGCGTCCTTGGCGGGATCAATGTCGACAACATGCTCACCTACGGGTTCGACCCAACGACCGGTAGACCCGAGCCTGGCCGTCAGATGACCGAACCGGAGATGTATTCCGGCATCGCTCACGCGCTCGGCATCGACACGGCCGGCAGCAACCTGCCCGACATGCGCGCGATGCGACGGCAGGCATAGCGACGTTCCCGCGCTCCTGGAGCACGTTGTGAAGCTGACCAGAAGCAGCTTGTCGGTTGCAGCATTCCTGGCCGCTTCGGTGCTCACGGTGTGGCAGGTGAGTTCGGCTCAGCCGCCGACTGACGCAACCGCACAGGCGCAACATGCCACCACGACGCCGTTCGAACCCTACGCCTGGGATCTTCCTTCCTGGGTGGAGCCGCCGGCAGAGCCAGCGGTGAACCCCACAACCGCTGCGAAGGTAGAGCTTGGCCGGCGCCTGTTCTACGATGGGCGACTGTCCGCCGACTCCATGCGATCATGCGCAAGCTGTCATCAGCAGGCGCGCAGCTTCTCGGACGCCTCGCCATTCTCGTGGGGCGTGACGGGAGAACTCACCGCGCGCAACACGATGCAGCTGGCGAATGTGGGATACTCATCGTCGCTGACCTGGACGAACCCCTACCTCACCTCCCTTGAGCTCCAAGCCCGCACGCCGATGCTGGGGAACCACCCGGTGGAGATGGGAATGGCAGGACGGGAAGATCAGCTTTTCGCCGATCTATCTGCCGACCCCATCTACCGTGACCTGTTTCCTAAGGCCTTCCCGCAGGATGGCGGCCGCATCGACCTGACCTCCATTACCCAGGCGCTGGCCGCATTTGAGCGCACGCTGGTTTCTGCGCGATCGCCCTATGACGCGTATCGCTTCGGCGGTGACGCGAATGCCATTGCGGATTCAGCGAAACGCGGCGAAGCATTGTTCTTCGGGGCAAGACTCAAATGTCATAGCTGTCATGGCGGCCCCTGGTTCAACGCCGCCGAACCTGAAACTGGCGCCGCAAGCGACAACTTCCAGAACAATGGCCTCTACAATACAGACGGCCGCGGCGCCTATCCGTCCACCAACACGGGATTGGCGGCGCTGACTGCGCGGCCCGAGGACATGGGACGATTTCGAATTCCGAGTCTTCGCAACATAGCCGTGACCGGGCCCTACATGCACGATGGATCGCTTCCGGATCTGGCGGCCGTGCTCGATCACTACGCGGCAGGCGGGCGGGTGATCGCATCCGGCGAACGAAATGCGGGCGACGGACGCGCCAGCCCGCTCAAGAGTCCGCTGATTGCCGGCTTTGAGCTGTCGGCTGAGGAACGTGCCGATGTACTGGCCTTCCTCGGTTCACTGACCGACGAGCGCTTCCTGCAGGATGCGCGGTTCGGCAACCCCTGGAAATGAACAGGGTTCAGCCTGACGGAGATTGCGTCTGAAAACGCTGAGGCCGAGCCGGCTCGCGGACTTGCGGACTTGCGGAGTCTCGAGACAACGCAAACCCCGGCGCTACCCTGGGCAATGGCCGGAAAACCGGAACCGAATTCGAGGGAGCGGACTACGTGGCGGAGAGGGTGAGAGACGGTTCCAACTGCTCACATTCTGCGGTTCTTCAGCGTGATCGTGCAATTAATTGCCAGCAGGTCAAGGCGGATCGGAACACCCGATCGGCGCGAATATCTTGATCGCGAGGCTTGGAGCATGCGGCCCTCGTTCATTGGTCGCAGTAGCCATTCAATCGTACTCAAGTCTCGCACTATCGACGTTCTCGCGCGCCTGCTGATGCCACCATTCCGCGATCGCGCTTTCGCCGGTGATCAGCTGTTGCGGCATGTCGCCAGGCAATGGCGAGCCCGGCGTTGCCTCGCTGAGTGACAGAATACAAAGCAGGTCGCGCGCAATGGAGGCATGCAGCCAATCCGGGTCGGCCACTCCGACCCAAGTCTTGAGGCCCCGGCTCGCGCGCTCTTGCACCAACCTGACGAGCCGACGAAGGCGATCAGAGGCCGCCGACTGTCCCACCTCACTTTCAATCGTAAAGTCAGGGATGATCAGGCGTGACGCGCCAACTGCACCAGCGAGAAGCAGGCGCTCGTCGCGCTGGCACTGTTCGATAGCCTCCAATGCGCGCATGGCTGGCAAGACGGCCACGTCTCGACCGTTCACCGCCGACTGCCAACCGAACGAAATCAGCGTAGTCTCTAGGGATGTCAGTCCAGCCGAACCCTGAGCTTTTCTGGTGAACCAGACTGCGCCATGCTTCGTGTCCTGCCGCGTCTCTCTCAGGAGCGCGGCCCCGTCATTCTGGTGTATATTGATGGTAAAATCGGGTTTGGGGGCGAAGATGGTTCCCCGACCGGCGTCAATCCTCAGGGCTGTGCGGGCTTCATCGTATTCTCGGGCCAAGCAGCATCCTGGGCGCGCATAAACCCAGATCGTTTCATTCAACAGCTGAAGGCTTGGCAACTGATAGCTGGCGGGGAAGAGGCAGAGGTTCCCAGCCCTAGAGGGCATCAATGCGCCGCCGGCGCTTCGCTCAAGGAACGGCAAAGCCTGTGACTCTATTGAGCACTGATCATGCCGCACCTTTGCTTCGAGCATTTGGCACGTATTCAACCAGGAGGCGGCAAGCCGCGATCGTACCAGTTCTTTGGCCTGTTGAGCTCTGACAGTCTGCTCGATCTGGTGGATCGTGGGTTTGCTCCCGTATCGTGACGTCACCTTGTTGGCTGATTGAACCGACTTGTTGACCCACCGAACGTTGCCAGGCTCGTAGTTCCCAGTTGCGATAATCCGATCGAGTGAATGGTCGCGGCGTTTAGGCATGCCAACGTCGGTCAAGAATTCGGGGAGCGAGGAGTACAGGAAACGGACACCGTCGCCGCCTTTGCACCTCGCCTTCGCGTTATGGAACGCCTTGCTAGCCTTCTTCTGTGCGTCGGCTTGCGAGAGTTTCTGGCTGACGCTGGTAGAGCCGTTGGTGACTTCGTGGGCTGGCGGCTGGTCATCGCTCGTAGCGGGAAAGCTGACGATGTTGTTGGTGCTGTTCGGCTTTTTGTGGGTCGGCATTCTCTTCTCCTTTGTTTCACTCTCACTAGGGGACGGATGACCCTCATCAGCAGCGAACTCGAAAGTTCGAGCAGGCGCTGTCGAT
>Ga0116178_10003164_pt1 | contig 12596 bp, 7 predicted proteins | sample AD_STIC12_MetaG_FD_89880 | JGI IMG/M metagenome (GOLD analysis project Ga0116178, IMG submission 89880) | Active sludge microbial communities of municipal wastewater-treating anaerobic digesters from USA - AD_STIC12_MetaG | ecosystem: Engineered > Bioreactor > Anaerobic > Digestate | place: USA... | reverse complement strand
TTGGAAAACCAATACCACGGAAGTCGCCGGCAACGCCATCACAAGAGCTCATGGGAAAACAGGATACGTTTGCCTTTCTCTTCTTTTGTATTCAGGGCCCTTCCCCTGAAGCACTTTCCTGATGGTTACGCATTCGTAGCGAAACAAGTCAAACAGTTACAAAATAGTTACAATTCGACCCAAAACAGTAATAACGTCTTACCCCTCAATGCTGTAAACCACTGAATTTACTTGGTACCTGGGGCGGGAATTGAACCCGCACAGGGCTAAGCCCCGAGGGATTTTAAGTCCCTTGCGTCTACCTGTTCCGCCACCCAGGCCCATAGTTAAACTATTTAATATATTTTCGTTTATCTCGTTTTACCTTTTTGGGTAAGGCAACCAAAAAGTGTTAAAAAATACTCAAATTGGCCGTTTTCCCGGGTCAATTTTGTTGAAACTTTCTACCTTAATTTAGCATCAAAGGCAATTTTTTCTTTCACTCGCAGGCAAGCCCGGGTGGTATGCATGTGATGAAGACAAGACCGTCGCATTTGCAGATCACTTCAGGCACCTGAAAACCGGTCGGGATGACCGCGCCATGAATCATCCTGCATTTCCTCCGGTGCCGATGGAGTCCATTATCTCCTTAAAACTTTCCACGGCTGATTCGAGGTTTTCGATGATGTCATTTGCCAGCACATCCGGGTCGGGCAGATTATCCAGATCGGCAAGGCTTTTATCCTTAAGCCAGGTTATGTCCAAACTGGTCTTGTCGCGGCTCACGATTTCGTCATAGGTAAAGCGGCGCCAGCGGCCTTCGGGATTTTTTTCCGCGTGCCAGGTCTCTTTGCGTTTATGCCGGTCTCCGGGATTGTAGCATTTGATGAACTCCTGAAGGTCTTCAAACTGCAGAGGCGACTTTTTGAGCGTGTGGCGGATGTTGGTGCGATAATCATAAAACCATACTTCCCGTGTCCAGGGGTCTTTACCGGCCGGCTTGTTGTCAAAAAACAAAACATTGGCTTTGACGCCCTGCGCGTAGAAAATACCGGTGGGCAGCCTCAAAATCGTGTGCAGGTCCGTCGTTTCGAGCAACTTTTTCCTGACTGTCTCCCCCGCCCCGCCTTCAAACAAAACATTGTCCGGCAGCACCACCGCCGCCGTCCCGCTGGTTTTCAGCATGGTACGGATGTGCTGAACAAAATTTAGCTGCTTATTGCTGGTCGTCGCCCAGAAGTCCTGGCGGTTATAGGTTAGGTCTTCCCTTTCCTGTTCGCCTTCCTCATTGGTGAACGTCATTGAGCTTTTCTTGCCGAAAGGCGGATTGGTAAGCACATAATCAACGCGCAGGCCGGTATCCGCCACCAGAGAATCAGTCGGCAAAATGAATGTCTCGGAATCGATATCGCCGATGTTATGCAGAAACATATTCATGAGCGCGGAGCGGCGTGCGCCGGCGACAATCTCATTGCCATGAAAAGTGGAATTTTTAAGAAATGCTTTTTGCTCCCTGTTCAGCGTATAGTTTTCGGGATTGGAAATATAATCATAAGCCGCCAGGAAAAAACCGCCCGTCCCGCAGGCAGGATCGGCAATTGTTTTCAACGGCTGGGGCTGGACACAAGCCACCATCGCTTTAATCAGGGCACGCGGTGTAAAATATTGGCCCGCGCCGCTTTTCGTGTCTTCGGCATTCTTGGCCAAAAGCCCCTCGTAAATATCGCCCTTCACATCTGCGCTCATCATCGTCCATTGCTCTTTGCCGATCATGTCAATCAGCTTGAAGAGCTTGGCCGGGTCCTGGATCTTGTTTTGGCTTTTGGTGAAAATCTGGCCGAGCGTCCCTCTGGCGTGCGACAGTTCACGCAGAACCGCCGTATAGTGCTCCTCCAGCGCCGCACCCGTTTTGGAGGTCAGACTCTCCCAGTTGTAATCATCGGGAATGTCCAGCCTGCGGTTATAGGGCGGCTTTGAATATTCATCCGCCATTTTCAAAAAAAGCAGATAGGTGAGCTGCTCCAGATAATCGCCGTAACCCACACCGTCGTCACGAAGCGTGTTGCAAAAACTCCAGATTTTACTGATGATCCCGGATGTGTTGTTCGTTTCGCTTGTCATACGCCTTTATTGCCTCGATATTCTCATTTTGTTTATCAAATCAGCTTCGATAATATGCACACCGAGGCCGAATTCCCGCGATGCGTCCATGATTTCCTGTCGCGTGATCATTTGGTTTTACTCCAACTTTCCGGTATCCACAAACGCCAGCGTGTAATCAATCTGTCCGCGGTAAGTTTGGCATCCAGTTTCGTATTTCCTTTTGTCAGCTCCGCAGAACACTTTTCAATAGCTTCTTTTTCCTGCGGGGCAAAACGTTCCAGAAAAAAACCAAGCCGCTTGAAAACTGCACCGTTACCCAACTGCTTTGCATATTGCAAAATCAGTTCAATGTCTTTTGTTTCAAATCTCAGATAATTTGAAAACATTTCCGCGACTGTTCGAATACCTCCACCAAGCGCAGGATCGCCGAGCATATCCACAATGGTGCGTGCCGGATCTGATACCAGAACCTTAACCTGCCCCTGCCAGAGCGGCTTCAAGCCGAACATCGCTTTGGGAGGAATCCGACGCAACAAAAATTCCGTTCCTTTAATGGCACACATACTGCGTCTTGGTTTTTGCGTTGTCATGACGATGAGCTTTCGGAAAATCTGCTCCGTCAATCCCCAATTTTCGGCTGCGCTCCAGCCTCCGATGTAGCAGGGTGAAAATAATTTTTCGGCAATCACCCATGGATTTTCCAGCGGCATATCAGCCGAGCGTGATTCCAGCGGAATTACAACGTAAAGTCCGCGGTAAACACGCGAAAGCCAACCCTTCTTTGCCCAGCGTGAAAGCAACTTGGCCGCATCCGTGGAGGACATCTTCAAAATTTGTGCTGCATCAGAAACAGATATAGAGCCTTTGGCGGCGCGAACCACCTGCCCCAGCCTCTGGCGGTCAAGTTTCCCGATACCTGATAAATTTTTTACGCCGTCTTTCTGCCCGACCATATTTCGCCTACTTTAGTATACTAACGACGCAGCAATTCATTTATTTGCTGAATTATTACGACTCTCATATACTATATTGAGTCATCATTGCCAAGAGGAAACTGAACTTACTTATTCTTTTTATTCTTTTCTCTTTCCGCTTTGATACGGGCGAGTAATGTAGAGGCAGGCAGGTCATTCGGATCTTGCGCAACGAGTTTTCCTTCAAAGGCTTTTTTCAGGATGCTCTGGCGGAGGGCTTCGGCCTGCCTGAGACTTTCTTCAATGCTCTCTTCAATTTTGTCACAGACGGAAAGGCGGGATTCAATTTCGGCGACGATGCGGTGTTGTTCTTCTATTGAGGAAGGAAGCGGGAATCTATCATATCTTAATAGTTTTGCCTTATTAATGAAGGGAATATTGACACCTTGTAATTGTTCATTAAGCCAACGTATGAATAATGGTGACTGCAAATAATAAAGAAAATACCGATTGAACAAATTTCCGAAAAATTTAAATCGGCCAACACGTTGATACAAAATAGCAGGAACATCATCCTTTCGTATTTCGGCGATTTTTAGTTGGTTATTCAACATTGGTCTATTCAGTGCCATAACAATATCACCAATGTTTAAGAGCAGTTCAGGATATTGGTCGATGTATTTTACGGGTAAGTATTCAATCTCTTCCCATTTAATAAAATTAAATGAGACATTTGCGATTTGAAAAAGTCGTACACCGTGTGAAGAATATTCTGATTTCTTAAACGCTATTCCAGCTTGCATATCTGCAACATCTTCTATCTTTACCCATTCCCACCCTTCCGGAAATTCGCTTTCTTTATTCGTGGCTTCGACAGGCTCAGCCACCGGCTTTACCGCATCCTGAGCCACCGGCATTACTGCACCCTTAGCCACCGGCATTACCGCACCCTGAGTCACCGGCTTTACCGTACCCTGAGCCACCGGTATTACTGCACCCTGAGCTTGTCGAAGGGTGCTTTTTGTCAGCTTGCCTTCAAAGGCCCATTTGAGGACGGATTGGCGATAGACTTTTAGTTGTTGCTGCGCGGTTTTGAGGCTTTCGATGCCCTTGTCCAGACTGCTGAAGAGCTCTTCTATCTTGGCGACAATGCGCTGCTGCTCGGCAAGAGGCGGAAGGGGCAGCATTGATTCTTCAAATTTCTTTTTGGTTATATGAGCAAGACCCGCTGTCCCATGTGCCTTATTCACAAATTCTTTAACTTTATGATTTAGTGCGTGTAAATAATATTTTTTTGATATTTTTTTTTCATCAACTATTATCCGGAAAATATGCTGATTCAATACCGCGCGACCACCAGTCCAAATATGTGCACCAAATGATGTGCCCGGTGTCCCTGACCAAGCAAAAAGTAAATCACCTTTATTTACGTAGTATTTTTCATCTACAGCAAAATTACAGAAATTAAATTCTGATATTTCACGATTAAGATTTTGAATCCTAATAATGGGTAATCCTTCTTTACTCCATTCTTTGGGCTTAAAAGCTCTACCATTAATATAAGTGGCGATCTCAGCTAAACTTACTTTTATCCACCCTTTTGGCACTTCCATATTCCCATTCATCCTATGCCGCCAATGCCTCGTTCATCTCATCAATAATGTTTTCCATCTCGGGGCCGAAGAGCTGCCACATTTTTCCTTTGCCGCCTTTGGCGTCAAAGGGGGTGTAGTCGAGGTCATCTATACTGAAGCTGACCGATGCGGCGATATGGTCTTTAATCATTCTGAGCCACTGCATTTGCTCGTCGTTGAATTTCAAAGTGCCAGCCTGTTTTTTGAAAACCCAATCCTGAAAGTTTTTGTCCACGGTTTTGTCATAGGCGGTGAGGCTGGCATCAATCCCTGCCACTTTGCGTATCAGCGAAACCAGCGCAACCAGTTCGTTTTTCGGGCTGCCGATGGGAGCTTGGCCTGCCGAAGCTTCCAGGACTTCATAGGCACGCCAGACGCCAAGCGGGGCAAGCGCCGGTTTGTCGGAGACGATTTTATCCACCAGCTCGCGAATCATGCTGTAGGTGAGTTCGCGCCGTCGGTAGGGCTGGGCGTAAAATATCTGCAATGCGGTGATTTCGTCTTTGTGGCGGGCGATCCAGTCTCGGAAGTCCTCCACCAGCGCTTCGGCCTTTTCTTTGCTGTCTTTTTCCCAACCGACATGGGTGGCCTCGTCAATATTGATTGTGTCGATGATCTGCTCGTGAACCTTGCGGATGTTTTCAATATAATCGTTCAGCTCCCCATGAAAGACGGCGGCCGCCTTGTCACGCAGTTCGGAAATCATTTGTTTTATGATTTCTGCAATTGCGGCCGGCGCAACGTCCGGGTTTTGCGCCTCAGCCCTCCGGCGGATATCATCCAGCGTATCGGGGTTGTAGGCATTCAGCAGCTCTCCCACCACCTGCGGGATGGTCCTGCCTCCGGCTTTTTCGGCAAAGGTGTTCTTTTCCTTTTCGGTAATCTGTTTGTCGAGCCTCGCCAAACGGTTGGCCAAAGAGGTAAACAGATCCTCATCTCTTGCCCCGATGGTAATTGCGGCAAGCAGTTCCCGAAGCGGCACGCCCGGCTTTCGCTCCAGCGGGCGGCTGTCGGTTTTCAGGCTGCGGGTCACGCCTACAGCATCGACGATGACGTAGTGGTCTTTGGTCATCCTGGCCCGCGGCGTGACTTTTCTCAAGTCGTCAAGGCTGATGGTGCGCGTGCCCCGGCCTTTCATCTGCTCGAAGTAGTTCCGGCTCTTCACGTCCCGCATGAAAAGCAGGCACTCCAGCGGCTTGACGTCGGTGCCGGTGGCGATCATGTCCACGGTGACGGCGATGCGCGGATGATAATCGTTTCTGAATTGCGCCAGCGTGCTTTTGGGGTCTTCGCTGTTGTAGGTGATCTTTTTGCAAAATCTGTTTTCTTCTGCAATTCTTCGCGCACGATTTGAATGATGTCGTCGGCGTGGCTGTCTGTTTTGGCAAAGATCAATGTCTTGGGCACTTCCAGATTGCCTTTTTCGTCGAGGCGGTCGGGGAACATTTCCGGCAGGCGTTCCTTGAAGGTGCGGATGACGGTGCGGATCTGGCTGGGATTGACCACATCGTTATCGAGCTCGGCTCTCGTGTAGGTCAGATCTTCATCCAACTGTTCCCAGCGCTTTCTGCGGGTGAGTTTTTCGCGGCGATCGATATACTGGCCTTTCCAGACCGTGGCGCCTTTTTGGGTGATTTTTGTTTCGATGAGATAAACGTCGCTGCCGACGTTGACTCCGTCGGTCACGGCCTGCTCGTGCGTGTATTCGCTGACGATGTTTTGATTGAAAAATCCGAATGTGCGGTTGTCGGGTGTGGCGGTGAGCCCGATCAAGAATGCATCGAAATAATCAAGCACCTGTTGCCATAGGTTGTAAATGCTGCGGTGGCACTCATCGATCACGATGAAGTCGAAAAACTCGACGGGCAGTCTAGGGTTGTAACCCACCGGTACGGGCGCACGACCTTCCCAGCGTATTTCAGCCGGATTTATTTCCTCTTCGCGCTCATCGAGCTCTTTGTCTTTCAGTATGGAATACAGGCGCTGAATCGTGCTGATATAGACCTGATTGTCGGTGGGCACAAAACCGGACTTCAGCCGATGCACGCCGTAGAGTTCGGAAAATTTACGGTTGTCGTCATTGGGCACGTAGGCCATGAATTCCTGCTCGGCCTGCTCGCCGAGGTTTTTTGTGTCCACCAGAAACAGCACCCTGCCCGCTTTGGCGTATTTGAGCAGTCGATAAATAGCCGTGATGGCCGTGTAGGTTTTACCCGAGCCCGTGGCCATTTGAATGAGGGCTCTGGGATGATTGGCACGAAATGATTTTTCCAGATTGTTGATTGCAACAACCTGACACTCACGCAGGCCGGTCGTCTGCAGAGGCGGAATGTCCTGCATCCTGCTGCGGAGAGTTTCTTCCCCTTTAAGTAACTGCAGAAATGTTTCCGGACGGTAAAACGAAAATACGGGGCGGGATCGGGGTTTGGGGTCGCGATAATCGGTAAAACGGGTCAGCGTGCCGGTGCTTTCATAAACAAAGTGAAGCGGGTCGTTATCAAGATATTTCAGCTTGCTTCGGGCATAATCTCTGGATTGGTCTTCATGGACGGTTAAGCGGATTCCCTCATCTTCCTTTTTGGCCTCTATAATGCCCACCGGTTTCCCGTGAACAAACAGGACATAATCAGCGGGGCCGATTTCAGTTTGATATTCTCTGACGGCGACACCGGGCCCGGCATGAAGGTTAATCTGCTTTTTGTTCTGGATGATCCAGCCGCACTCGATTAACTGTTTGTCGATCTCATCTCGTGCTATCTGTTCAGGTGTTTGATTGACCATAATTTCGACAAAAAACAACGCTCCGTTTTCATCTACGGATGCGATTATTATAAATTGTTGATTATCTTACAACTTTGAACGGACAATGCAACAAGAAAGTCAAGTGATTGATGGGGGATGGTTAGATGATTAGAAGTTTAGAAGATTAGATGATTTGAGGGTTAGAGGATTAGCTGATAGCTCTTGGCGCAGGACAAAGGATAAAGGATAAAGGACAGCTGAAGATGTTTTGTTAAAAAAAGCAGTTGGCGTCTCCGCCTTTGAAGCAAAAAATCCGCGCAATTTCAAAAAGCCCATTCTCTGGCCTCTCTGTGCGGCTAATTTTCTGCAGGATATCCTGTAATATCTCTTATTTCCTTAAACAGAGGCTTCAGTTGCCTGTACATTTTCAGATAAACTCTTCGGTAAAGATCATCATAAAGAGTGTGGTTGTCATTATTGGGCTCAAAAACCATCCCTGTCCTGGTCATTGCCTGCACGGCCGTGGGAAAATCGGGATAGATTTTCAGACCAACTGCCGCATCAATAGCCGCGCCGAGGGCGGATGTTTCGAAAGTATGAGGACGTTCCGCCGCAATGCCAAAGACATCCGCGGTAATCTGCATGGCCACGTCGCTTTGCGATCCTCCACCGGATACCTTGAGTCTGGTCACCGGTACTTTGGTCTTGCGTTGGGTCAGCTCTCCTCCCTCTCTCAAGCCGTAGATTAGTCCTTCCAGCAAAGCGCGGTAGAGATACGCACGATTGTGTATGTCGCCAAAGCCGATAATTGCCCCTTTTGCATAGGATTCAAGATCGCGCCCCGGTGTCCAGTAGGGCTGCAACATGAGCCCCTTACAACCGGCGGGCACATTTTGGATCAAGGAATCAAAAAATTTTTCCGGAGGTTCATTGCTCTTTTCAGCAAGCATGCGCTCCTGAAAGCCGAATTCTTCCTTAAACCAGCTCACCATCCAAAAACCGCGAAAAATAGATACTTCCGTATAATAGGCACCCGGCACGGACGCGGGATATGGCGGAATCATGGGACGCAGCTCAACATATTCTGGTGTGGCAACATCAAAAGTAGCGATCGTTCCGAAACTTAAACATCCGGTTTCGGGCGTGAGACAGCCGCAGCCAAGTATTTCACATCCTTTATCCGATCCTGCCGCCATTACCGGCAGTCCTTCCGGTATACCGGTCTGGACGGACGATTTTTTAGTAATGCGGCCCATCATCTCGGAAGGTTTGACCAGGTCAGGCAATTTTTCTTTCTCGGCCTTGAAGATCAGCCATTTGAAATCATACTTTCGTGCCCACTGATAGGTTTTATTGTCAAACGGCAGATAACCTACATTGTTACCTGTGGAATCCACGAACTCACCGGTAAGTCGATGCGTAAAAAACCCGGAGAGCAATAAATATTTGTATGTCTTTTCCCAAATGTCCGGCTGGTTCTGATATATCCAGTTTGACTCACATTCCTGGATCGCACTTTCCAGCGTGTCGAGTAATTTCACTGTCCTGAGCACAGGCCTCAATACACCAGGCAGAATCTTCCGGGCATCGGCCTTTCTCTGGTCCAGCCAGATAATTGCCGGCCTGAGCGCCCGGCCGTCCTTGTCCACGTTAATCATCGTGGCACGCTGTGTCGTCAGCGTCACCCCGATAATGTTCTTCACCAGGGATTGCCTAAGGTGCAGAAGTTGCCTGGTTGTTTTACAAAATACATCCCAGTAGTAATCAGGCTCCTGTTCCGCCCAGCCGGGATGCTTTGAAAAATAGGGTTGGATGGGCGTCTTCACGATATCCACGATGTTGCCTTCCATATCGACAAGCGCAGCCCTGATCGATTGCGTACCGGCATCAATCGAAAGGACTAATTCTTCCGGATTACTTTTGCCCTGTGACATATACACCTCGGATTTGCCTGTGATGATTTTAAATCAATCCAACCCCAGTTGTCCTCCCGGGTTCATAATACCATTCGGATCAAAGTGTTTTTTCAACGCACGTAAAACGTCCATCTGTTCTTTCCCCAGATGTGTCTGCATCCAGGGACCGATCATGCGTCCGACGCCATGATGATGACTCAATGACCCGCCGTATTTTTGGATATTCTCAACAATGCCGCGCTGAAATTTGCGAAACTCATCGGGGTCATCCATTTTGAGTATAAAGATGAAGTAAAGATTGGTGCCCTGGGGATAAAAATGTGAGGCATGCGTCATACACATCGTATCCGGGCGGCTCTTGATATACTCCCGCACACCTTTGTGCAAATTATGCAGGTTGTCCCAGGTCACCGCCGCCTCCAGCGTATCAATCAAAATACCATAATCACCCAAATCCTCACGCATATACGGCTCAGTATAGCGTGTATGCTCCCACTTGCGCGCGGCGTAACCACCCAGCGACATGGCGCCGTATTTGCGGGCAATCTTTTTTATCTTACGGGCGACCAGTCGCGTGTAATCCTGGTCACCTTCGACATTGCCCAGGCACAGGCAGCGTTGCATTGGTTTAAATCCACGCATCGTAAGAAATTTATCGGCAATACCCGGCATACCATAAAGTTTCAGTCCCCGATCTGTTTCTTCCGGATCGGAAATACGGTAGATCGCCGGTTTCCCGAATTCCGACTGCATGATTTCGCGGCTGGCGCCGACGGCGGCTTCCCACGTGGGGTACATGTAGCTGAAGCGTGCGCGGTTATCCGGCATGTGGCGGAATATTTTCATAGTGACTTCAACCAGAATGCCGAAACAGCCTTCGGACCCCTTCATGATGTCGTTTATTTTGGGGCCGGTCGCTGTCGCCGGATAATCAAGTGTTTTAAAAGTTCCCACGGGCGTAACGTATTCCTGGCTGAAGACAATATCGTAGGCATCACCGTAATACGTGGAGGCCTGACCGGAACCAAGTGTAACGATCCAGCCTCCCACGGTCGAATATTCGAAGGACTGGGGAAAATGGCCGCAGGTATAGCGCAATTTGGTACCAAACATCTCCGGCGCTTTATTCAGTGCTTCTTCATAAGCAGGTCCGTACATGCCGGGCTGGACGCGTGCGGTCTGGTTCAGTTCGTTAATTTCCAGAAGTCTGTTCATGTGCGTGCTGATGACCAGAGAGACTCCACCCCTGACCGGCCGGCATCCGAAATTTACCGAAGAACCGGCGCTGAACACCGTAATGGGGATTCGTTCCTGATTGCAGTATGCAACAATTTTCTGCACATCATGCTTATCGCGGGGATGAACGACAATATCGGCAACTTCACGGATGATTCCCTTTCTTAGCTCCAGCATTTCCTCCGTCGTTTTACCGGATGCGTATTTGACACGGCTGTAATCATCAATGGCGACATTATCCCCGCCCACAATGCCCGCAAGCCTCTTAATTTGATCAGCTTTAAGTGAAGGTGGACGATTCAGAACTACCTTTTCATTGCCTTCATTTATTCTGACTGTAAAATCTTCATCACTCATGTGGAAATCCTCTTGCATCATTCTGACCCAGGCATCACTGGGGTGTTTAAAATAATGGGGATCTCCGTATTTTGTGATGGAACGATATGTCCCCGGTACGGGCGCCTTTTCATTCCACTCCGGTTTGAATTTTCCGGATATCATCGCATGTCCTCCTGCTTCTCTTGCCGCTTATTATCTAGTTTACCAACTTTTTCTCCGGCCGTTGGCGGCCCAAAGATTGTCGTCACATTTATTAGATGCCTGGCGCCATTTTATTAATCCAGCCGTGAAAAATGATCATGCCCGTCCAATCCTATATTTCCACTACGCCGGCAGCTTCAGTAAATTAACCGTATCTGCAATTTCTTTTTCCATTCTGTCGCGATCCCATTTCAATTCCCCGGCGGCGATCTGAGCAACTTTCAGTAACACATTTTCACCCGGGTTACCGAGCGTGCCGATGCCGGTCCGTCGCATCACAATATCGGGCAACGTGCGTGCCATTTCCTGACGGATGGCATAAACGACCTGTGCCGGAATTTCTCCGTCTTCGTTTATCACCTCCGACCATGACTTGTCTTCTTTTGCCAATTTCAGGACCGCTTCATACTCTGTTCCGTAATTGCGCCCTAAATAATCAAGAGTGGCACTGCTCCAACCATTTTTCTTTTTTTGAACCTCGTCCAGGAAAAAAGATAAATTTTTTATCCCGCACCCGGCCAGATAACGATTTTCGGTGACACTCTTTCCTAAATTACGCTGCATCTTTGCGGCTACAATTTTCAGACAGTTTTCCGCCAGCCGGCGGCTGGTTGTAAATTTCCCACCCTCTACCGTGATCAACCCATCCAGACCATCTGCTTTATTGTCATGAATTTCATACTTGCGGGATGAAGAATAGGTTTCTTTTGTATCTTTTTCGACCAGCGGACGCAAGCCACCGTAAGCATGGAGCACATCTTCATAAGCAAGTTTGCCGTCACCAAAAGAACTGTTCACATCGTCAAGCAGCTCCATAATACCGGCTCTGGTTACGCGATAATCGTCGGGATTGCCATCGAAAGGCTTATCGGTTGTGCCGATCAACGTGTGATTGCGCCAGGGGATAAGAAAAAAATGACGGCCGGCCGGCGTCAAAGACCCCACCGTAAATCGTCCGGAAAGCAAACGCTTTTTGGTGATGATATGAATTCCTTCCGAGCGGCGCAATGTGTTGCTCATTGTTTGGTTTCGCTGGACAATCCCCAGCAGAAGATCCGCCCAGGGACCACCGCAATTGATCGTCACCTCCGCCTCTACTTCATGAAGGCTATTGTGCAACAAATCAATCACCTGCACACCGGTTATTTTCTTATGGGCGTCCACAAGAAAACCTTTGACCTCTGTGTAATTGGACACTTTGGCGCCATAAGCCAAAGCGGATTTGATAAAAGCCAGTGTAAATCGTTCAGGAAAAATACTGACACAGTCGTAGAAAACTGAAGCTCCCGTAAGATCTACGGCACGGACATTGGGTTCCTGCCGCAGGACTTCAGAAGCGGATATCGTCTTATGCATGGGGATTTTCTTCGAGGGATCCCAGGTGAAACTTTTATCATAAGACAGGGCGTCATAAACCACCATCCCGAGTTTCACCAGCCATTTATTATTTTTCAGAGGTTTTTTATAATGAGTCATCATAATCGGCCAGGGATAAACAAAATTAGGAGCGATATTTTCCATGACTCTCCGCT